>Ga0181565_10004250_pt1 | contig 10950 bp, 8 predicted proteins | sample 101ome_16_FD_129661 | JGI IMG/M metagenome (GOLD analysis project Ga0181565, IMG submission 129661) | Coastal salt marsh microbial communities from the Groves Creek Marsh, Skidaway Island, Georgia - 101401AT metaG (megahit assembly) | ecosystem: Environmental > Aquatic > Marine > Intertidal zone...
CCGGTCGTGACTCAAGAATGTATCCACTTCACGGATCGGTGGGCGCTCGATCGGTGTCGGTCTCGATCGATTTCATCGATCGATCGGTCTCGGTCTCGATCGATATCGATCGATCGGTGTCGGTCTCGATCGATCGATCGATCGATCGACCCCGACTCGCCTCGTCCCGTCGTCGCGCCGACCGCGAGTGCGCGACGCGTCCATCGCGCGAGGCGAGCGTCGCGGCGCGTGGACGGACGCGCGCGGTGTGGGTGTGTGTCTCCGTCGACGGACGCGACGATATATAATACCTCGCGTCCGTCCGTCCGTCCGTACGGATCGACGCGCGTCGACGCGGTCGCGTGCGCATCGCATTCATTCGCTCGGTAATCCGCGCGCGAGGCGTTTCGCGCGATACGCGACGCCGGATCTCTCGTGCGCGAGGGGCGATCGTGCGCGCGTGCGAGCGAAGGCGTGAGTGAAGGTGCGAGCGAACGTGTGAACGCGAACGCGCGCGAACGATGACGACGTGCGCGCGCGATGTGAGACGTGACGCGCGTATCCGTGACGCGCGCGACGCGCTTCATGATGAATGCGCGCAACCTCCGCGCGCGATCCCGACGGGCGAGCGCGGAGATGGCGCGCGTGGAGTGGGACGCGCGACCGCGCGCGGAGGAGACGATGGGGATGGATCGATGGGGGGATTTCGTTCGAGGCGCGTCGTCTCGCGCGCGGGGTTGAACGAGCGGTCGGTGGGCGAGGAGGAGGCGCGCGAGGGGTCAACGGCGCCGCGCTGGAATCGGCCCGCGCGGGGTGATGGATGGATATCTCTCCGCGCGAGGCGCGGGGACGCGGGGGACGAGGGCGCGGAGACGCGATCACGGGTGGGCGTGAAGAGAGGGGACGCGCGTGTGCGTGGGGGGGATACGAGTGATGCGTCTGTGCGGCGTGGAGAAGGCGCGACGCGAGCGCGAGCGCGAACGCGAACGCGAACGACTGACGGAGACGCGCGCGTTTTCGGTACTAATCAGGCGAGAGACGACGACGACGACATGTCTCTGAGCACGTCGCCCGTTCTCGCGGCGGCGGCGTCGAACGATCTCGCGCAGGTAAGATGGTTGTTGGAGCGAGAGAGCGTGCCGGTGGATTTCATGGGAGACTGGTATGCGGAGCCGAGAAACGGGGGGAAAGGTTTGGAGAGGCAGAGGCGAACGCCGTGCATGGTGGCCGCCTCGCACGGGTCGTTAGAGGTGTTGTTGTACGTATTACAGATGGGAGCGGATCCGAATTTACGAAGTGAAGATGAGGAGCGATGCACCGCCATGCACTGCGCGGCGGCTGGCGGTGCGGCGCTGAGTACGGATGCGATTAAGACGCTGTTGCTGTTTGGAGCGGATAGAAACGCGCGCGACACGTACGGGCGAGTGCCGGCCGATTGTCTTCCCGGGACGACGAGTGAGGTGACGATGAACGGTTCGGACGGAGGTGGATCGAGTTCGGGAGGGAGTGGCGTCAGCACGGGGGGCAACGGTCGAGGACACGGGCAAGGCTCGGGCGCGGCGGTGAACTCACAGGGGGGCATGTTGCAAGATCCCGATCCGGAGACGTTGATGAGTGATGAATTCAGAATGTACGAATTCAAGATTCGTCGGTGTTCGCGAACTAGAGCGCACGATTGGACAGAGTGTCCGTACACGCATCCCGGAGAGAAGGCGAGAAGGCGCGATCCGAGGAGGTTCAATTACTCGGGTACGGCGTGTCCAGAGTTTCGGAAGGGCTCGTGCCCGCGCGGCGACGTCTGCGAATACGCGCACGGCGTGTTCGAGTGCTGGCTTCACCCTTCGAGATACCGCACGCAACTGTGTAAAGATGGTGGCGCGTGCGATCGCCGGGCTTGCTTTTTTGCGCACCAAACGTCGCAGTTGCGCGTGCCAACGGATGCGTTTGGCAACGCCTTCTGCGGCAACGTCTCACCGAACACGCCTTCACCGACGGGGAGTGGGTCACCGCAGAATGGTTCACCGCGTCAGTCGAGCGCATCACTCGATTGGTCGATGACTCGCAGCAGCGAGAGCGACAGCACGCATAGCATGGCTGCCGCGATGCTCAGAGCGAACCCGTTACTCGGCGGCGGCGGCGCCGCGGCGTTCGACGTCGGTGGAGCTCAAGGGATGGCTTTCCCGCCGCTTCCAATGCTGCAATCTCAATACAGTCAGCAAGTTCAAGGACTTTCTCAGCAAGGGTCTTCGCAAATACCGCAACCATCGCAATCACCTCCACCTCAACAGTTCAACCAGAATGCTCAAATGATGGCAAATTACGTCACATCGATGGCCAACATGCAGGGCATGAACGGAGCTGACCTTCAGGGCACCATGTTTTCGCTCGGTTACAATTCAATGTTTAACCAACCCGACGCTTCATTTCAAGGACAGCATCAGATGATGCAACAAACCGCGATGCTGGATGGCGGCACCGCGGTGGGCGGAGGGATGGGCCCGAAGGCTCAGAGCAGCGGTAGTGGTGGTTCGACGGTATCGGACTATAAAGGTTTGCATGCGGGGGCAAAACTCTTTACTTTACCCGCACATAATCTGCGAGCGCAGCATATGCGTCGTAATTCCTCGTCGTTTCAGCACCTCGGCATGATTGAGGGCGTGTTGGATGGAGACGAACTTCGACAAGAAAAATAATCCAAACGAGCGTGCAGACAATTTATCATCATCATCATATAATTCACGACTCTTATGTATTCTAGTCAAGTCGATGAAGCTGATTACGGCTCTCATCGATGAGCTTCTTTTAGGGGCTGCTCACCGGCGCGACTATTCCGTCGAGCCGCACTGTTTCTCGCGAACATTCGCGAGAGAGGTCATCATTTCATTTGCATGGTACCGCAGTTCCTAGAAATTCCTGTACAGTTATTCGCAGGAATGCATTTTAGTTCACGCGCAGCACATTATCGCCTCCGTTGATTCATGTTCACGTCCCTATCCAACTTGTAATCCAATATTTAACGGCTTTGGTGAACTCAGTTGTTAGTCGCGAATAGGAAAAACGTTACATTACACTTTGCGCGGCGCGAATCTGGCTACATCACGTGCGGCTCTTCACTCAGGATTTCGAAAAGGTGGGTTGACCGAGAGCGAATCGAAGTCGTTCGAACATGCGACCCTTCGGATCGACCGTCCTCGCCGCCGAAATCACGGGTGGAATCGGAAGGTACACGTAGTGTCCCGAGCACATACCGACCGTCACCGAACTCAATCCTGCGAACGCCGCATGAACGGCGTTTTGCCCCAAAATTGAACAATAAATAGCATCTGATCCATTCGTTCTGCACGCGCGAACCATGTACGTGGGATCGATGTACTTGATATCGACGTCCGGCTTCGCGTCCTTCAACTTTTGTTGCAAGTACTTGGCAAAGTTTTGTAAAATCGGGTTCCCACTCGCATCGGTCTCGCCGAGCATACCAAGTTGCTCTTGACCTGCACCTTCGGCGACGACGACGACGGCGTGGTTTTGCTTCTCTACGATGCGAATGATGTGTGCGAGAACGCCGCCCGGGCCATCCAGTGGACAATCGATTTCTGGAATCAGACAAACATCCGTGTTCCCGCTCGCCAATGCCGCGTGCATGGCGATAAATCCAGACTGACGACCCATCAGACGCACGAGGCCGACCCCGTTGTCCGCACTTCTAGCTTCGATGTTCGCCGAGCGAATCGCTTTCACGGCTTCGTCCACGGCGGTTTGGAAACCGAAAGTACGATCGAGTAAAAGAATGTCGTTATCAATGGTTTTGGGCACACCGATCACGCTCGTCGTCAACCCACGCTGACGACAGAGCTCGTCGATGGCCAAAGCGCCGGCATGCGAGCCATTACCGCCGATGACGAACAAAAAATCGATGCCCAACTCTTCGATTCTCGACACGATTGCCGGCATATCCGCGCCTCCCCGGCTCGATCCCAACACGCTACCTCCGGTGATGTGAATGTCATCCACCAATGCCGAAGTCAATTTGATCGGCCTTTCCAACGCACTCACGGTGTCGTCCGCGAAGAATCCGCGAAATCCGTACTTGATGCCCATAATTTCTTCGCACCCGTAGTCTTCCAACGTCGTCGTGATGGACCGAATGACGTCGTTCAAGCCCGGGCACAATCCCCCGCACGTCACGATCGCCGCTTTGGTGGTTTTCGGATCGAAATATATCGTTTCACGAGCACCCGCTCGCACCGCTCGCTCATCGCTGAACGCCGTGTCTTCCTGCGACGCGCCGTCTTGCGTCCCGCCCATGCGCAGCGGGTTCAGGCTCACGCTGTCCCGGTTATCGATGAACGTCTGTCCGAGCCCCCAGTCCCACAGCGGCCCGCCCTTGGCGAACGGCGACGATCGCTTCTCCAATCCGTACATCTCCCCGATGTGCGCGGGCAAAAAATCGCGCTGCACCGCGGGCGAAAACAACGCCTCGGGGTCGTAGTCCTCGCGCGGCGTCGCCAACCTTTGCAGACGCAGAGACCGACGCGACGGCGCGCCATCGCGCGTTCGACGCGCGATCGTCGCGCGCGCGTTCGACGCGACTCTCGCGTGCGCGTGCATGATCGAGCGTGGCGTCGGAGAGTGCGGGAACGCGCTCGATCGAATGCAATCGCAGTCAGTAGTTCGTCTCGTCTCGCGCGAGGGGCTGAAAAAGAAAAGACTTCTATTAAAGACTACTGCCTACACGAGCTCAGCCGTGGGTGGATCGGTCTTCGTGAGCGATCGGAACATTGAATACTTCCCCATGATGATCTGCCCGCGCTTGAGATTCATCGGGTCGCAGTCCGCGTCCTCGGGTTGGTAACTCGCCACGTCTTTTCGAATGCGGAAAAACGCGAACCCGTCCAAATTTGGACGAGGAATCATGTTCGACGTCTCGGCCGTCTCCTCGCCGGTACTGTTCTCCTTATCCAAGTCTCGATACGATTCCGGGAGTTCGTTCAACACGCTCTTCGAGTGTTCCTCCACCGCGCCGACGTATCCCGTCACGTAGCGTCGCTCGTCCTCGCTCAGCGCGTCCCACGTTTCCCCGTGCACCGCGCAGTGCAAGGCGTGCGCCTCGATCTTCATCAATCTCGTCCGCAGGTACTCACGCAATAAATACTTGACTCGATTCACCTCCATCCACATGATGTCGTCCAACAACTTATCGCTCGCGTCCGTCTCCGCGCCGCCTCGCTCGACGCGGTCGCGTGCGCGTCTCTCCAACACATCCTCCTGCGTCTCGACCGCCTCCTTCACCGACGCCCACAGCGCGCCCTCGTGCGGGAGCATCTCCGGCGATAAACGCTCCTGCACCCACGCGCGCTTCAATCGCATCACCTCGCTGTCCACCGGTTCGTAACACGCGTCAAAGTTTCGCTCGCGCGCCTCGTCGCCGAAGACATCATCGTCGTCATCCGCGCCACCACCGTCATCGTACGCGCGCGGTTCGTCCTCGAGCGGCGCCGCAACGTCGACATCATCGTCGTTGTCCTCACGCGCGGCGTGCGCCCACCCGTCGTCGTCGTCGTCGTCGTCCATCATCGCGCGTCGACGTCCGGCGTCGTCCTCAAGATTTCGAATGCGTGTGCGCGCCCGATGGTATGTTTTCATTCGTACATCGACAAAAAGGTACGCGAATGCGTTCCGAGAGGTGGGATTTCCTCTTACTTTTCACACTGTTCTGTAGGTGCATACTACTGAAACCGCCATCCATAACGCACGCTTTACCTCGTATAAACACAAAGAAAATATCTAGTAACACAGATGTTTTCGCGCGCGTTCGGGATGATGGATGACGTCGAGGTCGAGGGTCGTCCTCGCGCGTCACCGTCCGACGGCGCATGCTCGCGTACGCGCGCGCGCGAGGAACGATGGGACGCGCGTGTGGATGCGCGTGGACGCGCGTCGTCGGCGCGCGCGGTCGCGCGGGGAGAGACGCGCGTCGGGACGGAGGCGTGGACGTCCTCGTCGGCTCGGGCCGGCGAGGCGCCGGCGCGACGACGACGCGACGCGCGCTCGTCGTTCGCGCGGGCGGTGGGAAGGGTGGCGACGGGAAGGCGAAGAAGGAAAAGAACGCGTACGGGGCGACGGTTCGATTGCCGAAGACGTCGTTCGAGATGCGAGCGAACAGCGTGCAAAAGGAACCTCGCATGCAAGAGTGGTGGCGCGAGCGCGGGGTGTACGAGACGCTGCGGGATCGCGAGGAGGCGACGCCGTTCACGTTACACGATGGACCGCCGTATGCGAACGGAGATTTACACATCGGTCACGCGTTAAATAAGATTTTGAAGGATTTCGTCAATCGGTGGGAGATGATGAACGGGAAGCGCGTGCGATACGTTCCGGGGTGGGACTGTCACGGGTTGCCCATCGAGCTCAAGGTTTTACAGAGCATGGACGCGGAGGCGAGGAAGGAGCTGTCGCCGATCAAGCTGAGGTACAAGGCGAAAAAGTTTGCGATGAAGACGGTGGAGAGTCAGAGGGAGCAGTTTAAGAGGTACGGGATTTGGGGGGATTGGGATGAGCCGTACATGACGCTCTTGCCCGAGTACGAGGCGGCGCAGTTGGAGGTGTTCGGAAAGATGTTTCTCAACGGACACATCTATCGCGGGAAAAAGCCCGTGCACTGGTCGCCGTCGAGCATGACGGCGTTGGCTGAGGCGGAGTTGGAGTATCCGGAAGGACACGTGTCGCAAAGTATTTACGTCGCGTTCGCCGTGAGCGACGTTCCGGACTCGACGCCCGCCGAGCTCAAGGAATTGCTCACGGACGCGTCTTTGGCGGTGTGGACGACGACGCCGTGGACCATGCCGGCGAACGCCGCGGTCGCCGTGAACGCCAAGCTCGATTATTCCGTCGTTCGCGTTGAATCGACGGGTAAAAAGCTCGTCGTCGCAGAAGGCTTGCGCGAAACCGTCGCCGCCAAGTTGGAGAGCGAGCTCACGACGCTCGCCACGTTCAAGGGCCAAGACTTTGAGAACGTGCAGTACCAACATCCTTTCTACGAGCGCAAGTCTCCTATCATCATCGGTGGCGAGTACATCACCACCGACGCCGGTACCGGTTTGGTGCACACCGCTCCAGGACACGGTCAAGACGATTACATCTCCGGGATGAAGTACGGTTTGCCGTTGTACTCTCCCGTGGACAACGCCGGTCTCTTCACCGAGGACGCGGGCGGTGATTTGGAGGGCAAATCCGTCTTGGGCGAGGGTAACGAGCTTTGCATAGAAAAGTTGTACTCCGCCGGTGCGCTTCTCAAGCAAGAGGCGTACGGACACAAGTACCCGTACGACTGGCGCACGAAGAAACCGACCATCTTCCGCGCCACCGAACAGTGGTTCGCCTCCGTTGAGGGATTCCGTGAGAAGGCGTTGGACGAGTTAGATAAGTTACAATTCATTCCAGAGTCTGGCGCGAAGCGCATGCGTCCGATGGTGAGCGGACGCTCGGATTGGTGCATCTCTCGTCAACGAGCGTGGGGCGTTCCGATTCCGGCGTTTTATCACAAGGACACGAACGAGGTGTTGATGGACGAGAGCATCATCACTCACTTCACGGAAATCGTGCGAAAGCGCGGTTGCGACGCGTGGTGGGAGATGGAAGTCGAGGATCTGTTGCCCGAAGAGCACAAGGCCAAGGCGGGCGATTACGTCAGAGGTTCTGACACCATGGACGTGTGGTTCGATTCCGGAAGCTCGTGGGCGGGCGTCGTGCAATCGCGTGGACTCTCGTTCCCGGCGGACTTGTACTTGGAGGGTAGCGATCAACACCGCGGATGGTTCCAGTCGAGCCTTCTCACGGGCGTCGCCGCCGCAGGGCGTGCGCCGTACAAGACTATTTTGACGCACGGTTTCGTGCTCGACGAAAAGGGATACAAGATGTCCAAATCGTTAGGTAACGTCATCGACCCGCGCGTGGTGATCGAAGGCGGTAAGAACCAAAAGCAAGAGCCGGGCTACGGCGCCGATACTCTCCGCCTTTGGGTCGCGAGCACGGATTATTCGGGCGACGTGAGCATCGGCATGAACATCATCAAGCAAACGAGCGAGGCGTACCGCAAGCTCCGCGGTACGATTCGTTTCTTGATGGGTGTGCTCGACGACTTCAACCCGAACGAACAAGTGTCGTATGATTCTTTACCATTGTTTGAAAAGTACATCCTTCATCGCCTGAACGCGACGATGGTTGAGATTGAAAACTCGTACAAGGAGTACGACTACAGTCGCGTGCTCGCCTCTGTCACCTCCTTCACCACCTTCTTGTCCAACGTGTACTTGGATGTGAGCAAAGACAAGCTTTACATCGGCGAAGAGAACGACATCAAGCGTCGCGCGTGTCAAACCGTCGTCTCCGCCTTGGTCGAGCGTCTCATCGCCGCCATCGCTCCGCTCACGCCGCACATGGCGGAGGAGGCGTTCCAGTCGCTCCCGTACGACAAGCCGAACGGCGCCATTTCCGTCTTCATCGCCGGTTGGCCGTCCAAGCCTGACGCGTGGTCGTCTCTCAACGGTGAAGAGGTTCAGTTCTGGGACTCCTTCCTCGAGATTCGCGACACGGTGAACAAGGTGCTCGAAGACTCGCGCAACGCCAAGCTTCTCGGCGCGTCGCTCGAGGCCAAGGTCAAGGTGCACTGTTCCGACGCCAACTTCTCCGCTAAGCTCGCGCGTGAGGAGGTATCGAACGACCTTCGCTATCTCTTCATCGTCAGCGGCGTCGAAATCGTCGATTCCAGCGAAGACGCCGTGAATGGATGCGACTTCACATCCGTCGTCGACGTCCCCGGCGCCGGCGCCGTCTCCGTCGGCGTCGTGCGCGCCGAGGGCCACAAGTGCGCTCGATGCTGGAACTTCTCCCCGCTCGTCGGCGCCGACGCCAAGCACGCACAGCTCTGCGAGCGATGCGTTCCCATCGTCAACGCCACGCACCCGGATTTGGTCGTTCCGGAGCCCGTCGCGCCCTAAAGCCTGTAACAACCACCTCTGCCTCGCAAATCCAATCCACCCATCGATCGTCCCCACACGCGCGCGCGTCGTGCGCGAATCCGTCGTCGACGTCCAACGAACCGAAGAGAAACGCGCCATGTCCCTCAACATTCCCGCGCGCGCCGAGTTCGTCTCCTCCTTCGTCGTGTGTACGGCGCTCTTGTGCCTCGACGTGCAGACGACGCTGGTGCAGCGACATCTCGTTCCACTCTTTGACGCGTTCACGCGCGCGGAATTCGACGCCAGCGCGGTGACGCTCACGCTGTTGTTTCTCAATCTCGCGTTTGTGTTCTCCCCGACGTTCGCTCGGGCGAGCAAGGGGGCGACGAATAACCCGACGGTGTACGCGCTGCGGGCGCTGTTGGGAGACGTTTCTCCGACGCGCGCCGCGATAAACGCCACGGCGTCCATCTTGGCGCACGTGTGCTCGTTCGCCGTCGTGATGTGGACGGCTAAAACGTTCCCGTGGGTTTTACCGGGGAAAGCGCCCATGGTACCGCTGACGCCGAACGGCGGATTCAAGGCGGGCGCGCTCGCCGAGACGGCGGTGGTGGCGGCGAATTTCATCTTCTTCGGTCTCGCCGAACGCTCATTCTCCAAGGCGTTGCTTCCTGCGCTCGGAAGTGGGTTTTACGTATTATCCATCGTGGTCGAGAGATGTAGGTACAGCTGTGGATTTATGAATCCGTCCGTGGTGATCGCGTCGCACGCGCTCGCGGGAGACCTCTTCACGCGCGGAGCGGCGGAAGCCGTCGGGACGTACGTCGTCGGTGGCGTCGCGGGCTCCGTCATCGTCGTGCTCGCGGCTAAGGTGCTCATTCCCGAACCGAAGAGCGTGAGACGCGCCAAGGCGACGTCGAAGGCGGTCGTTCGATCCATATCGAGGGCGAAGAGCGCGACCGTCGACAAGCGACCGGCGACGTCCAAGTCGGCGAAAACGGCGTCGAAAAAGACTATTTAATAGACGACGTTTTGAGTAGACATTATGTTATCGTCGTATTAAAAAACGCACGCACGCACGCACAACGAAACGAAAAGACGTCGTCTGTCTTACAAGCGACGCGCAACAAACGTACGCGCGCGCCAAGTGTTTCGCGATCACCGCGAGTCGCGACTGACATTCATCGCCTACAATGGGACGCGACGCGTATTTCAACGGTTGCCAATCATCTGACCAAACTGAATCTACTCCAACGCCGGCAAGTCATCGTCATCGCCTTCTTCTTCGACTGGTTCCAACGTGGCCGCCGGCTTGTTCCCGGCTTCCTCCGTCTTCATGCTCTGAATGAGCTCCTGAAGCTTCGCCATGTCCGGCGCGCCCCCGCCCGGCGCACCACCGCCCATGCCGCCGCCCATACCGCCCATCATCGAGGCGAAATCCGGCATTCCACCGCCGCCGCCCATGCCCGGCATTCCCGGCGCGCCGCCGCCGCCGCCGCCCATCATCGACTGCATGTCGAACATGCTCGTGTCCACGTCTCCGGCATCATCGTCCTCGTCCGCCCACTTATCGAAATCCACGTGTAAATTCGCCGGTTTCTTCTCCCCCGACGCCAACAATCGCTCCCACCACTCGGCGTCCTCCTTGATGAGCGCGCAAAACACCTGTCTCTCCGTCGTCGCGTACGTCGACTGATCCTTCTTCACCGGTTTATACAACCGCAGCGTCTCCGCGTACTTTCGCCCGCTCGCATCCTCCGCCGAAAACTCAAACGTCGTCGCGTCGATGTCCACTCGAACGTTCTTCGCGTCCGGGAGTTCAATCGTGAGGTACACCTTGTCCTCTCGCTCGCACCACTTGATGCGCGGGTGCAACGCCGTCGTCGTCGTCGTCGTCATCGCGCGGTACGTCGCGTCACTTCCGGGAACGAACGAACGAACGACGATCGGATCGGATCGAATGAACGCGTCTCACCCGATCGACGCAATCGCGCGCGTCGGTCTCTCCCGACGC
>Ga0181565_10004254_pt1 | contig 10948 bp, 23 predicted proteins | sample 101ome_16_FD_129661 | JGI IMG/M metagenome (GOLD analysis project Ga0181565, IMG submission 129661) | Coastal salt marsh microbial communities from the Groves Creek Marsh, Skidaway Island, Georgia - 101401AT metaG (megahit assembly) | ecosystem: Environmental > Aquatic > Marine > Intertidal...
CACCTCGAACTTGTCCCCCCTGGGGATTCTCGTAGCATCTACCGCCATCATGGGGTGGGTAGTTAGAGCAAGTGCATCAATCCTTGCCCTCATTTCAGCGTCCAGAGCCTTTTGGCTCATGTAACCCTTCTCACAGACCCCTCTACCCCAGAATCGACTAGGCACTACGTCCCATGGAAAGGCGCAAATAGGCCGATCCTTGCACATATAGGGATTGGCTTGTGCTTTGAGGATTTCTCCATTACCAATAACAACAACAGCCTCGGTGTACTTGCCATCTTCCAGTAATTCAGAGTCAACGCCCTCATCCTTAAGTAAGTCAGTAGGCACTAACCCGTAATACCGCTTAACTCTTACCTTTCTTAAGGGCTGAACAGTAATTTCACTGTCTGCATCAATGTCAGGATCGCTGGAGTCTGTGCCAATTTCCACTTTGCGGTAGACACCAGACTCTTGTAGCTGTTCAACAGTGTGTATCCCTACAAACTCTTCAATACAAACACCCATAGCACTGCTTATGCAGGTGGCATTAGGGTCAATAAGGAAGTTTTTAGGCTGAACAGGGTTGAGCTTGATGATAGGTCGGCTCTTTTCCTCTACCCCATACTCAACAAGGTTAGCCTCTTGGGGCATACCCTGTAATGGCTGGGTGCTAGGCACATACTCAGTGCTATCTTCAATGACTAGCTCACCAATACCAGTACCAAAGACAGCAGAGTTAATCAGGATCTCACCAATAGCGGCCCTGAAGTTAGCTCTGTCTATGTCTTTATGTAATTGGTCGCGTACAGCAAGGGACTCTGCTGACGTTGGCTGGGTTTGTGGGCCACCACCCATCCCCGGCATGGGCATCTGGGGTCCATTCTGGGGCTGTTGGCCCTGCGGGGGTGGGGGTGGTGTCTGTTGAGCATCATCAATGTCAAACATGAACGCCTGACTGAAGGATGCTGTCTCTATTTCTGCTACTGCCGACTCAACAGCCTGCTGCAAAGCCGGGGCAATGATCCGACTACGCTCTGATTGGCGGGTTTTGTCCTGCTCAGCCCACTGTCCACGCCAAAGTCGATAATATTCTTGATGCTTAGTGTCGTAATTGGCTTCGTAATGATGCCGCCATTCCAACGTAAGTGTTTCAATCCAATCACATAGGCCATGTTCAACGCCAATATGCTCAAGATTCTCGTATTTGCCTTCAAATTTAGCCATTCATCAAAATCCCACGGCGTCGTCTAGCGGTTCCCACTCATCATCTAGCTCAATGCCATCTAGATAAGCGATCTGCGCGATCTGATCGCAATATGAGAGCGCATCAAGCAGGTCATCGTGTACAAGAGCAGAGGGGAAGTTTGCGGCTTCATCAATAAACCGGTCATTCCACGGCCCTTTCTTCAAATGGATCAGGCCATTTTCAAATCGACCAGCCAATGCCCAGGCAATCCTGTCCGTTTTTTTCTGATTGCCATGAGTTAAGAGGTCAATAACAAAGAGTCGGGACTTTCTCCGCATTGTGTCCTGCAATGGCGACATGACTGCCTGCTGTGCAATGCCTTTTTCTATCCCTACCCGTCTTGGGCGGTATTTCTCAACGGCTGCAAAGATATGGTTAACCGTTTCGTCCAGCGACCACTGCCCATAGTCGATGTCCTCTACATACCAATGGCCGTCTGGCGTGACCTTGGTAATGGCAATAGCGGAGTTATCCCTTTTACGGGCACGCCTTTGCCCCTGCTGCTTAAATCCAGCCAGGTCAATAGAGATGTAATAGTCCCCCTCCTGTTTTGCCTCCTCATAGAAATGGAAGTTGTCGGGGTCAAAGAATCCAGAGGTTCTGGCATCAAAGCTAGCCATGAACTCCTGCTGGAAAGAGAACGACGGCAGTGTTTGACGGGCGTGCTCTATCTCAGCCTTGTCTACCAAGGGGTTATCAAAGCTGGTGAAATGGAAAGAAGCCCAATCAGGCCACTCCCTGCCACCAATGAATAAGTCATAGAAGTGATTACGACCCTCTGGCGTGCCAATAAAGATGGCTGAACCCTTACGATCAGCCAGCGCAGGTCTGAGAATAGACTCCCAGACATCAGGCTTCATAAAAGCCAGCTCATCCATAACCAGATGCTTTAAGGAAACCCCGCGAAGGGTATCTGGGCGGTCGGCCCCCTTTAAGTAAATAGTATTGCCGCCAGCTAAGGTGATCTCTAGGTTGTTGACATGGGACTTTTCGATAATGTCGCCAGCAATATCAAAGATAGTGCTCCACATTACGTCCCGTGCCTGCCCCTGAGTTGGGGCTACATAGAATGTCTTGCCCGGCTTCTCATTGAGGGCATTGAGAATCAGAGAAATAGCGGCTAAATGGGACTTCCCGGTACGTCTGCCGGCAGCAATTACCTTAAAGCGGGAGGCATCCTCCATCACGGTCTGTTGCCAGGGGAGCAATGCAAGGTCGAGGCTAGCCATTACTGTGCCCCAATGTTTACGTTGGGGTACGTCATTGTAAGCTCACCACATCATCTTCTTGCTTCACGGGCTTTTCTTCTATAGAGGAGACTTGCAGGCCAGAGATGTTGATCTGAACAGCGGTGGACTTCTTTGAATCTATAGAAAAGCCAGCATTAGGAAGCAGACGATCTGCCACCATCTTCATGGCCTGCATCTGACCGTCATGCTCATCATCCATCGCTATATCAAACAGCTTGTTAACAAAGTGCTTTGCTTTGGTATGAGTGAGAAGCTCAGCTTTTAGGGCGTGCAACTGACGAGTTTGCTCTCTAGCAGACATCAAATGCCTGCCAGTTTCTTTCTTCCTATCAGCTATTTCCTTCTTTCTAGCCTTTCTTCTTGCTACATCGGCTTCAAGATCGTATGCCATAGGCAATTAGCAACTATTTGCTAGTTTGCGGCAGTCTATTTCACATAGTTATGGGATTGCAACCCCTATTTCTTCCCTGAATTGTACCCAGAGAAGACCACGGGGGCATAGTCTAGATGGTGCTTCGACTTAGGGGGCTTGCGATAAACCTTATTGGGATTGTTCATATCCTTGTATATCTTAAAACTACGGTACATAGCCTCTTTCGGGGAGCAGTCGCGGCACTTGGTGACCTTACCCCCCTTAGCTAAATAGGCTTCCACATCAGCAAGCAGGGTTTCGCGAGTTTCTTCTTTCATAGCACGTTCTCATATTTGTTTTTGTTAATAGAGAGATTACCACTATAAAAAAAATTAGCAAATAATTAGTCAAAAACTTGACTTTTGGGGTCTGACTCCCGTACCCTCAAACCCATTCAGATGGTTTCAGCCACCCGAAACCAGCAAGCCGAGCAGTATTCTTCTGCATCAAGGCTTAAATACCACCTTGTTCTTAACCTGAGCGAAGAGCAGCACGCATCTTCTACTCTGAGCTCTTCTAGGCACGTTGTTATCTAGCTACCTCAGAAGCACAGATAACTTTGGGGGGGTCTTTCCTCCCCTTTTTTTCCAAAATCGCTCTTTTGCATATCTGGGTGGCACCTCCTACTGGAACACCCGAGACACCCCCTCCCTCCGGTATGCGCTGCTAGACGCTTTAGCCGGATGATTACGTAAGAAGGCGCGTGAATGACACTGAAGTAACAGAGGGGAACCACAGGGCATAGTTAACGACACACCAGATTAATAGCTCAACGCCACTACCATTCACGACATTTATATAATTCCTGAGTACATTCAGGCAATTACTACCCGAACATTTCTACGATCTAAAGAGCTTGGCCGAATCCCCTGATGGACTACTTATGCCTTGCCTCGTCCATCTACGAAGTGTCAGTTTCTAGATCGTCCCCGAGTTTGGAGCTGTGACAGAAAGAGCCTACGCAGCTACCTTGAGGTAAGAGCTGTCTGCACAGTCCAGCCCACCGTAAAGAAGATCGTTAGCGATTCCACACCATAGCCGTTGTGAATCCGTAAGTTCAGGCCTGTCTCCCTCTGCTCTTAGCCGGCTCTCTGTCGGTTACGACGTTCCAACTGGTTATAACCAACCGGCACCACGGGGTGTTGTAGGCACCCTGTCTTCTTAAGTGTTTCTAACCCATGTCGAATCGTCCTGATATTTATCGATTGAGCGAGCCGGAAGGCCGCGCACTAAACGATCTCACAGTGAGTTCTGAAGTAAACCTTGCGCCTTTTATCAACGCCTAGAACCGCCTTTGTTTTGGCCCCAAGTCAGCTGGTTCTAGGCTGCACTTGAGGTTACGCAAGGTCGGCTTACGCCGCCCTTCGGGTGACTTCAGAACGTCACGGTGAGGCTCGTAAGTGCGGCCAATCCGGTCGCTAAATCGTAAATATCTAGGAGATTAGACATGGCTAAGAAAGCACTAAAGAAGAAAGAGTACGACAACACCAACCGTGGTGCCGCTTGGAATAACCAGTACGTCACTTACGGAACCGACAGAGAGACCGGAGAGCAGAAGGTCGTCAGCCCAGAACTAACGGGCTTCATCAACGTCGATGGTGAGGAATACGATCTGGCGGCCTGGCCGGTGCACAGCTCTAACCCCAAGGCACCAGCGTGGTCTTTCAAAGTCACACCCCGCAAACACGCGGAAGATCAAGAAACTGATGACTTCGTAGAAGGAGTCGCCAAGGCTAAGTAGTAACCATCAGGGGCTTCGGCCCCTTTTTTTATATCTCCGAAACCAACCCCAACACCCAGTACACACACAGGGCACAGAGGGGCAAAGGGACTACTGGAGATGGGACAACACACGCACATCGTAAACACGCTAGGAGATGCACATGGAAATTCGATACACAACACACCGTGAAATCCTCGACACCACACCAGAGGATATGCACTTCGACTTCCCGTTCCTCATCCACACCGACACACACCCCAACAACATCGGCACCAAGCTGCTCAAGCTACATCCTGAAGCTGATGTTGTTTCCTTCGCCATCAAACCTGCCCATTTCGCAGACATTGAAATCTACTCAGTAAGGAGAGCGTCATGAGTCCTGCCATTCAGATTGTTCGGTCACTTATTTCCGATATCACCATTAAATGCTGTGGATGCGGGATGTATCACAACATTCAGCCCAAGATTTCAGATGTCTTACGCTACTGGGCTGGCGAAAAGGTGCAAAACATCTGGCCTGATGAAGATGCTGATTACCGCGAAGTAATGATTGGCTATCGAACTGGGTGGTTTATCTGCCCTGCCTGCAACGAACCCAACTCTGCCAAGGAGGTAAGCGATGTCTAAAATTGAAATCTACTCAGTGAGGAGAGAGTCATGAAAATTGAAAAAGGAATATCAATACCTAAAGCCTTTAGAGGAAAAGAAAACAAATGGGACAGGCTCGCTAATCAGCTTGAGGCTGGTGACTCGATTTTCTTTGCTGTTGAGCGTGAGTTTCATAACGCTCGAAATATGCTGACCCATCGTGGCGTCAAGATAACCACAAGAAAAATTGAGGGCGGCTTTAGGATTTGGTGCGTTGAAAAGCCAGAGGAGAAATGAGCATGAACCACGTTAGCAAATTAATTCCTGACAACCTTTGGGATGAGGATTCATACCACTATGAAGTGGGAAGTAACTACATCCTTGAGTGTGGAGATGCAGACATGGCGATAGATGACACGCTGGATGCACGCAGACTGTACTGGGTTGAAGGCAAGGGCTACACACGCTGGACACCACACAAACTTAATCAGCTAGCCAGGCTTTACATCAACTCCGAAATTGAATTGACACACTTAGATGCTAAAGGCAGAGAGTGGATTGATCTAACAACCAAGGCTTTCTGGGGATGCACTATGAAGGAAGCCATCACATTACTAGGCAAAGGAGAATCTAATGCCTGACGAATATCCAATCCTTGATTGCTCTGAGTACATACCCACAGGCTGGAAGTCTGACTGCCATCAAATGAATGGAGATGAATCAACAGACACCCAGGCAATCTTAATGTGTCAGTTTAGTATTCACCATAACAACGGCGATCAGATAGGCGAATACGACGACAGCCTCCCCCTTAAATATTATTACCCGCTGCCAAAACTTGTGCCAGATGAAGAGCTATTTGCCTTACTAGCCTTGAAGCTAGACACCGTTCCTTCTTGGATTGGGCATTGGTGGCACAAACTAGATGACGTAACCCTCTACCCCAAGCATGCCAAGTATGAACGAACCCTATCCATGGCTGACTGGGCATTAAAAAGAGAAGAAATATGGGCACTGCGAGAACACAAGCGGGTGTTGCACTTGTATATGCAAGAGGCGTGGCTGTTCTCTATGACCGGCGATATGTTTGGCGGGTCAATCAAGCCTCGCTACTTCAGTCCTCATGAACTCAACGATGGTATGCCAGGGGGGAACCATCGTGATTTCTGGGCACTCAAGGAACCAACCCCCCTTACTAGAGGAGATGCAGCATGAGCAAATATAAAACAGTGACAGTGTACGCAGTCATGGAAACTGATTGCTATGCACACCTTAATGTCCCAAAGGATTGGGATGATGAAGACGTTTACCGTTATGCAAAGGAGATGGATGGCGCTGACTTTGTACCCTGTGGAGATTGGGCTGGCGATTGGAGGGTGCAGCCCGACATCGTTCACGAACCCTACAACCCCGATCACTTCAACGTCATAACTGATGCAGTGTCTACTGAAGATTTATGGCCTGAAGACACGGGCAAAGACAACTGGAAACTAGAACGCTCAGCTTGATCCCACACTGCGCCCCGATTGTACCTCCCAACTCTATACCCCGGTTCGGTGGGGCGCGGGCGTGTGGCATCAAGCCTCACCACTACTCACAAGGAGAAGCGAATGAGTTATTACATAGCACCGCAAGACAGAAACATTCTCATCGGCGAGCTTGTTGTTTATCGGGTCGTGAAGCGGCTATCCGATTTCAAACCAGAAGACGGCAAGCTGTACCGTGTATTCAAATCTAAAAAGGAGATGCAAGATTCCAGCCTCAACATGGTGACTTGCTACCGAGGTGTAAATGGCAAGCTCAAGAAGTCTAAAGCCGAGTTCGTCTTACGGTGGTAGCTTCTTATTACCAATCGTTAGTAGATTTTCAGTTAGCAATAAAGTAGTATAAAACTGTACCCAAACAGGTGCAAATCGTAAACAAACTAGGAGAAACATCATGGCAATTAACTATGCCCGTATCGTCGACCCCATCATTGAGTCTATTGAAAATGGGGTAGTTCCCTGGCGTAGAGAGTGGGCACCATCCACTTCAATACCTCAGAACCACATCCACAAAAAGCCCTACACAGGTACCAACATCCTGTCTTGCTGGGTGCACAGCATGAAGCATGGCTTTACTTCCAATAGGTACATGACCTTCAACCAGATCAAAGAGGCAGGCCTTAGCCTTAAGTGGGAGAAGGGAGATGAACGCAGACAAGCAGTCCCCATCCTGTTTACCAAGAAGTTCACTGCCAAAGTAGATGGTGAAGATGAAGAACGATTCACCATGCGTATCTACAACTGCTTCAACATTGAGCAGGTCGAAGGCATAACTAACCCAGACAAAGCCAAGCTGCACAACCATAACCCCGCCGACATTGGCATAGGCATCAAGTTAATCAAGGCATTGAACATCGAGATTGAGAGCGGGGAGCCAGCGTATGTACCTCACCGTGATGCTATCAAGATGCCTGATCTGTCTAGGTTCTCCAGTGTTGACGCCTTCTGTACCACGCTAGCTCATGAATGTGTGCACGCTACCGGCCACAAGACAAGACTAGATCGTGACCTGTCTCATCCCTTTGGCTCCGAAGAGTATGCAAAAGAGGAATTAATTGCTGAGCTAGGTGCAGCCTTCATTGCTGCTGAGTGGGGCATATCCTCTCAGCTTGAGAACCACGCCAGCTACCTAGACAACTGGCTTAAGGTACTGAAGGAAACACCGCAAGCCCTCATCACTGCGTCATCTCAAGCCCAGAAAGCACACCAGTTCATCCGAGATCAACTTGCGGCATGGGATATCTACAATGACAACGGGTTATCACTTCAAGATCTGATCTCGTATGACCCCTACCCGGAGGCCGCTGATGTTTTTGCTGCGTGAGATTAGCAAAGATTTAGTAGATCAATTTGTCTACGACGATGGCTTGCTTTACTGGAAAGAACTTACAGGCAAGAGAAAACCTGGCCCTGTTGGTTTTGTTAACAGCGGGGGTTACCTATGCATTAGGTACAAAGGTGACAACTACAAAGTGCACCGAATTATATGGGCAATGCACCACGGGGACACTGATTTACAGATCGATCACATCAACAGGTGCAGATCTGACAATCGAATCGAGAACCTGCGAGCTGTCACCCCATCAGCTAACAAGTTCAACAGCAACCGAGGCGTGACCTGGATGAAGCAAGCCAATAAGTGGCGCGTCCAATGGGGAACCAACCATGTCTGTCTAGCAGATGATCTGTTTGAAGCATGGTGCATTCGTAAATCTAAGGAGGCTAGTTATGCAAACACCTAGTAAAAATTTGGTAGTGCATTGCGATATATGCCAGGAACCGATGAGCAAAAGCACTGATGTTTACGCCTGTTACGAGTGCAAAAACATCATCTATGAGTCAGATCTCTGGCGCTATGACAACCAAGTAAGGAGAGCTGCCAATGCCACCAGCGGAGATTAAGAAGTTCCCGCTTGCTTTGTACAAGGTGACGGTACGCCAACACCTATTCACCACCTATGTATTTCCAGCAACCAGCGAAATTGATGCGGAGAAATACGCGGAGCGAATCACCAATCAACCTGCCGAAACCGACGATGCAGTGTCACTGATGCACACCCAGTGGACTAGCGATGGGGAGGCAGTCCGAGTTATTTACCAAGAGGAGATTACCGATGAGGAATTTTGATGACCTGTCTATGGCTGAGCGCGAAGTCTACATTGCAGATGCCCAACGCTACCTGCGAGCAGAGGTACCCGAACTCAAGATCCCCTTTGTTACTGCTGAATGTCACAAAGAAATCTTAAACATAGCTGAGCGGTGTGAGATGGATCGAGACTGGATCGAAGACCGCCTGTCATTTGTAAGGAGTGGGTTATGAGTAAGAAATTTATTCCTGCCAACCACATTATCCAGTGGGACCACCCCAAGCTGGACATCGTTGTGCAGTTTTTTGTTGATGATGATTACATCGAGGTCGAAAACGTTTTTGGTTATGTCTACGGTAAGCAATGTATTGCTAGCCTGTTTCATCTCGACAGACTGATCGACGACTTCCAATCCTCTACTGCTTACGACGATTACATGGATAGGTTGAGAGCATGAGACCCATCCCCCAAGGACTGCTAGATTCTGTGAGGTATGAGAATGGCAACCTCTACTGGATTATCCCAAGGCAAGGGCGATCCACCTCCCGCCCCATCTGTAGTGACAAAGATAGATATGCCTCCATTTGCTATGAGGGTGAGAAGTACCAGCTAAGCAGAGTGGTATATGCGCTACACCATGGTGACCCAGGCGAGCTAATCGTTGACCACATCAACCTAGACAAGCGCGATAACCGAATCGAAAACCTACGCGCCATCACTCAGACACAGAACATGAACAACCACCCCGGCTTGAACATTAGGAAGCGAGGGAATGGATTTACTGTATGTGTTGGCAGGAAATATCACGGTCACTACAAAACCTACGAGCTAGCACTGGCCGCTAAGCTAAAAGCAAGAGAGGAGATTCTTAATGTCGCATGAAACAGTCAGTGAATTTCTGGCCCGTGGTGGTCAGATCAACAAGATTGAGACCGGGAAATCTGGTCTCGATATGTCTGCCACTTATCAGGAAAAGATAAAGCGCAGCACCAATGCCAGGGTGAAAGCTGGCAGACCCATCACCGTAAAAACTAGGAGGAAGTAATGATATTAACCCCGAGAACCCGAGCTATTGAGCGAGCTATCTTCTTGATCGAACTCGATATAGCTAACCACAGGCCTGAGTCTACCGACACAGCAGTGCTCAGACAGATGCAAAAGCTGGCTAATCAACTGCGCCGCAAGATAGGTGCGGATGAACTTGAGGAGAGGGTGGCATGAAATATTGCGAATACTGCTGTGAGCATATCCTCCATGACGAGGATGCTAGGGAATACCCAGAAGATTTACCTGACGATATCCCTTGGCCCGAGCATGACACAGGCGGCATGTATTACCACGGCTGGTGCTTTGAAAGTGTGGTAGCTGAAGAACGACAAGAGATAGCACTCAAGCATGGAGAAGGCTGAGATGGCTGACGAACTCCAAGCGTGCCAAGAGTGCGGCAATAAAGTTGAGTCTGGATTCATTGATGACGACGGGTACTGCGATGAGTGCGCCCCTTGGGAAGATGACGGTCAACCCGACGAAGCTCAAGAATGGTATGACTTTGATCCAGACTGTTAAACTGCCTTAGTCCAAGGTGCTTCTAGTCACCTACGAGCAGGTTTGCCACCGCCCCTGTGGACGAAATGCGGTGCCTCTACAAGGAGATGTAGATGAAACACTGCCCTAGTTGTGGGCTAACCCAGCCCTTAGATAACTTCTACAACAACCGATCCCAGCATGACGGCAAGGCGCCATACTGCAAGGAATGTCGCAAGCAACAGAGAAGATCAGGCAAAGAATCTTTAGGCAATCCCTACACCAAAGCCTTCCACAAGCAGAAGCATCAAGCCAAAGCCAGGGGCATTGAGTTCTGCTTTACCCGTGATGAATGGGTAGCGTGGTGGGGAGAGGATATAGATAAGAGGGGATGCAAGCCCGACGATCTGCAGATGTGCCGACGCGGAGACACTGGCCCCTATCACCCCGACAATGTGTACAAAGATACCTGCCGCAACAATGGCTGGGACGGACGCCGCTCCCAGCTTGACTGACCCACTGCCCCCAGCCCTGTCCAGCCCCGCCGAAGGCGGCAACCCAACCTCCCGCTGGCACGATGCCAACTAGCGG
>Ga0181565_10004255_pt1 | contig 10948 bp, 14 predicted proteins | sample 101ome_16_FD_129661 | JGI IMG/M metagenome (GOLD analysis project Ga0181565, IMG submission 129661) | Coastal salt marsh microbial communities from the Groves Creek Marsh, Skidaway Island, Georgia - 101401AT metaG (megahit assembly) | ecosystem: Environmental > Aquatic > Marine > Intertidal...
TCAATTCAATTCAATTCAATTCAATTCAATTCAATTCAATTCAATTCAATTCAATTCAATTCAATTCAATTCAATTCAATTCAATTCAATTCAATTCAATTCAATTATTTTATTATAGGTTTTGCATACATGGTTTTGTCGCGAGTTTTTTTACACGCATTTTTATAATTTTTGGTATTATGATTAAGTTTATATCCAATTCCAGGACATCCTAATTTTTGATAATTAGCTGATCCTACAATGTTCTTATAACAGCAATAATATTTACCAGCAGTGCCAAAGGCGCAATTGTGCTGGGAACCCTTTTTTACTCTTTTGTAGCCCATTGCATAGCAACCTGCATCCTTAGTCTCTGTTACTTTTTTCTTATATTTGCAATGAACCTTTTTTCCACCTTTTTTGGATTTAAAATCACCTTTAGAACAAGTGACATTATACCAGGGATCACCGGCACTACTTGTGCCTATGTTTAATGTAAGTGTTAAAATGAGAATGAGAAGAAATTTCATAATGAATCCTGTAGTTGAGTTATCCTTAGTTTTAGTTGTCGACTTCATTTGTTGAAAAATTTAGATAGATTGGGTTTTTTTCAATAAAAACAATTATTTAAAGAACTTTTATTTCCCAAGTTATTTTTGGTGATTCATTTTTATGATAAAATTTCATCCATATGAATGATGATAACCGCGGAATTTTTGATTACTTTGAAAGATTTGCTGAAATAAATACTGGACTGGTGAGGCAGTTTTTAAAGCGCTTTCCTTTTCATAAAAGTTACATAAAAAAAGATGTTCTGGATTTTGGCTCTGGAACAGGTTGTCTTTGTTTTGAATTAGCTGAAAAGTGCGGCTCAATAACAGGTATTGATACTGATAGGCTGCTGTGTGAATATTCGAAAAAAAAACTGAGAACATTTCCAGAATCTTATCAAAATAAAATTACCTTTTTAAATAGAGAGCTAGAGAGTCTTGAGGATTCATCTTATGATGTGATTTTCTCTAAAGATGTTTTTGAGCATACAGAAAATACTGAAACTCTTCTTGAAGAAATGTATCGAATATTGAAGCCTGGAGGAGAGTGCTTAATTGGTTTTGGCCCGTTATGGTACTCACCATATGGTGACCATGGAATAGTCAAAAGAGCTTTTGGCTTTAGCTTTCCATGGCTACATTTAATCTTAGGTGAGAAAAATATTGTTAGAGCATTTAATAACTCGAGTCTTCATTCAAAAGAATTTTCTAAATCCAAGATCACCAATTTAAAATCCTATTTAAATTTAAAGCCTGGTGAATATTTTAGAGAGATCATTCAAAAATCTTCATTTGAGGTTATTTGGTACGGAGAGAATATTAACGAAAACTGGTTTCTTAATTTGTTTAAAAGTTTTATGGTTAATTCTATTTTATCAAGATTTTTTATTCGAAATATTTACTGTATTTTAAAGAAACCTAATTCTTAAAAACAAATAACTTGCTCATGAAAAAATTGATGAAAAATGCGACTAAGATTCCAAACATCGTTATTGGAATATAAAAACTTTTTTCAAGAAATGGGAAGAAAAAGAGGGTGTAATGAATTGCCCATATTCTTGTAAGTAAACCGAAAATATTCACTGCAAAGAACTTAAGATAGCCAGCGATAAAGCTTACTTCCTTGCTTTGAAAGGTAAACTTTCTATTGAGCAAATAGTTTGATGTCACTGCAAATGGAAAGCTAATTAAACTACATAGTCTCGTATCAAGTCCAAAGACTTCTCTTAGTAATGTAACGATAGATAAATCAAATCCCATTCCAATAATACCGACAATTCCAAATAGGAGTAGTTGACTAATTCCCGGATTAAAATATCTAAGTAAATACCAGGTATGTTTAATTTGCCCTATGGTTGGCTGATGTAACTCGACCTTTAAATTCGTAGAGCTATCTGGCGTGATACTCATTAGGTGCTTTTTATCTTCTAATGAGGAGCGCCTTACGAGGAAAACGCAGTGATTTCGGATGAGAAAGGGTTTTACTTGTCCTGAAAAAATTAGTTGTCCAAGTTTTGAAAATAATCTCCCAATGATAGAGAGTTGAAACTTAGTCGTAACGACAATTTCTTTGTGATCATTCGTTAGAATATTTTCTATATCTTTTGGCGATAGTTGAATATCGGTAAACAAAACATACTCACTGTCGTCTGAGATTTGCTTGGTTCCATTATGGTGAAAATACTTCCACAGGTTCGTTGATTTTTTTTGAAACGACGAAACCTCCCAATCATTGACCTGATAGGGAGTTTTAGGGATAAGCGTTGGCTTCTCCGTAAATTCGATGATACTAACTTTCGTCATTCACTCTCGTTTCTTGTAATATTAAATACTTAATTTACACCATTATACGTATTATTTGGTAATTTATCGGTTTAAATAGTTTTTTACTTATTATTTTTCGATGGGTAATATACCGCGCAAATTGATAGCTAAATGATAATTCTTGATAGGTGACAAAATATGCGTCAGATCAGTTTAACAGGTATAAAACCAACAGGTACTCCACATCTCGGAAACTATTTAGGGTCAATAAGGCCGGCTTTGTCTTTAGCTAAAAATGAGTCAACTCAAGCTTTTTACTTTATTGCAGACTATCACTCTTTAACAAGTGTTCATCAAGGTGATCAGCTTCGACACGATATTTATGAAGTTGCAGCAACCTGGCTTGCTTGTGGTTTGGATCCTAAAAAAGTAACTCTATACAAGCAGTCTGATATTCCAGAAATTTTAGAGCTTAATTGGATACTAAGTTGTTTTTGCGCTAAGGGACTAATGAATAGGGCCCATGCTTATAAAGCAAAGTCTTCAGACAACACTAAAGAAGGACGCGATATTGATTTTGGTATCAACATGGGACTTTATGGTTACCCTGTTTTAATGGCAGCAGATATCTTAATTCTAAACTCAGATATCGTTCCAGTCGGAGCAGATCAGCTCCAGCATGTCGAAATTGCAAGGGATTTAGCAAATGCTTTTAATCATCATTATGGTGAGGTTATAAAATTGCCAAAAGCTCAAGAGCGTGATGACAAATTGGTCGTGGGTCTTGATGGACGAAAAATGTCCAAAAGTTACAACAACACGATTCCGCTTTTTGTGGCAGAAAAAAAGCTTCGAAAAATGATTATGAAAATTGTGACAGACTCACTGCCGCCTGAGGCACCTAAGGATCCCAATAACTCAACTATTATGGATCTATATAAAATGTTTGCGACAACTGAAGAGGTCGAAAATCTAACTGCTCAATACCTTAAAGGCATTGGTTGGGGGGTTGCAAAGCAAGAATTATTTGAAGTGATTAATCGCGAACTATCTCCCTATCGAGAGCGTTATAATTACTATATGGAAAATAAGGCTGAGATTGATCAAATCCTACAAGAGGGTGCTGTTAAGGCACGTGAATTAGCCCGTAAAAATCTCTCAGAGATAAAATCTAAAATTGGTGTTTTGTGAAAAATAAAAGTGAATTTGATGGAATTGATTTAATCGATCAGGCAATTTTAAAACACCTTCTTCAAGACTCCAGACGTACTTACCAAGAAATTGCTGATGATATTAAAGTTTCAACTGGAACTATTCACGGCCGTGTTTCAAAAATGAAAGATCAGGGAATTATCACTGGTTCAAAAATCACAGTTGACCATCATAAGCTTGGGTATAAAGTTTGTGCCTTTATTGGAGTTAACCTTTCTAATGCTAGAAGTCTAATGCCCGTCCTGGAACAATTGGATCGGTTGCCGCAGGTTTTGGATGTTCACTACACCACTGGACAGTATAGCTTGTTTGTAAAGGTTCAAGTTCGCTCAACTCAGGAGTTGCATTTATTTTTAATTAATGAGTTGCAATCAATTGATGAAATTCAATCAACTGAAACATTTATTTCGCTAGATAATCCAATTAGTCGATCGGGACTGGGAATTTAGTTATTTGTGATATGGGTGTCCTAAGCTCAATGTTTCGGCCCGATAAATTTGTTCAACAAAAATAGTGCGAGCAAGCCGATGAGGAAGAGTGAAATCGCTTAAGCGAATCGACTTGTTTGAGATTTTTTTTATCTCTTCACCGTGTCCTTCAGCTCCTCCAATGACAAAAAACAAGTCACTACTGTATTGAATAAGTTCAAATAACCAAGGAGAGAATTTTTCTGATGTGTATGTTTTTCCTCTCTCATCTAAGAGGATAATTTCTGGTGTTTGTTTACCTGAAATGGAGCGAGCTTTTTGAATTACTTGTTGGTCATTTTTTTCTTTTGATTCAAAATGTTTTAATTCATGGATCTCAAGAGAGATATTTTTTAATCGTTTTTGGTAGTCCTGCTCCCATCGAGCCAATGCCTCATCTTTATTTTTTCCAACAACGATTAAATGAATTGTTTTCATTTATCTTAGAAGTAATCTTTTCCACTATCGTCTGAATCAGAACTTTCATCGGAAAAATAGTAGTCATTTGGAATTGATACTGGCTCTGCTTCATCCCATAGAGATTCTAGGTTGTAGTTGCCACGACTTACTTCTAAAAAGATATGAACAATGATGTCACCAAGATCTAAGAGGATCCAGTCAGAGTCAGCTTTGCCCTCGGTTGAAAGGACTTTTAGGCCGTGTTTTTTTAATTGAGCACCAACCATCTCCGCCATTGCGTGAGCTTGCCTGATATTGCTCGCGGAACCCATTACATAATAATCACCAAGTGAACTTATTTTTCTAACATCGTAGACCTTAAGGTTTATCCCTTTGAGGTTACCAAGAATCCATGCTGCTGCCATTGCTGAGTTGAGTGGAAATTGAAATTCTTTATTGTTAAAAATTTCAGTTACATTCTTGTCGATAAATTCATTACTCATATTAGTTTCCTTTTACTCATCAATGAGTTTACTTTTTTAATTTAAGATCTTTTACACATTTAAGCATTAGGCTTTTAACCACATCGATGTTTTTACCAGAGACGGATGATAGTGGAAGAACTTTTTTATCAAGCTGTTCTTCAAAAAAGTGAACATACTTATCTACTTCTTCATCAGTCATTGCATCAATTTTTGTTAAGCAGATAATTTCTCTTTTACCAAGAAGATCTGCATTGTATTTTTCTAATTCACTTTTAATTGTAACGTAACTTTCAAAAGCTTCAAATTCATTTAAGCACCATGAGATATCAACGAGATGAACAAAAGCAGAAGTTCTCTCAATATGACGTAAGAATTTTGTTCCAAGTCCCTTTCCTTCTGATGCGTCTTCAATTAATCCAGGGATGTCAGCGACAACATAACTATCTTCTCCTAGGATAACGACACCTAAGTTTGGTTCGAGTGTTGTAAAAGGGTAATCTGCTACTTTTGGCTTGGCTGCAGAAATAGAACTAATGAGGGTTGATTTTCCTGCATTTGGTAATCCGATGAGCGCAATGTCTGCGAGTAGCCTTAATTCTAGCTCAAGGTCAATCTCCACGCCCTCTTTTCCGTCAGTTGCTTTTCTTGGAGCTTGATTTGTGGAAGTTTTAAAGTTGATATTTCCAAGACCTCCACGTCCGCCCTCAGCGATCAAAACCTTTTGTCCTGCATTGACAAGGTCAGCGAGGATTTCACCCGTGTCTTGGTTACGAATAATTGTCCCTACTGGAACGTTGATGATCAGGTCGTCTCCGTTGGCGCCCGTTCGCTGCCTCCCTGCACCGTTCTCACCATGAGGAGCACGATACATTTTTTTTCCGCGGAAGTTAACAAGGGTATTTAGCCCTTCATCGGCCATGAAAAAGATCCCACCACCGTTACCGCCGTCGCCACCATCAGGGCCACCATAAGGAATGAATTTCTCACGACGAAAACTCGCGCAGCCATGGCCACCATTCCCAGACGCAACAGTAATTTTAACTTCATCTATAAACCGCATAACTACCTTACTGATAAAAAAAGGGAACTCAATTGAGTTCCCTATATGTAATCAATTTAATTGATTGAATTAAATTAGATAACGGAAACAGTTTTCGTGGATTTGTTGTACCAAGAAAATTTAACTTGTCCGTCTCTTTTAGCGAAGATTGTAAAATCTTTACCCATTCCAACACCAGTACCTGGGTGAAACTTTGTTCCTTTTTGTCTTACAATGATGTTACCTGTGATAACAGCTTCACCACCATATTTTTTAACGCCTCTCATTTTTGGGTTCGAATCACGTCCGTTACTCGTGGAACCACCGGCTTTCTTGTGTGCCATATCTCTATCTCCTAACTAAATTTTAAATTACTTTAAATATTTTTTCGCTTTTTCAGACTTTGCGTCAACTTTATCTGTTCCACCTTGGCCGTCATTTAGCTCAGTGATGAAAAGACTTGTATAGTGTTGACGATGACCTTTTCTTTTCTTGTACATACCTGGCTTTCTTTTGAAAACAAGTAGCTTTCTCGAACGATCAGTTCTGATAACTTTCGCGGTTACTGTCGCACCTGAAACAGTTGGTGTCCCAACAGCAGTTTTTTCGCCACCAACAAAAAGAACTTTGTCTAAAGTAACGTCACTACCAACTTCAGCTGCTAATTTTTGAACGTCAATAATGTCACCAGCTTGAACTCTATATTGGTGACCTGCAATTTCTACAACTCCGTACATTTAAGTACTCCTTTGATTCCGACAACTTAGGGGGGACGTAAAACATTTTACTTCACTTGACGGACCCCTAGTATTAGTCAACGTGTATTAAACCACGATTTCTATTAATCTTTGCACAATATGTCAACCGTTTTAGGGAGTGAAATAAACGCAATTTTCTTTGCTTGTCACCCGCAACTTGTATAGCTAACCTATTGGAATGAAACCATTTTATATAGACCCTGTGTTAGTTAGTTTAGGCCCTCTTCAAGTTCGTTGGTACGGACTGATGTATGTTGTTGGATTTGTTGTGGGCTCTCACTTATTAAAGAAGCTTGGCAAAGAGGGAATTTTCTCTCCCGGCCCTGAAAAAGTTGATAGCCTAGTGAGTCATATTCTAATTGGAATGTTTTTTGGCGCGAGACTTGCCTATGTTTTTATCTATAACTGGGATTATTACTCGAACCATCTATCTGAGCTTTTTGCCGTTTGGCAGGGGGGACTTAGTTTTCATGGGGCAATTGCCGGAATGGCGGTAGGCGCATTAGTTTTTGCGAGAAAAAATGGCATTGCCTTTCTTCAAGCGTCCGACAGCTGTGTAACTGCGGGGGCTCAAGGTATCTTTTTTGGCCGGATGGGAAATTTTATCAACGGTGAATTGTTTGGCCGAGTCACTGATGCTCCGGTAGGAATTGTTTTTAAAAATGGAGGGCCGTTTCCCAGGCATCCTTCTCAGCTCTATGAGGGGATTGGAGAGGGGATAATCTTATTTCTTATTCTGTGGAGTTTTCGAAAGAAGGTTAATCACTATGGTGTTTTGACCGCAATCTTTCTTGGCGGGTATGCTATTGCTAGATATATAATTGAGTTTTTCAGAGAAGCTGATTCTCAGCTTGGGTACTATTTTGGGAACACGACAACGATGGGCCAAATTCTGTGTATTGTTCAGTTGTTGTTTGCTATTGGGGTTTATTTTTATGCAGTAAAAAGGCGTGACTCTTTAAAGTTAACCCTGGCCGTTAAGTAGGCCTAGTCAAAACCTGTCGAGACAAATAAATCTGCGAGTGGACGATAGATTGTTGGAATCTTTCCTGGCGTTTTATTGATAACGGCGTAATAGATAGGATAGCAAGTTATCGTGCACCCACCTGAATAGATCCGTTTGGACTTTTGATTTTCCCAAGTGTAGACGGCAGTTGAGTCTTTTAGCGCATAAATATTTTGGTTTCCATACCGGTTGATCAGAGATTGGTGAAAGGTATCATGAAGGAAGTAACTGGGAAGCCTAGTGTAAAAATCAATAATTATTTCATCGTAGTATTGAACCCAAATGGGAAAGACATAAGCTTCGTGAACCAAGTTAAATTTTTTTATTTCAAGAGATCGTTGGAGTTTAAGGTTTTCACCGTCTCCAAACTTTTTTGGAATTTCTGATAATTTTTTTCCCGGTTCAAAAGCGTTTAGCTCATCGAGGTTGAATATCGGGAACACTGGGTTTTCTTTTTTTTCAGGCTGATTGTTTTGAGTAAAACCTTTGGGGTTGATTAAAAGAGTCAGGAAAAGGAAAAAAACGGTTGAAGCTTTTTGCATGAAGCTATTTTACGTTTTTAACTGCGCTCAAAGAATAGGGAAAAAGATACTAAAAGCTGACAGTAAGGGAATTTTGGTTAACGAAGCTATTGGTTTACGATAAAATTTGTTGAATTTTGAATATTCCAAGGTAGGAGTCTGAATGAAAATTAGTACTAACTTCATTTTATCGATCACGATGATCGTATTTTTTATTTCTTGTTCTAACTTTCAAAAGAAAACGATTCAAAAGCCAGTGGATAAAAAGGTCGCCGTTCTTAAAGATGAGCATCGAATTGTTGGAAGTTCTCACATTAAAGAAGACCGAGCACATAAAAAGGGAACTTACTTTTTATACGGTGCTGAGCATTTAAATTTAGAAAATAATTATTTTGATATTCCGGTTAAATATAATGGCCAGGTGAGGGATTGGATTAATTATTTCACAGGCCGTGGGAGATCGCATTTTATTCGCTACAGTAAAAGGGCCGGAAGGTATGCTCCGGTGATGGCAAAAATTCTAGAAGAGTTTAACTTGCCAAAAGATTTGATTTTCTTGGCGATGGCCGAGTCAGGTTTTCAAAATACCGCAAAAAGCTGGGCGAAGGCCGTAGGCCCTTGGCAGTTTATGCCTTTTACTGGAAAGAAGTTTGGGCTACGAATTGATTGGTGGTTGGATGAAAGACGTGACCCCATTAAGGCGAGTGTTGCGGCAGCAAAATATTTAAAATATCTCTATGAGATGTTTGGTAACTGGGAGCTTGCAGCCGCGAGTTATAATGCTGGTGAAGGAAAAATGAGGCGCGCTATTCGTCGCTATAAAACCGAAAATTTTTGGGAGATTAGAAAAGGGCGTTACCTCAAGCCTGAGACAAAAAATTATGTGCCAAAGATCATGGCGCTTGCGATTATCGGCAAAAATTTAAAGTCCTTTGGCTTTGAAGATATTCCTTTTCAAAAAACATTGGACTTTGAAATTGTTCTCGTTCCGGGTGAAACAGATTTATTTAAAGTCGCTGAAGCGCTGGAAATGGAATTTGAAGAGCTGCACAAGTGGAATCCAGAGATTATGCGTTGGAGCACTCCAAGAAACGTAATTAGTTATCAGTTAAAATTACCCCTTGGTAAAAAGGAGAAATGGGAAGCATGTTGCGCGATGAGGCTCGCGGAATTTAAAGCCGTTGATTATCAGTTTTACCGCGTACGTGGGACGAAATCGACCATCAAGGATGTCGCCAAAAAGTTTAAAATTAAAGGTAATGTTGTTGCCGAATTAAATGGGATGAAAAATTGGAATCGCCTTCGAAAAAACCAGCGGGTTTTATTACCATTTCGGATCGGGCAAAACAAGCGTGCACCGATGTATGCGGACCTTTACGAGAAACCTCGAAGAAGTGTGGTTCGCAAAAGAAAGTATCGAAAGCAAATTGCGCTTGCCAAGCGTAAAGGTAAGGTCATTTCAAACCCTACTTCATGGTACACGGTTAAGAGGGGAGATACACTATGGGAAGTGGCAAGAAAAAATAAAATTTCCTTGTACACATTGATTAGAACCAACTTAAATATCATCGGCAAAAGAATGATTCGCGCTGGAGATAAGCTTGCGGTTAGATAAGTAAGAAAAGAGCGAAGAGTTTAAAGGAGAACCTACATGGACTTTAGTGGGCTAAGAAAAAAAATAGCAGAAGAAAAACCAGAAATTACAACGATTACGACAGAGCATCTTGTCGTTTGTTTTGATTACTACAGTGCGCTTTTGTGCCAAAAGTTTTTTGAATCAAAGACAAACTTTGAAATTATAGGCGAGCGCTTACTTGATAATCTTGATGTGCGCCAAAAAGGGCCAAGCACTTTTAGAATGGATGATGAAAACCTGGCGGAGTCAACTCCAAGTATCTTTTATAAAGACCAAAAGTTTCGCGCCTTTGGTGGAAGATCAAAATCAATGGAGTTAAAGATCGGTGAAGAGTTTTTTTCTCATCCAAAAGTTTCTACGGATTGCACACATATAGCTGAAGAAACGCTTGAGAGCATTAATGAAAAAATAAAGACAAAACAAATCACCAAAATCGAAAAAACAGAGAGCGGATATCTTGTTTTTACGGGAGATAATTGTGTGTATGAGACAGTTAATCTCTATTGGCCAAAAGGGCTTCCAGCATTTGTGAATGTCTTGAAAAATAAAAGTATTATGACGGAGTCGATGCTCTCAAAAATTGGTGATCTAGAGGGGCCTATTCCTCTTTATATAGACATCGAAGTAAATAAGCTTATTGAAAAAGAAAAAACCATGTTTTTACCAGTGAGTTTAACCCACGAGCAGGGGCATTTTATTGGGGACGTAAAAAAAATAAATGAAAAAAAATCGCAATTTTCTTTTGTTCATTTCATTGACCCAAATGAAGTAAACGAGGATCACATAGGGCGTTTAATTAAAAATTTAAAGCGTCAAATGGAGAAAATTTTTGAATTAAAAAGAAGTGATTTTTTAGATGATGTTATTTCTCTATCGCCAATAGGCATCGCAAAAACGATTGATGATGAGCTCGCGAGTGAAACGAATTATGTCTTAAAAGGACTACATTTGATTGGTGAGCAATACATGGAAAATGATATATTCGTAGATTCCTGTAGCGTGTGGCAAAGTGGGTTTCGGGGCCAGAAAAGTCTTGATACCGCTACGCTAAGCTAGTGAAAAAGTGTTGACAAAAATGACCGAGGACTTAACACTTATTATTAAGAAAATTTGTTTATAAACCGGATTACA
>Ga0181565_10004258_pt1 | contig 10945 bp, 10 predicted proteins | sample 101ome_16_FD_129661 | JGI IMG/M metagenome (GOLD analysis project Ga0181565, IMG submission 129661) | Coastal salt marsh microbial communities from the Groves Creek Marsh, Skidaway Island, Georgia - 101401AT metaG (megahit assembly) | ecosystem: Environmental > Aquatic > Marine > Intertidal...
AGAGCCCTTAGAAAACAAGGGTATTTTAATGTGCACACAAGCTTTGATCTCGACTATTCTCCAAATCTGAAAAAGGTAAAACAACGCTTTCTTGTTTCAGCGGGCGATCCATTCACCATTGACAGCATTGGTTACAAGCTTCCTAACCAAAACCTGTTAGACAGCCTGAGCGCGTATAAGAAGGATCGTCTTATACATCCCCAAGACCCACTTAACATTGATACGCTTGAAAAAGAAAGGCAACGAATCCTTTCTTTACTTAGAGATCGTGGAGCTTTCGGACTCCAGAAGAGCGATATCTACTTTGAAATAGATGGAGACACTACCCAAACAAACCGTTCAAAAACCGTAAAGGTCACAACGGTGATTGATTCTACTGCAGCTATCCAAACCCACCGACTTGGAAAAATTAACGTGCTGTTTGATCAACTCAACACCACTGTGTCTACCCCTACAGACACCGTAAATGGGATTGTGATGTATCCTACCAATGAAAGCATCGATCTAGACGTTCTTGAAGAAAGGATCGCCTTTAAACCTGGGATTCTTTACAGAGATTCTTTAAGAACAACGACCCTAAATCGAATTGGACAGTTGAATTACTTCAGTTATCCATCGATCAACTATAACGTTCAAGACGACTCTATCGTCAATATCAACCTCTACCTGAGATCACGCAAGCGGTACTCGCTTACAGCTGATTTTGACCTTACCCACTCTGCTATACAGCAAATCGGTACGTCGTTACGCTCTTCTGTACTTGCGAGAAACGTCTTCGGTTCATTTGAAAACCTCAGCCTTTCGCTGAGCGGAACCATCGGAAACTCAATCATTCCTGGCGCCAATATCACATCAGAACTGGGGATTGATCTTAACCTTAGCTTTCCGAGATGGTGGTATGGTTTTTCACTAGACCGCCTTATTGCTATGGAGAAAAATCCGATCAGCACCCTTCAAATCGGAACAGTATTTCAACAAAATTTGGGCCTAGACCGACAAACCATCAACGCCATTTATCGCTTCAGCTTTACCAACAAGTCGAGCCAACATACTGTCGAATTCCCTAAAATCTCTTATGTAAACAACCTCAATCCCGATAATTTCTTCTCGATTTACCGGAACACCTTTGAAACGCTCGACGAACTTTCTACACCCCTTAAAAGTGATTCTCGGTATGCCGACTTGTTTGAGTCTACAGGAGTGGACGGAAGTACGCAACTTCAAATCCCCGACGGAACAGCCGCATTCATCTCAGGCGTTCAAGATGAGAGTATCCCTCTTAATGAAAATGACGCCTTACTAGTGAGCCGCATTGAGGAGCGTAGAGCGCGGCTTACCGAAAACAACTTAATTCTCTCCTCTAGCTACGCATTGTTGAATGAAAATACCACCAATCGAAACGCATCAGCGTACCGCCAATACTACGCAAAATTTGAGCTCGCAGGATTCTTATTCGATGCGCTCGAACCTTTTAGCACACCCGGAGAACTCTTTGATGTGGCCTATGCCCATTACCTTAAAACAGAGCTTCAATTTATCAAACACTGGCCTTTAGGAACACGTTCAAGTGCCGCCTTTCGCGCTTATGGTGGATTCGCACTTCCGCTTGGACGCTCAAGTTCGGTACCTTTTGTAAGAAGCTTCTTCGCCGGAGGAACTAATGACATTAGAGGCTGGAACGCCTATACCCTTGGTCCGGGTACGACCAATCAACTCAATGAGTTCAACGATGCCAATCTAAAACTAACCCTTAGTGCAGAACTCAGATTTCCGCTTTCAAGAAGTCTTTACGGTGCGGTCTTCACAGATGCAGGAAACATATGGAACGCTCTCGACGGAACAGAAAACGAGGCTGCTATCTTTCACGGATGGCGGTCTCTTAAAGACAGTGCCATTGCCTTGGGGTTCGGATTGCGCTATGATTTCGATTATTTCATTTTTAGGTTAGACCTCGCGTACAAGCTGCTAAATCCGGCCCTTCAAGGAGATGAAAGATGGATTTTTAACCGCTCAAATAATAGCCCCTTATTCAACATCGGAATCAACTATCCTTTTTAAAAGCATTTAGTACATTTGCCCTCTAACATCAATAAAAAAAACGAACAAAATGGCTTCACATTCTATTGTACCAGGCGTAGCGACCGGAGACGCAGTTCAGGCGATCTTTGCCTTGGCAAAACAAAAATCATTTGCCCTTCCGGCGGTCAACATTACGGGTTCTAACACTATTAATTCTGTCCTAGAAACCGCTGCAAATCTGAACGCCCCAGTCATCATTCAATTTTCAAACGGTGGTGCCCAATTCAATGCTGGAAAAGGACTTTCAAACGACGGTCAAAAGGCCGCAATCGCAGGATCAATAGCAGGTGCTAAACACGTTCACCAACTCGCTGAAGCCTATGGTGCTACAGTTATCCTTCATACCGATCACTGCGCAAAGAACCTTCTACCCTGGATCGATGGGTTGTTAGATGCGAGCGAAGAACATTTTAAAGCCCATGGCAAGCCGCTTTTCTCATCACACATGATTGACCTGTCAGAAGAGCCTCTTGAAGAAAACATTCAGCTTTGTAAAAAGTACCTAGAGCGCATGGCGCCAATGGGAATGACTCTAGAGATCGAGCTCGGTGTCACCGGTGGTGAAGAAGACGGCGTAGACAATACCGATATTGATTCTTCAAAACTGTACACTCAGCCCGAAGAGGTAGCCTATGCCTACGAAGAACTGTCGTCAGTAAGTCACAGATTCACCGTTGCCGCTGCATTCGGAAACGTTCACGGGGTATACAAACCCGGAAACGTGAAATTAACGCCGGTTATCCTAAAAAATTCTCAGTCTTACATTATTGAGAAGTTCGGTATAGACCGTCCGAATCCGATTGACTTTGTCTTCCACGGAGGATCAGGTTCTAGCCTAGAAGAAATCAGAGAATCTATCGGATACGGCGTAGTTAAGATGAACATCGATACCGATCTTCAATACGCTTTTACTGAAGGAATCAGAGATTATATGTCTGACAAAAAAGACTATCTCGCGGCTCAAATTGGTAACCCTGAGGGAGATGATGTTCCCAACAAGAAACACTACGACCCACGCGTTTGGTTACGCAAAGGAGAACAAACCTTCTCTGCGCGATTAAAACAGGCTTTTGAGGACCTTAATAACGTTAACACACTTTAAAACTTCTATATGTCATCTTTGTGGTTTAAGAGAAAAGAGAAAGGAATTCAGACCGCCACCGAGGAAAAAAAAGACACCCCGGTTGGCCTGTGGTACAAATCGCCCACAGGAAAAATTGTGGAGTCTGAAGAGCTGGCGAAAAACGCCTATGTATCTCCTGAAGATGATTACCACGTACGTATAGGAAGCAAAGAGTACTTCGAATTACTCTTCGACGACAACACTTTTACAGAATTTAACGCTGATCTTTCATCTAAAGATCCGCTGCGCTTTGAAGACACGAAAAAGTACAAAGACCGCCTTGTCGACGCGAAAAAGAAGACGAACCTTAAGGACGCCGTGCGCACTGCTTACGGAATGTCAATGGGTAGAGAATTAGTGGTCGCCTGTATGGACTTTTCATTCATCGGGGGTTCTATGGGTAGTGTTGTAGGAGAAAAAATTGCACGCGCTATAGATGTTGCGAAAAAGCGTAAATCTCCCTTACTCATTATCTCTAAGTCAGGAGGTGCACGAATGATGGAGGCCGCCTTATCGCTCATGCAAATGGCAAAAACAGCCGCGAAACTCGCTCAGCTTGCCGAGGCAAAGATTCCCTATATCTCACTATGTACCGATCCGACTACTGGCGGAACAACGGCATCCTATGCGATGCTTGGAGACATTAATATTGCTGAACCAGGAGCACTTATAGGATTTGCGGGTCCTCGCGTAGTCAAAGACACCACAGGAAAAGAATTGCCAGAAGACTTTCAAACTTCTGAATTTTTGCAAGAACACGGATTTCTAGACTTTATTTCGCACCGAAATGAGCTGAAGAAAAAGGTCAATCTCTACATCGATTTGATTCTAAATCTTCCGCTTCGAGAAGAAAAACAGAAGGAAGATCTAGAATAACCGAGAATAAAATGTATCTTTGCGCCCTCATTGAACGTCAGTGAGATACATAAAAATCATTAACACAATATTGGAATGTATTTAAGCAAAGAAAAGAAGGCTGAAATCTTCAAACAGTACGGTGGAGCCGAAAAGAACACAGGTTCTACAGAAGGGCAAATTGCTCTTTTCACCTACCGCATCAATTATCTAACCGAACACTTAAAGAAAAATCACAAGGATTTTAACACAGAGCGTTCATTAGTTAAACTAGTAGGTAAACGCAGAAGTTTACTCGATTACCTCAAGAATAACGATATTGAAAAATACCGTTCTTTAATCAAAGAATTAGGTATTCGTAAATAAGAATAAGGCACCGCTTCTAGCGGTGCTTTTATTTAAAGCCCAACCGCTTTTTTTTAAGTTTTTCATTGGTCACGCTTCTTAGCAACAACACAACAACACGAGCCATTCAGGCCAAAGACCAAATGTTTAACTTGAGGCAAATGCCTCTAAATTAAGGGGAGTATCCCCAACACTTATGATTCCTAAAACCTACCAAGAGGTCATTGACCTTGGTGACGGTCGCACTATTTCGATCGAAACCGGAAAACTCGCCAAACAGGCCCACGGTTCTGTTGTCGTGCGTTCAGGAAACTGTATGCTTTTGTGTACAGTAGTTTCTAACTATCAAGCCGCAGATGTTGACTTTTTACCACTAACAGTGGATTACCGCGAAAAATTCGCGGCAGCAGGTCGCTATCCTGGCGGATTTTTTAAGCGTGAAGCGCGCCCAAGCGATGGTGAAGTACTTACCATGCGTATTGTAGACCGCGTATTACGCCCATTATTCCCAAAAGACTATCACTCTGAAACTCAGGTGATGCTTCAGGTCATGTCACTTGACGACAGCATAACTCCAGATGCACTTGTGGGATTGGCAGCCTCTACGGCACTTCAACTTTCAGACATTCCATTCGAAACCCCAATTTCTGAGGTTCGCGTTGGACGTATTAACGGTGAATTCGTCTTGAATCCATCACTAGAGCAACTGAAAGAATCTGATATCGATATGATCATTGGAGCCTCAGCCGATTCTGTGATGATGGTTGAAGGTGAGATGAAAGAAATCAGCGAAGAAGAGATGGTTGAAGCCATCAAATTCGCTCATGAGGCGATTAAGACGCAATGCGAGTCTCAGTTGAAACTCGTTGCTCAAGTGGGTAAAAAAGAAGTACGTGAATTTGACGCAGCGGCAGAAGACGAAGCTTTAGAGGCACGTGTTAGAGCACTTGCTTACGATAAAGTCTATGAAGTAGCAAAAAAAGGTTCTTCTAAAAAAGAAAGAAGCCAGGCTTTTTCTGAAATTAAAGAAAGTGTCAAAGCGGACTTCACTGAAGAAGAGCACGAAACCTATGGCGGTCTTATCTCAAAGTATTTCTACAAGATCGAGAAAGAAGCCGTTAGAAACCTTACTCTTGATGAAGGTCTTCGATTAGACGGAAGAAAAACGGATGAGATTCGTCCGATTTGGTGTGAAGTAGACTACTTGCCTTCTACACACGGATCAGGAATCTTTACTAGAGGAGAAACTCAAGTACTTTCAACGGTAACCTTGGGAACCTCACGTGATGCGAACATCATCGACATGCCATCTTTAGAAGGGGAAGAGAAATTCTACCTACACTATAACTTCCCTCCTTTCTCTACAGGAGAAGCGCGCCCTATCCGCGGAACTTCAAGAAGAGAAATCGGACACGGAAACCTCGCACAGCGCGCCTTGAAAAATATGATCCCTGAATCTTGCCCTTACACCGTTCGCGTAGTGTCAGAGGTTCTTGAATCAAACGGATCTTCATCAATGGCCACTGTTTGTTCAGGAACGCTTGCGCTTATGGATGCGGGTATTCAGATTGAAAAGCCTGTTTCAGGTATTGCCATGGGATTGATCACTGATGTTGAATCAGGCAAGTACGCTGTACTTTCTGATATTCTCGGAGACGAAGACCACCTTGGTGATATGGACTTTAAGGTGACCGGTACTGCAGATGGTATTACGGCCTGTCAAATGGACATCAAGGTGAAGGGACTTTCTTATGAGATCCTTACCAAAGCTCTCTATCAAGCAAAAGAAGGAAGACTTCACATTCTAGGAAAACTAATAGAGACCTTAGATACACCGCGTCAAGAGGTGAAGGCTCATGCTCCTAAAATTGTGACCACACGTATTCCTGGTGATTTAATCGGTGCCTTTATCGGAAGTGGTGGTAAAAACATCCAAGAGCTTCAAAAAACTACGGAGTGTACCATTGTGATCAACGAAACCGAAGAAGGTGAAGGACTCGTAGAAATTCTCGGTACAAGCCAAGAAGGTATTGACGCTGTAATCGCTTCTATTGAATCGCTTATGTTCAAACCTGAAGTCGGAAACACTTATACGGTCAAAGTAATCAAGATGCTAGACTTCGGGGCTGTAGTAGAATACGTAGAGGCTCCTGGTAACGAAATCTTGTTACACGTGTCAGAACTCGCTTGGGAACGCACAGAAAACGTTTCAGACGTGATCAATATGGGAGATGAATTTGAGGTGAAATACTTCGGGTTTGATCCACGAACCAAGAAAGAGAAGGTGTCACGAAGAGCACTGCTTCCAAAACCTGAGGGCTATCAAGAGCGTCCACCGCGCCAAGATCGCGATCAGCGAGGAAGAAGAAACGACCGTGACAACCGTCGTGACTCAAGAGGACCTAGAGACGCTAAAAGAGACGAGGGTAGCAACGAATAAGCCGCCCAACCTCCTTGTCTATAAAAAGCCACTCTCGCTCGAGAGTGGCTTTTTTTGTTTGAACTGTAACCTTTTTGCTATTTGAGCGTATAACAAGGCGTACCTAAAATTTTTACGTGCAATGAGACAGCTTAAGATTACCAAACAGGTTACAAATAGAGAAACCGCTTCTTTAGATAAATACCTACAAGAAATTGGAAAGGTAGACCTGATTACTGCAGAAGAAGAGGTAGAACTCGCTCAAAAAATAAAAGCCGGAGACCAACGTGCGTTAGAGAAGCTCACAAAAGCGAATCTTCGTTTTGTGGTTTCTGTAGCAAAACAATATCAAAACCAAGGGTTAACGCTACCTGATCTTATCAATGAAGGAAACCTTGGACTTATTAAAGCAGCGCAACGTTTCGATGAAACCCGCGGATTTAAGTTTATTTCTTATGCCGTTTGGTGGATCCGTCAATCGATTCTTCAAGCTCTTGCAGAGCAGTCGCGTATCGTGCGTCTTCCACTTAACAAGATTGGATCGATCAATAAAATCAATAAGACTTTTGCTCACCTAGAACAAGCCCATGAGCGCATGCCTTCAGCTGAAGAAATTGCTCAAGAGCTTGATATGACCGTTGAAGATGTAAAGCAATCGCTTAAAAACTCTGGCCGTCACGTTTCGATGGATGCCCCTCTTATTGACGGAGAAGACTCGAACCTTTACGACGTTTTACGTTCTGGAGAGTCTCCAAACCCGGACAAAGAACTCTTACACGAATCATTGCGTACAGAGATCGAACGTGCCCTAGAGACGCTAACACTTAGAGAGGCCGATGTTGTGCGACTCTATTTTGGACTTGCGGGTCAGCATTCAATGACATTAGAAGAAATTGGAGAAACATTTGATCTTACCAGAGAGCGCGTGCGCCAGATCAAAGAGAAGGCCATTAGACGCCTAAAACATACTTCAAGAAGTAAAATTCTAAAGACATATTTAGGATAATATTTGTACCTTTCGTGAACTTACAGTTTTCGTGGCTGTTCGTTTTTTGATTGATGATTATGGAAACGCCGGCAGCTTGCCGGCGTTTCTATTTATAGCCCCTAAAATCGTTAACTTTGCCCCATGTCAATCGAAATCGCACCTTCGCTTTTAGCCGCCAATTTTGGGGCCTTAAACCAAGAAATTGAAACCTTGAATAAAAGCAAGGCTACCCTTCTTCACCTAGACGTTATGGATGGCAGCTTTGTTCCCAATATTTCTTTCGGACCCGTTGTCATTGAAGCCGTTGCAAAGAGCTGCAATCTCGATCTTGACATTCACTTGATGATAGAAGATCCTGACCGCTATATCGCCGAGTACGCCGACTTCAAACCAAAGTACATCAGCGTGCATGAAGAGGCCTGTAGACATCTCGATCGCAGTATAGATTACATCAAATCATTTGGTATTAGCGCTGGAGTTGCGATCAATCCGCACACCCCCGTCAGCAAACTATTTACCGTCCTACACAAAATCGATTTAGTGTGTATCATGAGTGTCAATCCAGGATTCGGCGGACAAAAATTCATCCCCTACACCCTGAAAAAAATCGAAGCCTTACGTGCTGAGATCGAGGCGCAAGGGCTGCATACCAAAATCGAGGTGGACGGAGGAGTCACTGAAGACAATGCGGCATCTGTAAAAGAAGCAGGTGCGGATATTTTGGTGGCCGGAAGCTCTGTATTCAAAGCCGAGAACCCCTTAAAAGCCATAGAAAATCTTCATGGGGCATGAGACTTCTCATTACGACGTCATTATAGTAGGCGGAGGACCTATCGGAATCGCCTGCGCTCTAGAATGTAAAGAACTTGAGTTAAGTTATTTGGTACTTGAAAAGGGCACATTGGTCAATTCGCTCTACCATTATCCGAAGGGGATGCAATTCTTTTCATCCTCAGACAACCTCTCGCTCAAAAGCACCCCATTTATAAGCAAAGAGCCTAAACCCTTTAGAGACGAGGCACTCGCCTATTACCGTACCATTGCTCAGAGCGAACAACTCAATATCAAGCTATTTGAGCGCGTAGAAGACGTTTCAAAAGATCAAGAAATATTCTCTGTTACGACCTCCAAAGGCCACTACCAATCACGTGCAGTGATTATCGCGACAGGATTTTTTGACATCCCAAACAAACTAAATATTCCAGGTGAAGACCTAGAAAAGGTAACTCACTACTTCAACGATCCGCACTATTACGCCTATCAAAAAGTGGTGGTGGTTGGGGCCAATAACTCAGCAGTAGATGCTGCGCTTTCTTGTTACCGCGCTGGCGCTGAAGTAACGATGATCGTTCGCGGAAAAGAAATCGGGGAGCGCGTAAAGTATTGGGTAAGACCTGAGATCATCAATCGCATTGAAGACGGATCGATCACTGCTTTTTTTGAAAGTAGCCTTAAGCGTATCGAGCCGCATTCGGTTGTCCTTTCAACGCCCTCAGGAGTACAGTCAATTGCCAACGATTTTGTGTTAATGATGACAGGCTATCAACCCGATTACGCGTTTCTGTCGCGCATTGGGATTCAAATCGATGAAGATGTAAACAAAACACCCATCGTCAATGAAGAAACTTTAGAGAGTTCTGTTGACGGATTGTACCTAGCAGGCGTTGTACTAGGTGGACTCAAAACCAACCTATGGTTCATTGAAAATTCTAGAGAACACGCCCAGCGTATTGGTGCACATATCAAACAAAACATTCAAAAACAAAAGAACGCTTAAATCTTTACGACTTATGAGTTTGCAAGACAACGTAATGACCGCCATGAAAGCGGCAATGAAAGCCAAAGACAGTGTAGCCTTAGAGGCGCTTCGTGCCATTAAATCTGCCCTTCTTCTTCAACAAACCGAGGCTGGATCTTCGGCACTCACAGAACAAGACGAGATTAAAATCTTGCAAAAACTAGTCAAACAGCGAAAAGACAGTGCCGCCATCTATACCGAACAAGGACGACAAGATCTAGCTGACCCCGAACTTGCTCAGGTAGCAGTAATCGAAACCTTTCTGCCAGAACCCTTATCGGAAGAAGAACTCAAGGCACTCATTGCAGAGGCGATTAGCAGTCTTAACTCCTTAGGCATGAAAGACATGTGTAAAGTCATCGCTCAGGTCAACGAGAAAGCCGAGGGACGCGCCGAAGGCAAAATCATCGCCCAAATGGTGAAGAGTAGTTTATCATAGTTCAACATTGAACGTAGAAACCATCCAATAGTTTACTTTTACAGCTGTTTTCAAGCAAAACTATAAACCCGGCCGCGTAGTTCAACTGGATAGAATATCAGATTTCGGCTCTGAGGGTTGGGGGTTCGAATCCTCCCGCGGTCACTTAAGTACACAAGGGATTTGTTTAACGCGAATCCCTTTTTTTATGCACCTTCACAGCGTTCAGTATATCAAGTAATTGACTACTTAAAGATACAAAAAAAACACCCCTTACTTTTGACACAAAATGGCGTTTTTAAGGGTTTTGTGTCACTAATTTGACACATTATTGACACATAATATTCTTCCTAATGCGAATTGAATGTTCTACAGTATCAGTCGCTTAAAGCTATTAATTCATAATCTTTCAGGAGTATTCATACCCTCATTTTTTATTTCGCATAAGGTAGACGAACAAAGGAGGTATAAACAAGAAGAATATAATTCTAAATCTCACATAAAGAAATAATCCTAAACTAACTGCGAACGCAAAGGCTATCCAATATTGATTTTTCAAGATGGCACTTAGAAATTTTATACCTGACAAAAATAAATTGTAAATTAAGATTGCAAATAGATTATTATGAAATCATTTCTTTCTTGGCGTAGGGGTTTTATCGTTAAAAACCCAAATTTATCTACAATAGCAGCATTCATTAAAGGAGTCTTATTTACGATTATTTACTACGAATTCATTAAGTAAAACACTCTTTTTCAGAATTGATGAACATTACGATTTCAACACTTTTGGTTAATAACTTCTTGCTGAAATGACCCTTAAAAGCAAAACAGATTTGGCACCTCTCGGTTATCCTTATAAAGCCGAGAATCTTTTCAAGTCTCTACACTTCTGTCACAATTGTTAGGCAGTTGGTTCA
>Ga0181565_10004259_pt1 | contig 10944 bp, 9 predicted proteins | sample 101ome_16_FD_129661 | JGI IMG/M metagenome (GOLD analysis project Ga0181565, IMG submission 129661) | Coastal salt marsh microbial communities from the Groves Creek Marsh, Skidaway Island, Georgia - 101401AT metaG (megahit assembly) | ecosystem: Environmental > Aquatic > Marine > Intertidal zone...
CTCTTCTACGTGGGCCTTGTAGCCATCGGGATCATAAAACGGCTTGGGCTCCTTGGCGCCGCGATTCCGCAGTTCTTTATACTTGGCATCCAGGCCGTAAAACACGCCATGGGAACTGGCACAGACTTCGGCCGGAATCTCGCTGGCCCGACGATAGGTTGCCAGGATATCGCTGGCGATTTCGGGATAATCTTCATTGCCCACATACTGCAGGAACTGGCCATTGAGGCTGCACTCGATGAAGCCGTAATAGGTGCGCCCGTTTTCTTCCAGGGGCAGGCTCCAGGCCAGGCAGCCTTTCGTGTGGCCTGACTGGACATGGGCTGTCAGCGTGGTGCCGCCCAGGGATACCGTGTCACCATCATCGACAATGCGGTCGATGGGCTGCTGTTTGCCGCCGGGTGTATCAAAGGCTTCGTGGTAGGGCACTTCCAGGCGACCGACGATAACTTCCGCACCGGTCATTTCCTTGACCAGGGCATCCCCTTCAATGTGATCGGGATGGGCGTGGCCACTGATCAGGATCTTGATGTCGTTGAAGTCAAAGCCCAGTTGTTCGACCGTGGCCTTGATCACGGGAACCGAGGTTTCGTAGTTGCTGGCCTGCAGGATATGTCCTTCGGGCGTGGTGATCAGGAAGGAGGCCAGTTGGGCGGTGCCCACGTAATACAGGTTATCCATGACCTTGTGCGGTGGAAAGGGATCATTCCAGCCCGGTGGTTGTGCCTGTGCCAGGGGGTTGAATCCCGGGCCAGTCACTGACAGCAGGGCAAGGGAGGCCATCGCTCCCGTACGGATTTTGTTCAGCATTTTTCCCCCAGGATTGCTGGCCGGCTATCAGGTGAGAGCCGGCCCAACAGGTTAATTGCGACGGCTGCCACCCAGGTCCAGGGTCCGGCCATCGGGAAACTCGATACCCCGTGAGTTCATGCGCAGGGAGCCGTCTTTGGCCTGGAATCCGGTAACCTTGATGCGGGTGCCCGGTGGCAGTGAATCCCGGGTCCAGCCCAGGCGCATCAGCACATTGGGTGAGCCGCCTTCCACTTGCCATTCCTCTTCCTCGCCATCCTCGTTGATGACCTTGAAAGTCAGCCAGGAATGGGGATTAACCCACTGCATCTGGACAACTTCGCCCTCAAGTTCGACTTCCTTGTTGGGATCAAATTCGGCATAAAAAGAGTGGTGAGCAGCCGCGGGCAGGGCAATGGCAGCCAGCAGAATGGCCAGTAGTGTGTTCCGGCCTGCTTGTAAAACGTGGTAAAGGGTATTCATTCTCAGGTCCTCCTCATCAAGTTGATTGGGACGGTTTGTTCTTGATGCTTGTGCTGATTTTACAATAAGCGACACTAACACAGGCTGAATAGGTGTTTATTGCGTTGGATCATCCAACCCCATCAAGTCCCAGTACAGCAACTTGTCAGCAAAGGGTACGCACTTGTGCTCAAAGGTCTGGGCATTTTCGTCAATCAGGCGATACAGCGGCATTTCGATGGTCCACGGTTCGGCATAGGTCTGTGGATCCTCAAGCGTGGCTTCATACCACATGTGGTTCTCGCCCAGCAGGGTGAAGCGTTCTGTCACCACCAGCTCATTACTGTAGTGATTGCCAGCACGGTCCAGCCAGGACATGCCATTCTGGTTCAGTGTTGTCACGATCAGGGTGTCACCGACCCAGCGGCCATTGGATTTGCCCATCCAGGCGTCCAGGGGCAGTCCGCCGGTTTCATTCATGTGAACCACCCGTTGCGAGGCAGCAAAAGGATAAACCATTAACAGGTCATCATTGCGGCCGCCCTGAACAATTCGAAAGGGCAGGTCATGGTAAGTGGCACGGGGTATACCCAGCATGTAACACTTGGCTTCCGGGTCGGCGGCCAGCCAGCCCTCACGGTTCTCGTTGCGTTTGGCCAATGCCTCGGGCAGGTAGGGGATGTCACCTCCCCCCTTGAGCACGCTTTTGCCGGCGGGAATGGCTGCAATAGCGCCCATTTCCCAGAATTCATCAAGGGCCTCGGCAGAATGGGCTTCCAGGTTCCAGTTCGCCGAGTTGATTGCCTTCCAGACCCCATTGAGGTTGGGACGCCCGTCCAGTGTGGTATCCCGGTCCAGTTGCTGGGCGAAAACGGCAGGCGAGAAGATTAGCAGCGCCGTCACTAACGGCGTCAGAAAGGTTTTTTTCAGCTGGGCTGGCAGTGCCCGGATTCGCTTACCCATTAATACGCTCCCCCTTGGATGAATAGCTGTCTTGCACAAGCGTTGAATGGAAAAAGGAGGTTAGCATAATCCCAGTGGTACTGGGAACCAGAGCCGATCTGCCTGGCTATGGTGTTTACACAACCGGGAGTGAACAGGATAATGAATATTGAAACGGTGCTGATGGCACCTGGGATTTTCAAGGGGGTTGCTCATGAACAAACCAATACTGGCCTGGGGTGCATCCCTGTTTGCCCTGGCATTGATCCAGTCCACCGCCATTGCTGCAGAATATTCTCCGCCCATGACCCCCTGGGGTGAGCCCGACTTGCGTGGGACCTGGCCGCTGAACCATCTTATCGGTACGCCAGTGGTACGTGATCCGGCCTATGGCAATAACCGCTACATGTCCGATGAGGAGTTTGCCGAACGACAAGCTGCAGTCGAGTCCCGTGACACCCGCTTCCAGGACGGTCCGATTCCCGTGGCCGATGCCGCCGGCCGGGCCATGCGCCAGACATCCCTGATCGTGGATCCGCCGGATGGCCAGTTTCCTGAACTGACCGATTACGGCAAACAGTTGCAGGCTGAGATGCGCGGCTCCTATCACCCGACGCAGACGGTGTTTGACGCTGTTTCAGACTTCAGCGCCTGGGATCGCTGCATCACCCGCGGCATGCCCGTATCCATGCTGGCCAGGAATTACAACAATGGCGTGCGCATATTCCAGTCACCGGGTTATGTGGTCATCCAGCTCGAAATGGCGCACGAAGCCCGCATCATTCCTGTCGGGGATGTACCGCCGCTGGATGAGGATATCAAGACCTGGCTGGGAGAATCCCGGGGTCACTGGGAAGGCAATACCCTGGTGGTTGAAACCACCAACTTCAATGGCAAGACCGGCAAAACCAGTGCGGGCAACCCGGGCTCTCCGCGTCCCCTGCAACCGACGACCACGAACCAGCGTATTATCGAGCGATTTACCCGTGTGGCTGATGATGAAATCGAGTACGAGATGGTGATTGAGGATCCCCAGGTGCTGGCCACCGGCTCCTATACCATTGCCTACCCGATGTACCTGGATAACGATTACGACATTTTTGAATACGCCTGCCATGAAGGCAACACCACGGTGCGCTACTATATTGAAACGTCACGCTTTGAACGTGCGCAGGCGGAAAACTGAAGCTTGGGTTTGGTGAAGGATTGGCAGGGATTGGTCAGCAGCATGTCTCTGAAATCACTTCACAGTGAGTTATCAGACACGAAAGTGTTGTAGGAGTTCGTCAGTTCCTGCACTTCTTCCAGCAGGGCAATTCTCGCCTCAGTGTCCCCGTCTTCCTGGAGGGCGTAATACGCCAGGACGATGCCTTCACGAATGTCTTCAAGGTGTTGGCTGATTTCCTGATTTTTGCGTAAGGAGGGATCCAAATAGTATTCCAGGTTGGGGACTTCAACCGTTTCACATACCCGGATAACCCTGCCGTCGGCCAGGGTTACTGGCACACATCTTTGTGTCGTGATTGTTTGCTGGCCCGGAGTCTGGTAATCGCTGATGGGTCTGGCAAATGTTTGTGACGCCAGGGCCAGCGCGGCCCGGGCTTTACCCAGATGTAGTGCGGCCATCTGGACGCCCTGGACCTCATGGTCACCCTTGTCTTCCAGCAATTCCAGTTCATTATCGTATAATCCCAGGGCTTCCCAGGCATCATTGTTATAACCATCCAGCAGTTCCTGCTCTGCCGATTTCAGTTTCCACTTGCCAAGTTTGTCCAGGGCCGAGATTCGGCGTGGATCGCCTGCCGGAAAATTGCGTCGGGCGATATGGAAAATCAAATGGGCATTAGAGTCGGCAGCGTCCCATTGTTGCATGGTCTGGTTGTTTTCAAGCATACGTTCCAGAATGGGGATCTGTTCCAGGCTGTTCAGCCCGTTGCCGATGCGTGTGGTTTGCAAGGCCTGGTTATACACTTCAGTGGCTTCATCAAATAATGACAGCTTTTCCAGGGTGCCGGCCAGGTTCAGGTATGCTTCTGTCAGCTCCGGGTTATAGATATTCTGGTTGGTACTGTTTTCCAGCTCCGTAATGGCTTGCGCATAGCGGATACGATCCTGTTCTGCACGTGCGATGATGTCAGGATCGATGGTGTCGGGTTCCTGGGTCTGTGCTTCTGGTTGATCAGCAGTATTTTCGGTATCCGTGGGGTTGTCTGTCCGGGCTTCATCAACTATGGCCAGAATGTTGGCTTCGCCAAGTGTTGTAATTTCCGGAGTGGTACCGGCAGGAGGGTTATCGTCAGCGGCACAGGCTGCATGCCCCAGTGCGCAGGTAAACCAGAACAGACAGCACTTTGACAGGTTTCTGAAGGTGAACGTACTCATGATTCTATTGTCATTTTATCGGTGAAAAACAACATTTCTTCCGCGGGATCTGAATATAGCATAACCGGATTTTCCGGGAATAGCGCTCAAGCCCCTGTTGTTACAGCTTTTCCCAGGGTTTGTGGCAACCGGGCATGACAGGGTTGCCAGCCGTTTTCCTATGTGACCTGCGACTGTCGGAATCTATTTCCGGTCCATCATGAAATTCGATAAGTGTTTTCAGGGGAAAAATTTCATACACTTGCAGGGTTTACCACTGAAATAAAAAAATTACAGGAGAGACATTGTGGGCAAGAATATCGCCTTGATAGGTGCCAGCGGCAATATCGGTGCAAAAATTACAAAAGAGCTGGTGGATCGTGGTCATACAGTGACTGCTATCTGTCGCAACCCGGAAAAAGTGCCTGCACAGGAAGGGGTAACTGTAGTTGCAGGGGATATCATGTCTCCAGACGAGTTGGCGCAAAACCTGGAAGGACATGATGCCGTGATCTCTGCGGCACCCTTCATTACCGATGCGTCGGAAAAGTTATTCGATGCTGTACGCAACTCCGGTGTGAAACGCTACCTGATGGTGGGCGGCGCCGCATCGCTGCTCAATGATGAGGGGGTAAAAGTCTGGGAGTCCCTGCAGGGCGTCGGTATTCCCGATGAAGTGCTGGCAAATATCGGCGAAGGAATGCGGGCGTTTGAACTGCTCAAGCAGGAAGACAGTCTCGACTGGACCTTCTTTTCACCGGCTGTGATGATCGGACCGGGCGAGCGCACCGGTAAATTCCGTCTCGGCAAGGACAATGTGGTTGCCGATGAAAACGGTGAAAGCAAGATTTCCTACGATGATTATGCCATTGCCCTGGTGGACGAACTGGAGCAGGGCAATAGCATCAAGAGCCGATTCACTATCGGATATTGATTTGTTTGCCTGGCCTTTCTGACCGTACGAAGGACCAGAATCCCAAAAAACCCGCCTGAAGGAGGGTTTTTTGTGAACCGCGTACAAGTTTTTGCCCTGGAAGATAAGTGAACAGGACTTGCTTCACATTCCTAAGTGCCGGGACATGACAACACCTGGAAGCAGCGTATGCTTGGAATCCTGGTAGTAAAGACAGCGCCAAAGCAGGGCGCTATTGAATCAGGAGGCAAGACATGAGGTCTTTGATCAGGTTACTGGAAAAACTGGTTTTCCTGGCGGCGGCAGTAGTCATCATCGTACTGGCTCATATTTCCAGGAGTTATGCAGACCCGGTTGCACAGGCCGGGAATGAAAGCCTGGCCAGCCAGTCGGTGGCGGCTGAGAGCATACAGCGCCTATAGCCAGCTTCAGTAATGCCGTAATTGGCAATAAAAAAGGGAATTCATTTTCAAAGTGAATTCCCTTTTTTTGCGTTTCGGGACTGGTGTTTTGCAGGATGGGCTATTGCCAGAGATCCTGGATAAAGTAGGGCAGGAATACGGAGACTCCCTCGATGCGGGCAATTTCCCCATCCACGATCTTGAACAGCTCCAGCATGCCGCGCGTATTGGGATATTCCACGTCCACTTTCAGGTTCTCACCCGACGTGCTTTCGTAATCCACATAACGAACGGCGTGATCTTCAAGGGTCAGGGCCACTATAACGCCGGTTTCCTCGTTAATCACCGGAAAACGACGTGAACGAATACGTTCCACTGGCTTGTAGATGCCTTCTTCCAGTTGCTGACGACAGCCCTGGGCGATATCCGCGGCCCAGTAGTCACCATGGGTGACGTTGACACCGTTGGTGATCCGGGCGCAGTCATCAGTGAAATTGACCAGGGTGCGGCCGTCATCACGCACCTTGCTGGAAAGATAGCCATTCACGATAGCGGTCATACGCTCGCGGGTGCGGCGCTGGTCCACGGGAATGGTTTCGCTGAACATCGGATCCAGCCGGTAACCGCCGGTGTTGGCAAACAGGTCAGGTGTGCCTTCACGGCCAAAGTAGGTTTCCACTTCCGTAATTTTGCGGTCTTCCACTTTCAGGCGCATACCGTAATAGGCTGCCTGCTCGTGTTCCTCGGTAATGCCGTACCAGAGTACATTACCGGTAGTTTCATCGCCCAGGACGAATAATTCTGTCAGCTCACCACGGGCCGCACCCCAGTAACCTTCGCCAATCATCATGGCGACATTGTTTTCAGTGAAACGCACGCGTTCTCCCCAGGGCAACATGGAGAAATCACGGGGCACAACATCAAAGGCAAACTCCCGGGCGGCCTGCAGAGAGGGATTGTCACGCATGGTTTCTGCCATGTAGTCGCGGGCAATGTCTGCCAGGCAAGCTGAATCGCACGCGGCATCCTGTGCAGTGGCGGTGAAGGAAGGAAAGCTCAGCGCAGTAAAGGCAGCAGTAATCAGGTATTTATTCATCAGGTGTCTCCCTTAACGCGTCTGGAATTCGACATTGGGTACAGCAAACGGCGATGGCATGAAGTAGGGCACGTAGGTAAATACGGCTTCAATGCGGGAGATCTTGCCGTCACGAATCTTGAAGGCTTCAAGCAAGGAGATGCTGTTTGGCCATTTCAGGACGGTGGTCATTTCCCTGCCGTCAGTCAGGGAGTAGCGGTCAAACATGTTGGCATGATCAAAGAAGCCGCCGGCAACCACCACGCCGCGTTCGACATCAATGATGGGATAACGGCGTTCACGAATACGCTTGTTGATGTGGTAGATACCCAGGCGAAACTGGTTTTCGCAACCCTGGGCGATGGAGGCCGAGTTGCCACCACCTCCATTGGGGGGGGCGCTGGTCGTGCTGATGCCGTTTTCAAGGCGTGCACAGTCATCAGTAAAGAGGGTGAAAACTTCCCCGTCGTTGAGCTCGACCGTGTTGAAATAACCATCGGCCACGGTCACCAGCCTGGCGCGTGAGCGACGTTCCTCGACCGGCAGGATTCGGCTGAACTCGGGGTCATGGGAAACAGCGTCGGGATCACCAAAGGGTTTGGGCATGTCAGGCAGGCGATTGACCACGGTTTCAATCTCCGTGATGAGGCGGTCTTCCACCTTGAGGCGCATGGCCAGGTAGGCCGGGTTGCCGTGTTCCTCGACGATGCCGAACCAGGCGGTATTGCCGGTTTCCACGTCAGCGACCATCATTTCGCCGTCACGGACATTGCTGATGGTACCCCACAAACCATCATTGCCGACGGGCATGACGACACTGTTTTCAACGAATATCACATCCGGTGACAGCCGGGCACTGTCCACGTCACGGTTTTTCAGGGCTTCTATGTAATTGGTCGTTGTCTCAATCAGGCAGTCATAGTTACAGTCGGGCATGATGACGGCGCTGTCATAACCTGGTGCCTGTGCCTGTACGGCAAGCGGTGCCGCAAGGAGCAGCAGGCCTGCGATGTTTTTGTGGTTTTTCAACATGGTTTCCTCGGTCAGGTTCAATCCAGTGGATAGGCATACAACATGAAGGCATCCGGCTCCTGGCCCTGCAGGGCAGGGTTGAACAGGTACTGGATATTGCTTTCGATTACGTAGGCAGTATCACCAACAACTGTCGCACCAGGTGTAGACACCAGGTCGCTGCTGAGAATGTCCAGCACGGCATCATTGTCTGTAATGGTCACGACACTCAAGCGGCCGATGGTGCCTTCTGCCTGTATGAAACGGTTGCCCTCGATCAGGCGCATGCCATCAGGGCCGCCCAGGGCATGGCTGAGATTCAGGGTGGTGAGTTCGCCCATTCGGCCGTTGGGGCCAAACCCCACACGGTAAATTTCCTGGGACTGGACATTGTTGGCATACAGGGTCCAGTCCTCACTGAACGCAATACCGTCAATGCCCTGTAACACGGGAGACTGGCCAAAAACGCGTAATTCTTCACTGCCTGGTTCCAGGACCAGGATTCTGCCATTGGCGGTGTCCGTGGCGAAAACAGAGCCATCGGCACCCACGGTCATGTCATTGCAGGTACCGCCACCGGGAAAATAATTGTTGCCTGTCTGGCGGGCAGTATCCAGATCAAAGGCCATGAGAGAGGTTGTGCCTTCAGAGCGTTCCGGGCCAAAGAAATTCGGGGCTGAACAGAGCCAGAGAGTGTTGGCCTTCTCGTCTGCAAGGACACCTAGAATGGTCAGGATGCCGTTTTCCTGCGAGTGACGAATCCAGGGCCGGGCAACCAATCCACCAGGATCGGTGCGGTAGACAATACCTTTGACGCTCCCGGCAAGCACAGTGCCTTCCGCCATGGAAGTGATGCTTTCAGGAAACACTTGCGTATCGTCAATACGAATGTCCCTGTCGGCATTGCGCACTGCCGTGGTTGTACATCCCCCCAGTGCGAAGGTGATGATCAGTAGTAGCTGTTTCATTATTCTCATTGTTCTTGCAACTATCCCTGTTCCGTTCCTTGTCCGTTTTTAGTGCCCGGTTGTGTTGTCGGGTGCCGTTTCGAAATTCTCGTTGTTTTCCTGGGCTTCATAGGCCCGCCAACCCAGGTCGATCAGGTAGGCATGAATGGCATTGGTCTGTTCCTCATTCAGCACATCGTCCCATTGCGGCATGCCACGGTAGCGTCTTGCACCGTAGAGCACAATACCCAGGAATCCCTCATGGGTGGCGGCATCCATTCGGCGCAAATCCGGTGTCAGGCCATAGTCTGTATTGGCATGGCAGATGGCGCAACTGCGGGAAAACAGCTGTTGGCCCTGGGCGATGACCTCGGCGGAAGCCGTGTTTGCCACCGGCGGCTCGGGAATGGGTTCAATGTCGCTGAGCAGCTCCGGCAAGGGCACCTCGCCACCGCCCAGTTTCAGGCCGATGATACGCCCCTGGTTACCATAATCGATGACCGCACTGGTCGGGTGCGGGGCAAACCAGCCACCGCCGCCCCAACCGGTCAGGAAGGCAATATATTGTTCACCGTCAACGGAATAACTGACCGGCGCGGCAATAATGGAGGAGCCGATGAATATCTCGTGAAGCATGTCCCCTGAAGTTTCATCGTAAATACGCATGTACCCTGAATCGGTGCCCTGGAAGACCAGGCCGCCGGCAGTGGCGAGTACGCCTGCCCGATCCCACCAGCCTTCGTTTTCCACTTCCCAGACCAGTTCACCGGTGGCTGGGTCAAAGGCTTTCAGGGCCGCACGGGATTCTGCCATGCCGGCATTCTGGATTTCAGCCAGGGCTGATTTCATGGGTTCCTGGAGGAGATCCGGATTCATGGTCATCATGTCGCCAAACAGGGTGGAATTGCCCGAGTTTGCCTGTTTTGGCCGGTATTCGTGACCCACACTGGGGTCATAGGTCATGGCGCCACCTTCAATGGACGGAATGTAAACCAGGCCGTTGTCAGGGTTATAGGCCATGGGATTCCAGGCATGACCGCCCATGCCCGAGGGCATGACGAAGATGGGCTCCTCATTGCCGTAGTCGACCGCCGGATTGATTTGCGGCCTGCCTGTTGCCAGGTCGACATGGCTGGCCCAGTTGACCGGTACATAAGGGTCTGCGGATAACAATTCACCGGTGGCACGGTCGAGAATGTAGAAAAACCCGGCTTTGGGTGCCTGCATGATGACTTGCCGGTTTTCGCCGTCAAACTCCATGTCGGTGAGGATGAAAGGCTGGGTCGCCGTAAAATCCCAGCTTTCCCGGGGCACCTGCTGGTAATACCAGACCATGCGGCCGGTATCCGGATTGATCGCAATGATGGAGCACAGAAACAGGTTGTCGCCCCCCGCCGGACTGCGTTCATGCCAGTTGAACAGTGCGGCATTGCCGGTGCCTACGTAGAGCAGGTTGAGTTCGGGATCATAGGCCATGGCATTCCAGGCGGTTCCTCCGCCGCCAACGTCCCAGCGACTGTCGGAATCCCAGGTTTCTGCAGCCAGTTCCAGTTCGGGATGTTCCTGCCCCAGTTCAGGATCGCGGGGCACGGTGAAGAAGCGCCAGGCAAATTCACCGGTTTTCAGGTCATAGGCACTGACATACCCGCGGGCATCGTAATCTGCACCGGCATTGCCGATAACCACGACATCACCGGCAACTTCCGGCGCACCGCTTGAGGTGTAGGCCCTGTCCTTGTAAATGAGGGTATCGACTTCCCAGATCACTTCACCTGTTTGCGCATCCAGCCCGAACAGCCTGCCATCAAGTGAGCCCACGTAAACCATGCCTTCCCACACTGCCAGGCCTCGATTGACCTCATCGCAACAGGTGTAGCGATTCACCTGCCCGTCGCTTTCAGGATTAAACGACCAGATTTCCTCGCCGGTGACCGCATTCAGGGCATAGGCCCGACCTGTGGTGCCCGAGGTATACAGCACACCGTCCACCACGATGGGATTGGCTTCCATACCGCGATGGGTGTCGGTGCGATATTCCCAGGC
>Ga0181565_10004262_pt1 | contig 10939 bp, 3 predicted proteins | sample 101ome_16_FD_129661 | JGI IMG/M metagenome (GOLD analysis project Ga0181565, IMG submission 129661) | Coastal salt marsh microbial communities from the Groves Creek Marsh, Skidaway Island, Georgia - 101401AT metaG (megahit assembly) | ecosystem: Environmental > Aquatic > Marine > Intertidal zone...
AGGGTTAGTTTTTAGTACCCCCTCCAAAAACTGGCTATAGTCAATTGAGTCTGAGGCAAACACGGCGTTACCTGCCACTAAAAGCAAGAAAGCAATTATTTTCCTTTGTCGTCTTAAATAAAGTTGGTTAATCATCATCAAACTCATTTTTTAGCAGCTCAGTCGCCATTGCTCTTTCTTCCAAAGATTCATTTTTCTTTAGATTCTCAAGTATTGAACGAGCGCTATTTGTCTCTCCCATCCCTAAATACACCTTCGCCAACGTTATTTCTTCGCTCACATGTTGCACTGATTGCGTATTTATTTTTGGTATATTAATTGGGTTGATAGCTCCCCCAATATTTTTGTTATCTATATCTCGGCTATTGTTCTTATTTTGAATTTCCTGTTTCTCTTTACTTGCTTGGTTCACAGAGGGCGGAGTAGTGCCCTCTTTTATATCGATTTTTCGGTCTTTAACATCGTTGATAATGCTATTTCGAGCCGAATTTTTTACGCTTTCCTTTTGGCTTAGCTCTTCTCTCTCAAGCTTTGATTGGTCAATTACCTGACTTCTTCGCTCCGCATCCTTGTTTTGGACTGAGGAAGCATCGGCCAGTCCTAAATCTATTTTTTCCTTTCTCTCATTATCATTTTGGTTATGTTCACTGTGCCTCGAGTGAGTAAAAAACTCAGAAACAGAGTTGTTCTGCATTCTTATTGCCGCTTCAAGCAGAATCGACTTATCTTCTTCGAGCTTTCTGTATCGCGCGTTATTTGTAATTGATTCCCAAGCTGCTTGATTTGTCTCTCTCTCATATTTTGACGCTGCTGCAAGAATTATCCCTAAGGGTGTTTCAGTTCCGTCTCGCTCTGTTTCAGATCTGACATTTTTTGTTGGCTCCCTAGGCTCTGATTGCTTCGATTTTTCTTCGTTAAAATTCTCTTTCCTCTGAAGCACTACGCCACGTTTTCCGAGAAAATATGCTGCACTAGCAATCATGAATATAAGCGAGAGAATTGCTAGTAATTCAAATTCTGAAAACCTATTTTTTTCGTCATCTCTACGTTCCGACTCATTTTGACTATTTAGAGTACGAGAGAGATTGATATTTCTCTCCACTACATCTGATGTATCCGATGTATTTGATGTATCAGATGTTCTATTCCGCCCGAACCCTGCTAGGTCACCAGTTTCTATCGTTTCTGCAGAATTTCTGGGTTCTTCGGGTGAGTAGGTTGGAGTAATTTCTCTTAGAGCCTGATCACTTGGTGTCGAAATTTCAACTGGTGAACCCTGCTGGTTTGCCTCTGCTTCCGAAAAATACTCCGCTATCCTCCTGGTAAGATCGTCTAAAAGAATTTCATCTACTGTAAGTGCCGGCGTTTCAATCCTGTCCAACACGTTCTCTCTTACCAAAGCATCTGAATTATCTTGATTTGGCAATTCGGTTGAACTTGCAGTAACGCCAGTAGCACTGTCTTCCTGATCTAGCTCAGCAGATACCACATCGCTTTCATTGACCCGGGTTCCAGCGTCATCCAAACCATCGGAGAACGACGAAGACTCGGTGTCGGTAATTGCTGGAAGTTCAATAAAACGACTGGTTAATTGATTTTCACCACCAGTGATGTCAAAGCTGTATTCATGTATCACCCTTCGATAGCTTGAAACTTCAGTAAGTAACACTTTGAATTTCTCTGTACGTACATTGCTTCTGCTTTCAAGGTAATAAACTCGGTTATCAACCGGCGATCTAGAAACATCCAAGTCTGTAAGCCAATAATCCGAATTCGACAACACGATCTGACGCTCAGCATCTGTAGGCCTTCTAAAAAACTCGTCATCCGAGTCAAGCCCAACATCAAGAACCAACCGCGCCATAAACGGCTCACCAACACGCGCAAAGCCATAAACCGTTGATTTAGCGTAAATAAACGGACTAATGAGTGTCATTAATGTCAAATACATGACGTTTTTCATAATTTTTCAACTATAATACATTGGTTATGACGGTTATGTCAAAACTCAAGGGCATTTTCAAGCGGATTATTGTCATTTATGACAACCCTGATACAAAAAAATTTACTGCCAGAATTCGTCGTCAAAACGCTTCATTTCATCAATATATTCAAGCCCCGCCACACGAGATTGATCTAATGTGACACTTGCTTCAATATCGTTTTCCGCAGTTATGCCGAATGCCGATTCGAACGAACTGTACTTAGATTTTATTAGGCTCGACACATCCTGAGAATCAAATAGATCGAGCCACTGCTCTATAGACAGTTCATACTCACTGTCGGCTAAATTAAGATCAGCGAAATCGTCGTATAGAGATTTAACTAATTCGAGATTCTGAACGCCAAACTCCTCGTTGATAAACCCTGCAAGCGTATCCAGATTTGCTGCATCTATGTCGCTATACTCGCTAAAGCCTAGTGCATCCACTATTTCTTTTGAGATAAGCAATGGATCACTGAAGAGCTCTAGTTCGGAAATCTTTGCAACAGACTCACTTGGGCCTGTGGCAAATAGCTCAAATGCTTTATAGCCCGTGGTATCAAACCACTCAGGCACACGATAAAGCAGACTCCCTTCACTAGAAATAAGGGACAGATCAACTTTCGCGCCCGTTCTCATATCTGCGTTATAAAACATACACTCGATTTCGATATTATCGAGAACGCTTGGCAACATCAAAGTGCTTATCTTTATCTCTTCGAAAGGATAGACCGAATAGTCATCTTTTAAGAGAGAAACCTTCATGCTCTCTTCTAAGGGTTCGAACGCGGTCGAATCAGGCTCTGTACTACTGAAAAATCCCCTGTTTAATAAGTCATTCTCATCGAATACCTTACTCAGAATTGTTGTCTCTGACTTAAGCTCATAGAAATTCTCGAGGATTGTCGAGGCCTGGTCAAAGCTCTCTAAAGAAGCCCTGACGATCTCACTAAACTCTTCGAATGATAATTCTGCATTCTTATCCCGCTCTAAGAGTCTAAGCGAAACAAGCTTAGCAATTTCTTCCGACTCTAATTCAAACCCATAATTCTCAAAATCATCAAGTGTGAAGTCATAACCCCCTGTACCGGAATTACCACTAAGCGCTGACTTTAATTTAAAGATGCTGTTTAAACGAGCGTACTCAGACTCTTTCCAGGCCTCAGAATAATCTTCACTGGATGAAATGTCGTCCACCCTTTCATAAAGCGTTGATAGATCTGAATTTAATGTTTCGATGGTATCAAGGGTTTTTATCTTATTAGTAACTATCTCAAATGTTTCCCTAACCCCTACTCCATCTGCAATTAGTTGGTTCGATAATACGGATAACTCTGTAATCACCTCACTAGGGAGATTAATATTAACTAAGTCATAGAGGTCTGACGCAGCGAATTCTCCGTAAACTTCCTTAAATACTGAATTTCCATCAGAAATTAAGTTTTGGTTGAAAAACACACAAAACTTTCCCATCTTAATGAGATCATTTGTATTAGGGGTAAAACCGTGAATTGACTCGTATATCGGAGAAAGCGAATCTAGATAAGACATTACGTCGCGAAATTGAGCTAAAGCCGCACTTGAGTCGATATTTAAGCTATCAAATAATGACCCTATTTGAGAGATGCTTATATTCTTAACATCGCTAAATAAATCACTACCAGAATCGATGGAATTATCTCCATTGGCTTTTGAAACAAGGTTAGCCTTCGTCAGACCTGAGCTAGGCGCTGAATCCGATAAGAGCACAAATCTAAATTCTTCAAAACCCACAGCACTTTCAGGCAGTTCAAATCTACTTCTTTCATTATCAGAAAGGTCAATTACCGGAATATCAACCCAGCTTCCCTCTGCTTTTCCTTCGAGCTTAACATTGTATAGTTCATCGCTCTGGAAAATTGCTTCACTAAAGCTGATTTCATCGACAGCGGAAAGGTTTTCAGGATTTTTAAGGTTAAGATAAACCCTATTGTCATTCGCGATTATATCTCCGAGCACTTCTGAGGAAGAGACAAGGTCTTGAAAACCAGGTACAACAAGTTCATCAGACGTTTGATAGATAACAGGTACTTCGCTGCTACTGGTTTCTAACTGAAGAGATGAAAATTGACGAAAATTTTGTAATGAAATAAGTTTTTTATAAGAATTCGATATTTCCGCAATAGGATTATCAGAGAATCCCTCACCGCGCATCCTTGACGCAAGATCATTTAAAAAGAAATCACGCTCAAGTTCATCACTTAAATAAACGTCCAGCTCACTAAATGCGTCAAAAAGATCGCTTGTTGAGAGTGTTGAATCACCCTTCAATTTACTAACAATTTCATATGCAGCTACGACCTTGCTAATTTCTTCAATTGCGATTTGAGAATTTTCTGTAATGGCACTAGAAGATTTAGTGACTAGGTTAATAATCCTTGCCTGTAAATCACTCAAGGACTCTGCAATAAGAAAAATATCGCTCGAACTGTTCAATACCAAAGCGTTTCGAGGAGTACTATTATGGACTACAGTATCAGAAGCTTGTGAATTGGATTCTTGTAGTTCATATTCTGCGTTTGAAACGAGATTTTCGACTGCGGAATCTTCTTCAATTGATGTTCTCACTACTTCAATCGCATCTTCATTCGACTCTAGTTCACTATCAATAGAAGATGCGTCTTCTATTACCGGCGAACCGTTAAGTGTAGCTACAATTTCTTTCGCGTGAGACAGAATAGCGTCTTTATTCCTAATGGCATCGCTGGTAGCCAATACATTAATCGCTTCTTCAAAAAAGTCTCGTAGATATTTAAGGCTCGTTTCGCCTTCATTCGAAGAATTTATATCTGATATCCAATTAGACAACAGCTTTTCTAGTGTAGAATCGATAGACCCAGTACGCGAATCGACAACTGAGAGTACTGCAAGCGCAGCACCGATTTTTTCCTCATTTGACAGTCCATCAGAGAAGTCAAAGGAGTCCGACGTTGTGAAACTAATGTCACCAATAGCGGAGCTTTCTACCTGAAACAGGTTTGATACGAGCTGATTAGCTAACAAATATTCAGCGTCAATTGGGAAGATATCGTAATCATTTGATTTTCTTACATATTCTACAATTCGAACCGCAAGCTCGCTTAAAGGTGTTGCGTTAACCTGAGATGAAAATTCACCGTATAATTGATCACGCGTTACAACTACACGAAGGCTCTCTACTTCAGACGAGAGATTTTTTAACTCTCCGGTAAATTCATCGATATAATCAGGCGAATCTCCGTTAGCATCAAAAACTTCCACCAAGAAATATTGGCTTTCTGAGGAAGTAGTAGAAAAACGAAAATCTTTGTCAGAAGGCGAAAATAGTCCTCCCTCTTGCTGTATACCGTTTTCATCAAATACTCTATACCCAATCAATTCAGAGACGAATTCACCTGCACCCGCTAATAGCGTGCCTGCAATGTCGTTTATGCCATAGTTGATTGCAGTGCTAGCGTTGTTTCCAGATAAGTCAATAATGCTAGTACTATTTTCGAGTAATGCAGTGACATCTAAATCGATTAATTCGTCGATAAGTAAGCCTTCATAACTGAATGAAATAGATTTATCAGATGGAAGCTCAGAATCGAGTAAACCGATTGCCGGATACATTGGATTATTTACATCATCGATACCTGAAAGAATTAGCTTTGCATCATCTCCAATAACAGAAATAGCCTCGTCAAAATTTACAATTATTTTTCCTGAGACTTTTGTTTTTTCGCCGACGAGCTCTCTTGGCTCTTCCTGATTTTCAATTGAGATAATCTTTGGACGCTTTGCATCAATTGTAATAGCTCTGGACTGTGTTAGGTCAAAATCTTCGAGGCCTACATTGACACTCTTGTCATGAACAGTCGAAAAATCTGTGCCATTCTCAGCCAAGGAAAGAACATTGAGTGCACTTACAATATCGCCCTCTTGGAGTTCATAACGGAATACTAGTGAGTTCGAATCACTCATACTCACATAATTAGCGACAGAGCCTGTATTAAGGGCTAGATAAGGTCTGTAAAGATTCTTATCTGCCTCCGAAAGTAGATCAAAATCCATACCCTCTTTTGTAATAAGGATATCCTGGTCAAAGATAACTTTAATATCAACGTAGTCGCCCTTAATATAGGTGCCGTCAGGCTGGAGAAAATCAATATTGATGATCTCTGCTGCTTTATAATCACCAACAGAGATCTGGGTGTTATCCGACAGTTTAATTACATCCGATGACTGAATAACATCCGAAGCATCTAAACCGCCAATATTCTTGAAACTTGCAGAGTTTTCTGCGAAGGCAAGAACGTCAAGCAAATCAATATCGTCACCCGACATTACGGTATATCTGAATATAAATTCCTTGTCGGAAAGCCTACTTAAATACTCAGCTTGAGCGCCATTATTCAGCGCTAATATCGCAGGATCCGAACCTGAGTCAGTGAAACTAATGCCCTGATCGAAGGTAATTTTGATGTCGATATGATCACCGGTGTTGACTACACCGCTACTATCACTGTCAATTGAGACTATCCTTGGAGATGCGTCCAAGCCGATAGAAACTGACTCGGACAAATTCAATGGTATGTCTTCTATCACAGCAGCTGAAAATGGTGTACCTGAGATAGATTTCGTTGAACCGATTAAAATCTTCGTGATATCTAATGATTGGATGAAATCCGAAGGCGAAACGACATACTCGAATAACACCTCATTGGTGCCGCTGCCGCTTACATAGCTAGCTTCACCACCGTTGTTCAATATCAAACTAGGAGCAACTCCTAAATTTGATACCATCACAGGGGTGCTGAACACAGCTTTTAGCTCTACTACTTCACCAAGTCCATAGACACCGTCAGACGTAGATGATGTGATTCTTATTAGAGAAGGGATTTCTTCTGAATTGTTCCAGTTTCACCGCCTTCACTAACATCTTCTACCAAGATGGAAATTTCTTTTTCTACAGACTCATTAGCTAACAAACTCGTGGCTATTAACTTAATTTCATAAGTGTTATCGAGATCAATATCATAAGGAAGTTCAAAATTGAAAGAAACCTTCGGGGTAATAGACCCGGTAGCAGGGTCTATATCGAAAAGTTTATAATCAGGCCCAGTCAAGGACCACGTCCAATCTTCGAAATTGTCTTTATTTTTTATTGTGGGTAATGGAAGCTTTTCTAAACTCTGTTCATTTTCTCGTATCGCGACGTAACGCGGGTAGGTTGAAATAGAGTTATTTTCAGAATGAATTATTATTTCGTTACTGCTTGGATTTAGAACTTGACCTTCATTCTCTACATCCTTAACGGCAACAATAAAGTCTATAGAAGAGAGTTTACTGTAAATTCGAGGCTCACTTTCACCGTAAAATCCATTAGCAGGGCTTACAAGGTCATTTGCTAGCATCTGTATGTAATTTGAATCAGCAAACCGGCCTATAATTTCGTTATTAAAAAATGCAATTAAAGAACTCGATTGGGGATAACTTGTCTGTTTTGAACCAATTTTTACATCGTTAAAAAATTGATCAAAAGAAAGGCTTTCGATCCCATTCTCAGAACGATAAGAACTCAGGTTTTCAATGTTGTCAACATCATAAAAAACTTGGCCTTCCGGAGTACTAAGGAGGCTTTCATTTTGATCATTGAACGCGATCCTGAATATCGAGTCTTGACCGAGTTGATTTTCTATCCAAGTTATTGTTTTGATGAGGTTATCAGATTCAAACAAAGACGAAATTTCTGCTTCAGATATTTCAGCATTTATGGTCGGTTTATTAAGTATTTCTTCGTAAGCAATAGCAAATAAGCCCGAATCAGATCGTAGACTGTCGTTTAAATTGAGCAAATCTACAAACGATTCTTTGTTTTCAATTAATCGAGCGACTTCTTGCCAGAAGAACTGTGCATTCTGCTGTGGCGTGTTCTCAGTATTCCGCGAAATAACCATCACATTGAAGAGAAGGGCTATTATTTCTTTCGCTTCAATTGAAATATCCCGCAATTCTAGATTTTCGAAAACCTCTGATGCTGAAATCGCTTCTATAGCAGATATCTTAAGCTCATAATTATTATCTAGGTCCATATCTATAGGTTTTTCAAAATCGAATGGACCGAGCTGGGTGAGGATATTATTGTCCAGAGAAAAGCTATTCTTATCATTTCCAGACAAGCTCCAAATGACGCTCGCCAGGTTATCCTGATACTTAAACTCTGGAATCGTAATTATATCTCCTTCATTTACAGCGAAATACTCTGGGTAGGTTTCTAGATTCTCACCGCTATCACCTGTAACGATTTCGGCGACATAGTCGACAACACGTATTACAGATTTTTGCATTGCACCGGAACCAGTGCTGTCACTAACAACAACTGTAAATTCGTAATCGTTCTTTTTATCTGAATCTAGTGGCTTTTCAAAGTCTTGTGCATTAAAGGTTATTGTCGCTTTTTTACCATCGTCACTTGGTTCAAGTAATATAACTTCTCCATCAAATGAGTCAGCGCCAAGAATACTCCAGCTCACGTCTCCTTCTGTCCCTTCAACACTCGCTTCATAAATGAGTCGGGATCCTTCACGGACGATTTGATCAGATATACCCGATAAAACAATCGAGTCTTTCTGCGTACTACCATCGGTTTGTCCGCTATTCCCAGTCTCAATTACGGTGTTAGATCCTTCGACGGTTGTAGCAGAGCCTTCGATATTTATATCTGGGGTATCGACATTAACAGTTATATCGCCGCCAGAGTTGTCGGCTGTCGGCTCAAATTCATTTTCATTATCAAGAACATTGACTTTGATTTCTTTTGAAGCAGTGTTTCCATCTTCATCTAGGGCAACGAGTCGAATTTTATATTCATTATCTCGGTTTTTATCAGCAGGATTTTCAAAATCTTGTCCACTAAAGGAGAGCGTTAGAGTTCGGTCATCTATAAAAAATCTAGACGCATCATCACCTTCAATAAAATATTGTACTTCACCGATAGCATTCGCAATTTTTGGCAAATTCCAATAGGTATCGTTTCCCTCAACGACTGTAACGTCGTAGAGCGATTCAATTGAAATTGTTGATTCTTCAATCGTATTGGTTACATTGATCGATAGTGGTTTTCTAGCAGAAACGCCTTTTTCATCAGTGGCGACGAGAGTAATTTGGTAGGTGTTGTCTCCATCGAAATCTAATGGACTCTCAAAATTCAAAGCCGTTCTTTGAGTTATCTTTCCGTTTAGAGAGTCGACCAGAAAATAGGCACTATCCGCACCCTCTAAGCTCCAGGTAACCTCGCCCGTAAGATTTTCCGCTATAGGAGTATTAGACTGATAAAGTGACAGCTCATCTACTCTTCTATTAGATACACCAGTAATTTTTGGCGAATCGCTTTGTATGTCGTTATCACCTGTAGATGGGTTTGTCTGTGTGTCACCGGCAACACTGACATTAATATTACTTTCTCCGTCGCCGGAGCTGACCAATAGGGCTCCTGCCGACCCAACACCCAGCCAAAACCAAGGGATTAGCGCGAAGCCTCCACTGTCCTCGTTTTCTTCCTCTTCCTCAAGATCTATAAACTGGAGTAAGTGTTCGCTCGAAAATGAGGCGTATGCACGCTTCAAATCTGATTTATTATCAGGAAAAAAGCCGATGAATTCGATGGAATTACCGTTTGGTAAAGTGACGACGAGCGAGTTGCCTAGTCGAGTACCAAGAATAAGATCAATTGGCTCTAGATTAGATGGATCGATAAGCGTATAGACTGCGCCCTTCACCACTAAAATCTCAGAATTCGCACCAACTTCGACGAATTTGGACTCAGATCCAAGCTCTGAGCGAAGTATGTAATTCGTTTCCATTTATTTCACCAACTATTACCTGATGGAGTTATCGCGTCTTATCTTAAATCGCTGATATTGATATAAAAGCACCAGCGTTTTTTGACCCTAAGAGACTCGCAATTGAGACCTCAATCGGTAATCCAAACTTGCTCAATTTCAAAGATAAGCCAGCGCTTGTATAGCTATCACCCCCATGATCAGAGCTGCCGTAGATATAATTCTGATCAATAAAACCTGTGATTTCAGCGCCGGTATCACGAAAATAAAAAAGTTTATTTTCTAATTTAAAAGCAAAATGTTGATGAATATCCGCAGAGTCATTATAGCTGTCCCGTTCGAATGAACTTAAGCTATAGTCAGCAACACCCCTATTTCGATAAATTCCGGTATTTGTGAGTCCAAATCTTTCTGGGACTTGCTTATCCTCGAGATAAGATCGAACCTTATAAGCAGCGTTTACAGCAAGATTCTTAAAAATCTTACTTTCAAAAGTAGAAGAAAGCTCAACACCAGCGGTTATAACGTCGCTGTAAAACGAGTCGACGCTCGTGCTGCTTGAAAGAGACACAGAATAGTCTGTATTGACTAAATTCAGTAATGAGTTTGAATAACCGGTGAGCATAAAGCTGGTATTCACGTACTCTGCAGCGTATTGCTTTTGAGACTCTGCGCTATATCGAACCTCGGAAGTTCCAATTTCTGAATAGCTTAGCCCAAACGTCATGAAGCTATCTTGCACACTGAAAGGAACTCTATATTTAATTGAGTATTCGTCATAATCATCTGAAAATGCGACGAAATCTGTTTTCTCATTTAAAAAGGTCAGCTCTAATCGATCGTAAAGTGAAAACACATTATTATCTGTATAATTAAGTGATGATTTTGATAGAGCGCTACCTGGGTTGTATGATGCACTTAATTTATCTGCGACAGAGAATAGGTTTGTAAAATTCAAACTACTACCGATCTGAAAATGATTGACTTGATCATAAGACGCTGAGAATTCTGTAAAAATTGGCGATGATTGGCCAACATCAATAACTATATTTTTCCGATTCAAGTTGTTGTCTTGATCCACTAAATCAATTCGGTAGTCTCTAATATTTTCGGA
>Ga0181565_10004264_pt1 | contig 10938 bp, 10 predicted proteins | sample 101ome_16_FD_129661 | JGI IMG/M metagenome (GOLD analysis project Ga0181565, IMG submission 129661) | Coastal salt marsh microbial communities from the Groves Creek Marsh, Skidaway Island, Georgia - 101401AT metaG (megahit assembly) | ecosystem: Environmental > Aquatic > Marine > Intertidal...
CAAGGTCTGGCTCGATGCCGGTGGTGTCACAGTCCATCATGAGACCGATCGTGCCGGTGGGTGCGAGCACTGATGCTTGAGAGTTACGAACACCGTTGAGGGCTCCGTCGCGCACTGCTGCTTCCCAAGAGGCTTGTCCTGCAGCGACGAGATCTCGGGGAACGACGTCTTCCATCTCGATTTCATAGCTGGCATCGCGGTGCATTCCGAGCACTCGGTTCATGTGCTCTGCATTATCGGCATAACCCTCAAAGGCTCCGAGACGGGCTGCTGTGCGAGCGCTTGTTGCGTACGCATGGCCGGTCATGAGCGAGGTAAGAGCGGCGGCCCATGCACGTCCTTCTTGTGAGTCGTAGGCGTAGCCAAGAGCCATCAACAGTGCCCCAAGGTTTGCATAGCCAAGACCGAGCTGACGGAACCGACGGCTGTTCTCCGCGATCGGCTCGGTCGGGTAATCAGCCCGCCCGACGAGGATTTCTTGGGCGGTGAAGACCACTTCGACGGTGTGCCGGTAGGCATCAACGTCGAAGGTGCCGTCTGTATCGAGATACTTCAAGAGGTTGATCGATGCAAGGTTGCACGCCGAGTTATCGATGTGCATGTACTCCGAGCATGGGTTCGACCCGTTAATACGGTCGGTTGTTGCTGCTGTATGCCAACGATTGATCGTGGTATCGAACTGGAGACCCGGGTCGGCGCATTCCCACGCAGCTTCTGCGATTTGACGCCACATGTCACGGGCCTTCATCGTCTTGATGACTTGACCTGTCACCACTCCTACGAGGCTCCAGTCGGCATCGTCAACAACTGCCTGCATGAATTCGTCGGAAACACGAACTGAGTTGTTCGCGTTTTGGTACTGGATCGAGAACGAGTCAGCACCGTCGAGGTCCATGTCGAAGCCGGCATCGCGAAGCACGCGTGCCTTGCGTTCTTCTTTGACCTTGCACCAGATGAACTCTTCAACGTCGGGGTGCTCAACATTGAGGATTGCCATTTTGGCTGCCCGGCGGGTCTTGCCGCCAGACTTAATTGTTCCGGCAGATGCGTCGGCGCCCCGCATGAAGCTCACCGGGCCCGAGGCGGTGCCGCCACCTTCCAACAGCTCAGCGCTGGAACGAATCTTCGACAGGTTGACACCTGAGCCAGAGCCACCTTTGAAAATGACTCCCTCTTCTCGGTACCAGTTGAGGATGGAGTTCATCGTGTCGTCAACCGACAAGATGAAACATGCGCTCGCCTGCTGGCGCACCCCTGGGACACCGATGTTGAACCACACAGGGCTGTTAAACGCTGCCCGCTGCGTCACGAGGATGTAGCGAAGTTCGTCAGCGAATGCATCTTCTTCGGCATCGTCTGCGAAGTATCCACCCTCTCGGCCCCAGGTGGTGATGGTGCGAACGACTCGCTCAATCACTTGGCGGAGTGATGTTTCGCGTTCGGGTGTGCCAAGCGTTCCTCTGAAGTACTTTTGCGCAACGATGTTCGTTGCGTTAACCGACCATGTTTCTGGGAACTCGACGTCGAGTTGCTCGAAGGCAACGCTGCCGTCTTTCCAGTTGGTGATGCGTGCGTCACGACGCTCCCACACCACTTCGTCATAGGGGTTTACTCCCGGAGAAGTAAACAATCGAGAAATGCCTATAGTGCCATCAGGGGCTGCGAGTTCGGTGGTGTTCTCTGATGCCAATGACATGTTCTACTCCTTGCGTTTCCTTAACCATTTCCGCCCACCCGTTGACTTTGGAGATAGGACTACCGCCATGTCTGCGGTGTGGCCTTCTCCCCTATTGGCTGGAAATCGACCCTGATTTCCAAACACAAGATCTTGGGTAACACTGACTTTTCAATTCACCGCTGACACAACTGGTTGTGTTGAAGGCGGTCTGCAATTACACCATTGTAGTTAGGCCCGTGTCAACGACCGCTCAAAGAAAGTCGAAAAATCTGGACGCATTCACCGATGTCGAACTCAGTACCGGTGCGCAGGTTCAGGGATTTTCACCCCAGATCAGAGAACCTCATGACCCCCCGACATAGTCCTCCGCGCACCGGTACTGCGAACTGGTCTCACCCTAAATACGGAGCCCTGTGGAACGAAAGTGGACAACTAAGAAATCCTGTGGATGACGTGAAAACTTTTGGGGACAGTGTGGGGATGACCGGTCTCTTCGCTCAATCGAATGCCATGCTGGAGACGTGTCCGATGCGATGACCCCTCTCACCGATGACCAAGTCGCAAGGCTGTACGAGCACCCACGGCAAAAACTGAGCAACGGGCGCGCGCCGATCGAGCTCTGCATGGTTGCGTCGCTTGACGGATCAATCTCTCTCGACGGACTCTCGGGTGGCCTTTCGAACACCGCTGACCGAAAGGTGCTCTCCACACTTCGAGTTGCGTCTGGCTGCGTGCTTGTCGCTGCCGGCACGGTTCAAAGCGAAGGATATGGAACTCCCGTCAGCCCCGACCTCACCGTTGCCGTTGTGACGAACTCAGGCTCACTCGACTGGGAGAGTCCGTTGTTTCAGTCTGGTCAAGCAGTGGTGGTCACCCATCGGTCAGCCACGCTCCCCGATGAAATTCGGTCGATACGCGCTGGTGAGACGTCTGTCGACCTCATTGACGCAATCGATCAACTCCAAACTCTCGTGCCGAACGACGGTTTTGTTCAGCTGGAGGGAGGTCCAACGTTGAACGCTTCACTGCATCAGCTCGACCTCATCGATGCAATCAACCTCACGATGTCCCCTCAACTCATCGGGGGCGCCGGTCAACGAATGATTGAGTCAACGGATGAGCACGCCTACCGGTTCAGACTGCAGCACGCCGTCACCGACGGAGACTGTCTCTTTACGAGATGGCTTCGGCGGTCTGAGGCTGCTTCGTAAGGAGTTCGATTTCGCGGTGGAAGTCTGCCGCTCCATCAAACTCTTTATACACCGACGCAAAGCGAAGGTAGGCAACCTCGTCAACCACTCGAAGTTGCTCGAGCACCGCAACACCGATCTGAGTAGCGGGAATAACCGAACCAGACACCCTGACCGCTTCTTCGACGTCACTCGCCATCGTGGCGATCACATCGTCGTCGATATTTCTTCCCTTTGCGGCTGCGGCGATTCCGCTTTCGACCTTCGATCGGTCAAACGATTCTTGACGACCGCATGACTTCACAACGGTCAGAGGCACTTCTTCAATTCGTTCAAACGTCGTAAACCGATGCCCGCAGCCACTGCAGTGACGCCGACGCCGAATCGACGAGCCGTTTTCAGCCATCCGTGAGTCAGCGACCCGCGTGTCATCGGTGTTGCAAGTTGGGCAACGCACGCCCACACAGTAGTCGTGGGCCGTCACCAATGTGGGGCAAATGGCGAAATGTGTCGGGCTCTCATGATTTTGTCTGCAGGACACGCCATCGATACCACGACGGACGGTGGATGGCCACCAGTCGGGGGCCGTTCAGGTGGTCGTCAGGGAAGGACGACTGCCTGGCCAACCTGAATCGATGGGCCGCCATTCAACGTGATGAGCCGATCTAGATATCGGTCGAGGTCGATATCGCCGTGATGAACTCGCGCAATGGCCCACAACGTGTCGCCTGGCTGGGCGGTAACGGTTGAGCGAACGGGTGCTGCACCGGCGACTGCGGCGGAGGCGGTCACACCGCTTGCGCCAGCCAGCACCTCGTTCACTGCGAGCCCAGCGGAAACTGTCATGAACGCAAGGATTCCACCAACAACAAGGCGACGGCGACGGTACGTCGCTGCCGTCGGCCGCCGAACCGGTAGCGCCATCTGGGCGGTGTGACGCCGAACCGTGAGATCGGATGTTGGAATTGCGTATGTGCTCATGTCGTATCTCCTCGAAACCGTCGAACTCTCGATACAACACACCGTAAGGAAGGGGTGTGACAGCGAGTTCGTATGTCAACTCAGTGTTCGTATGACCCTCATAGCGAACACCTGTTCGAGAACAGTGTATACGAACGTTTGTTCGTGTCAACCCCCAAAGCAAACATTTGTTCGACGAACAGGTGTTTGACTACGTGATCGAACGCCTGTACGATGTGCGCATGACTGGAAAAGGCATGACAGCTCGCCAGCGGCAAATCCTTGAGTTCATCGAGGCCCAGATTCAAGACCATGGGTACCCGCCTTCGGTAAGAGAGATTGGCGACGCGGTCGGCCTGACGTCACCGTCAACCGTTCACACCCACCTCAATACCCTTACCCGCTTGGGGTACCTGCGCCGAGACCCCACCAAACCTCGGGCGATCGAAGTCACGTGGGACCCATCCTCCGGAGTCGCAATGGAACGCCGACCCATGCGCCACGTCCCCCTTATCGGTGATGTCGCAGCCGGCACCGATGTGCTTGCACAAGAAAATGTTGAAGAGGTGCACCCGATACCGCTCGACTTCGCAGGTGATGGTGAACTGTTCATGCTTCGCGTTCGCGGCGATTCGATGATCGATCTTGGCATTCTCGACGGCGACTTCATCATCGCGATGCAGCAAACCTCTGCCAACAACGGCGACATCGTTGTTGCTGGAATACCCGGCGATGAAGCCACTGTGAAGACCTACGAACAGCGGGGGTCGAACGTCGTGCTCATCCCAGCGAATTCGACGATGAGCGAAATGGAATTTCCATCCGACGATGTGTCAATTTTCGGGCGTGTCGTCACCGTGATGCGACGTCTCTAAACCCAGCCTCACCCCAAACGATCTTTTGCGAGAGGCGCCGACCATTGGTTGGTTTCAGCAGCACCAGCACGCTGACGCGAACGAGGGCGGACCACAAGCAGACAGACCACCGCCGCAACGAGGCAGCCGATCCCCCACCACCAGCCCCGGGTTCGCACCCCTGAAGGGTCAGCACCAATCGTGACAACCACATCTCCGGCGCCCACGACCTCAATCTCATACTCCCCTGCGACGTCGACCTCCACTACGCCCAGCGACGCCCGCTGGCCACCAGCAACAATCCGGCTTGTCGCCGCCGCAACCGGAATCTCCGCCCTCGAACCTGTCGGCGACAGCATCCGAACCGATTCAAGTTCACCAGATCGTAAGCCTGCTGGAATCTCACGGCAGGCCTGCTCCGCCGACAGCGAGGGCCCCGAGATCTCAACGCTCACTAGATATCGACCGCTCGTCGGCAACTCAACGATCGATTCGCATCCGCTCACCACGCGCGCCGCCGCAACATCGACATCGGTTGCCTGACGACTTGCGAGCAGCACCGAAAAGACACCAAGGGCAAGCAACATTCCCGCCACAAACATCAGCAGAATGCCACGACGAGGTGCTTGTGATGCCCCTGTTTCGTTCACGACACAGATCTTGAAAGACGGTCGGCGACGACCTGTATGCGCTCACTTGGTTGGACAACTGCAACCCTTACAAATTCCGAACCTGCTTCGCCATAGAACTCTCCAGGGCTCACAAGTGCTCCCCCGTCGGTCATCAAGCGTTCAGCGAAAGCCCATGCATCGCCAACTGGTATCCACAAATAGAAACCGCCCTGCGGCATCGGCACATCACACTTCGCCCATTCCGACAGCACATTGGCCATCAACGTCAACCGCTCGTGATAGCGCTCTCGCTGCTCCTCGACGTGAGCGTCATCTCCCAGCGCAGCAATCGCCGCCGACTGTGCCGGCCCAGGCACCATCATGCCGACATGTTTACGCACCTCGCTGAGGTACCCAACGAGGTCTGGATCACCTGCATAAAAGCCCACCCTCGCTCCGGCAAGATTTGAACGCTTTGACAGCGAATGCACGGCAACAACCCCATCGAGGCCGTTCTCAAGAATGGTTCGGCGACGACCATCCCAGGTGAACTCGACATAACACTCATCGGAAAACACTGGGACGCCATGCGTTCGCCCCCACATCGCCGCTGCATCCAAGTCGTCAAGTTGTCCGCTTGGATTTGACGGTGAGTTCACCCATAACAGGAGGGCCCTCTCAATGTCGTGAGGATCAATTGAATCCAACTGCAGTTTGCCAGTGGCATCAACTGCGATGGGAACAGCCCGGCACCCCGCGAGTGTTGCTCCCATTGCATACGTCGGATACGAAATCGCTGGGTACAGCACCGTGTCACGGGTTGGGTTTCGAAGCCGCATCCATTGGGGCAGCGTCCCCACGAACTCTTTCGTGCCGATGCAAGCCGCTATCGATGAAGTGGCAACGTCGATCGAGAATCGCCGATCGATCCAGGCTGATATCGCTTCACGAAGTGGCGCCGAACCAATTGATGCCGGGTACCCGCGCTCGGCCCCCGAAGAACCGAACGCATTAATGACCGACGCAGGCGGCGGATCAAACGGTGTGCCAATCGACAGGTCAACAACGCCACCATCGTGGTGGCTAGCGAGCGGCGCTAAGCGGTCGAGCCGATCGTAGGGATATGGAGGCGGGACAAATGGTTCAGCGGTCATTTGAATCCTCGTCACCACGTCGACTGCTGTGCATTGACTCATCTTGCCTGACGGCAGCTTCACTTGCAGTGTTGCTCGCGGCCTCCGATGATTTCGACACCAGCCACTCGTCCAATCGACCCGCAGATGCGTCAGAAAGGCGAGCACGAATGGTCATTCCATGTTCGCCTTCAACGGTCGACACGACCTGACCCTCACGATGAATTGATGCAATGACATCACCGCGATCCCACGGCACGAGCAGTTCAACGACCGTATCGAGAGACCGCAAGCGATCACCGAGCGTCGCCAACATGTGGTCGATGCCCTCACCGGTCACTGCGCTCACTGCAACCGACCCCGGATAATCGGCTAGCAGATCATCTGCGACGTCTCGCGCGAGGTCTGACTTGTTGAAGACGATGAATTCTGGGACATCATCGGCTGAAATTTCAGACAGCACTTCACGGACTGCGGTGATCTGTCCGTCTGGATCGGGTGCAGATGAGTCGACCACATGAACGAGAAGATCGGCGGTTACCGCAGTTTCCAACGTGCCCTTGAAGGCCTCGATAAGACCGTGCGGAAGACGGCGAACAAATCCGACGGTGTCGGTAAGCAGCACCGGCTCACCACCCGGCAGCGACAAACGACGAGTGGTTGGGTCAAGCGTTGCAAATAATCGATCTTGAGCGAGCACCCCTGCGTCGGTGAGACGATTCAGCAAGGTCGACTTACCTGCATTGGTATAGCCAACGATGGTGACCTCAGCGAGACCGCTTCGATCACGACGTTTCCGCTGGAGTGAACGAGTCTCAGCGAGCTGCCGCAATTCGGTCTCGAGGGCTCGTATTCGACGATTGATCTGCCGGCGGTCGGTTTCTAGTTTGGTTTCACCACCGCCGAAACGTGCACCAACACCACCGCGCTGCTGTGAGAGTTTGGCTCCCTTTCCTCGGCGAAGACGCGGCAGTCGATATCGCATGAGGGCGAGTTCGACCTGCGCCTTACCTTCTGGGGTTCGGGCGTTCTGACCGAAAATGTCGAGGATGACAGCCGTGCGATCGATCGCCGTTCGCCCAAGCAGTTTCTCAAGTTGGAATTGTTGAGCGGGGTGAAGTTCGTTATCAAACACCACGGTGTCGGCATCAACTGCAAGGCACAGCATCTTCAATTCTTGAGCCTTGCCTTGACCAATAAACCACGTGTGGTCGGGAGCTGTTCGTCGCTGCGTCATCCGTCCCACAACGTCGGCTCCTGCGGTGTCGACGAGCAATTCAAGTTCGTCGAGACCGGCCTCGGTGTCATCTTCTGTTGAACCGGGCAGTGTCACGCCGACGAGCACAATTTTTTCCCGAAATGTGCGGTCGATCAGCGTCGACCCGAGCGCCTCCCCATACGGGTTGCTCACAAAGTCACCATCACTTCACCAGTGAACACCGCGGGCCCGGTCAGAATCGCCTCGGTGGTATCACGGTTGACCTGCACGACCGCATCGCCACCTGGCATATGAACGGTGACCGCGTCGGCGCTCTGCGCCACAAGCCCCCACGTGAGTGCCGCTTCTGCCGCTGCGCATGCACCGGTGCCACAGGCCTGAGTAAGGCCCACGCCGCGTTCGTGCACCCTCATCGTGATCGCGTCTGGCTCAGGTCCAGGAGACACGATTTCAAGATTGATGTGGGGTACCCGTTCGCCAAGATCGCGCAGATCGACGGCATCGACGTCATCAACCCCGACAACCGAATGGGGATTACCGAGCGATAGGTGTCGCACTGGACGATCGGGATGGCATTCGAGTCGCTCCCAGTGCTCGGGCTCGTCGAGAGGCGAGACCAACCCCATCGAGACCGAAAGCATGACCGACTTGTCGTCGAGTGACTCGACGAGGTGCACGGTACGAGGACCTGCATCGGTTGCGACATCCACTGCGGGAAACTCAGCATTCTCTGCCATGAATCCGGCTTGTACGAGGCATCGAATTCCGTTCCCGCTCATCTCTGCAGGTGAACCGTCAGCATTGATAAGACGCATCGTCATGTTCGACCCCGAGCCGCCGAGCAGCAACAGGCCATCTGCACCTCGGCCGCCGCTCGAGTCACACCACGCAATTGCCGCCGACACCCAATCGATCGACATCTGTTCAAGCGCAACACCGTCGACGACCTGGCGGGTGTCGACGACAAGAAACTCGTTACCGAGGCCGTGATGATGGGTGAGCCTGATCTCCATTACGCCCTCAACACTACGGCAGATACTTCCTGATGGCTGGAGCGACCTCGACGACAGGATCGTTCTCGATATCAATCCATTCAATTCGGGGATCTCGTCGAAACCAGCGTTCTTGCTTCACCGCAAACTGACGGGTTCGTGTCACCGTTGCGTCGATCGCCTCATCGAGGGAGCATCGTCCCTCTAGATGGTCGATAAGTTCCCGATAACCGAGGGCTTGTCGGGCGGTTCGTGACGGCTCCAGAGTGAGCACGTGCTCAACTTCGTGAAGAAAGCCATCGGCCATCATGCGATGGACTCGATGCTCAATTCGCGTTGCGAGCACCTCGCGAGGCCAGCGCAGGCCAACTTGATGGACTTCACTGTCTGGATACTCGTCAAGCCCACTACCAAATGATGAGAACAACTCTCCTGAACCTTCGATGACTTCAAGCGCCCTCACCACGCGTCGAGTGTTGGTCGGTTCCATCCGACTCGCTGCGACCGGGTCAAGCTCGACCAAGCGTTGGTGTAACGAAGGAGTGCCCTCCGCATCTGCTTCGGCTTCGAGTCGCTGCCTGATCTCTGGCCACGACCCCGCCAAGTCAAGACCATCGATTGCGGCTCGATGGTACAGACCGGTACCACCGACCAGAAGGCCGCGACGAGATGACATAGCGATTGAGCTCAACGCCTGTTCAAGGTGATGTTGGAAGATCGCAACCGTAAATTCCTCAGAGGGATCAACGATGTCGATGAGGTGATGTCGCACGCTCTGTTGCTCTTCAACCGTTGGCTTCGCGGTGCCGATACTCATGTGCCGGTAGACCTGCATTGAATCGACTGAAATGATGTCGGTGTCATCTCGCTCGGCCGCAACCGCCATTGCTACGGAGGATTTCCCTGATGCTGTCGAGCCGATGACAGCAACTCGTGGCGGCAAGGTGCTCAGAGCGCTTCCACCGGGATTCGACGCCGATGCGTCGGTTCGGCGATGAGCTCAACGAAGTTGCCCAAGAGATGGTGGGGCGCTCCGTGAGTGATCTCAACCGTTGCATACGACCCTGTCCGAAGGGGTGTGGGCGGGGTGAAGTGGACCAGTTTGTTTTGCCTGGTTCGACCGGCGAGCACCGAGGGATCTTTCTTTGAAGGCCCCTCGACGAGCACTTCTTCCACCATGCCAACACGAGCCTCGTGGCGTTGTAACGCCGACCGTTCAACAACGGCTCGAAGGCGCTCAAAACGCTCGCCTGCGACAGCCGGGTCAACGAAATCAGCTTCAAGGTCAGCCGCTTCGGTGCCAGGTCGTGGCGAGAAGATAAATGTGTACGCGAAGTCGTAACCGGCGGCCGCAGTCACCTCGAGCGTCTGTTCGAAGTCGGCCTCTGTTTCTCCGGGGAATCCAACGATGATGTCGGTTGACACCGCAAGATCAGGGATGTGACGTCGAGCATCGGCAAGACGCTCAAGGTAACGGTCGGCGGTGTACCCGCGATGCATGAGGGCAAGCACTCGGTCGCTTCCTGACTGCAGCGGGTAGTGGAGGTGCTCGCAGACCGCCGGGCTTTGAGCCATGGCTGCAAACGTCTCGGGGCGCATGTCTTTGGGGTGAGGACTTGTGAACCGCACACGGCGGATGCCATCGACATTTCCAACCGCGGTCAACAAGTCGGCGAAAAGTGGTCGAAGCCGTGCTTCGTCGTCACCATCGCGGCGGGCGGCACGCTGAAGATCACGTCCATATGAATTTACGTTTTGCCCGAGCAGGGTGATCTCGCTCACTCCATCGGCTGCGAAGCGCTCGACTTCGGCAACCACGTCATCAAAGGGCCGGGAGATTTCTTCACCGCGAACCGACGGAACGATGCAAAATGCGCAGTTGTTATCGCAACCAATCTGAATTGTGACCCATGCGGCGTAGGAAACTTCGCGCCGGACGGGCAACGCAGACGGAAACAAGACGTGCTCATCGACAACCGCTGCTTCAAGGATTTCGGTAATCGGGCCATGCTCGCGGGCATGAGAAATGAGTTCAGCCGTGCGATGAACATTGTGCGTTCCGAGCACGACATCTACGTAAGGAGCTCGCCCCCGTACGCCGTCACGATCTTTTTGCGAAAGACAACCAGCGACCACAATCTGGCGGCCCTCTTTCCCGTCTTTCCAGGTCTTTAAGTGACCAAGATTGCCGTACAACTTGTTGTCAGCATTTTCTCGAATGCAGCAGGTGTTGAGCACGACGATGTCGGCGTCATCTTCGCCGCTTGCCTCCTCGTAGCCGTCAGCAGATAGAAGGCCCGC
>Ga0181565_10004265_pt1 | contig 10938 bp, 8 predicted proteins | sample 101ome_16_FD_129661 | JGI IMG/M metagenome (GOLD analysis project Ga0181565, IMG submission 129661) | Coastal salt marsh microbial communities from the Groves Creek Marsh, Skidaway Island, Georgia - 101401AT metaG (megahit assembly) | ecosystem: Environmental > Aquatic > Marine > Intertidal zone...
ACACCCTCAGTTAAGAATCATACATTCCCTGTCGTAAAGAGTATAACCTCCACATCTTACCTAAGTGCTCACCTATGTCACAACAATTTGAATTTCCCAAGCGCCCACAGGCGCCCCCTGTCAATTTCAGCCCACGGATGGCCTTCACCGTAATTGGTGCCCTGCTCGTTTTATGGGGGTTAAGCGGCATTTATACCGTAGAACCGGACGAGAAGGCGGTTGTTCTGCGCTTTGGAAAAGTGCAGAACATTGTCGACCCGGGGCTGCACTATCATCTGCCCTCTCCAATCGAGGTCGCACTCATCCGATCCGTTACGCAAGTATACCGAGATGAAATTGGATTTCGAACAGTCGACCCAGGTCCCCCTGCACGGTACAGCAAGCGGGCCAAAGAATCTCTAATGCTAACGGGGGATGAAAACATAATCGACGTCGAGATGGTGGTACAATACAGGATTGTCGATGTGAAAAAGACGCTGTTTTCGGCAGAAGGATTGGGCGTATTTGAACGGGGCAGTTTTGGTTTGGTCCACGATGCTTCTGAAGCTGCACTCCGGCAGGTAATTGGAAGGCACAATATTGATGAGGCCCTAACTGAGGGCAAGCTCGAAATTCAAATTGAGATTAGAGAAAAATTACAGCAGCTATTTGAAGCGTATGACTGCGGCCTGGCCGTTGAGACGGTTCAACTGCAGACCGTGAGTGCGCCTGAGCAGGTAGATGCAGCTTTTAAAGATGTTGCCAGCGCCAAGGAAGACCGTGAGCGATTAGTAAACGAAGCGCGGGGTTATCAAAACGAAGTTGTTCCACAGGCAAGAGGGCAGGCGCAGCGCGTTTTGCGCTCGGCAGAAGCGTATCAGGTAGAGCGTGTTCGCTCTGCCCAAGGTGATGCGGATCGGTTTAAACAGGTCTACAAAGAATACCGGAATGCACCCAACGTAACAGAGACGCGTCTTTATATCGAAACGATGGAACGTATCCTGCCGAATATCAAAAAATACATTGTGGATAATGAGGGGAAAGGAGGACTGCTCAACGTCCTCAATCTGACCGGAGGGGAGGGATCCAAATGAAAGCGCCAGCAGGCCTTATCGGGGCCATAGTAGTCGCTCTTTTCGCAGTTAACCTCGTTTCTTTCACCGTAAACGAGGTCGAGCAGGTTATCGTTACGCAATTTGGTGAGCCCGTGCGGGTAATCGATCAGCCAGGTCTCTATTTTAAGATGCCAGATCCGGTGCAAAAGACCACGCGTTTCGAACGCTGGCTTTTAGACTACGATTCTACACCCGAACCCATATACACCAAAGACAAGAAGATTCTCGTACTTGATAACTATGCCCGGTGGCGAATAATCGATCCCCTTCTCTTTATGCGTGCTCTGCGTACGAAAGAGGAAGGATTGGCTCGCTTAGATGACATCATATACTCCGAAGTGCGCAAGGAATTAGGTCAGCATACCCTCTCTGAAATCGTCTCTGAGAACCGGGAAGCCCTCATGCATTTGGTGACTGAGCGTTCAGATGAAGCTGCTCGTAGCTACGGAATTGAGGTTGTGGACGTGCGAATAAAGAGAGCAGATTTACCCCCTGAAAACGAAACGGCCGTCTTTGACCGAATGAGGGCGGAGCGGGCACGTGAGGCTAAAACCTATCGCTCCGAAGGGGAAGAACAGGCGCTCACAATCCGGGCTGAGACGGACCTCACCGCCTCTCAGATTCTGGCCGAAGCTGAAGAGGAAGCCCAGCGCATTCGCGGTGCAGGAGACGCCGAAGCGTTGCGCATCTATGCCGAAGCTTATGAAGGTGCCGGCAAGTTTTACGAATTTACACGCACGCTGGAGGCCTATGAAACAGCCTTGAATGCGAATACCCATATTGTTTTGCCCGCTGATGGTGAATTCTTTAAGCTGTTAAAAGGCCGAAAGGACTAGGTCCTACCGTTAACGACGGGAAAAAAGTGGAAATGCGCGCCGAGCATAAAGTAGGGTCATGATTCTCGGTGTGACCGGGGGCATGGGACTGGGTAAGTCAGCGCTGTCGCGCTACTTAGTCACTCTAGGGGCCCGTTCCCTGGATGCAGACAGGGTGGCGCATGATCTGCTGGAAGCCGGAGTCGGTCGCGCTTCTCTACGCGCTTGCTTCGGCGCCGATATTGAGGATCAGAATGGCCAATTGGATCGGCGCCTGTTGGGACGCAGAGCGCTGGCTAGCAAAAGTAGTTTACAGAAGCTGTACGCCATTGTGCGGCCTTCGCTCGAAGCTGAATTGCGTTCCAACCTAAGCACTCTCTCTAAAGAATCTCCCCCCAACATAGTTGTATTCGATGCGCCCTTATTGTATGAGTGGGGCATTGAAGCATGGACCGATTGCGTTGTTGTCGTCTATGCCGATCGAGAAATTCGAATCGAGCGAATTATGCGTCGAAGTGGACTCAGTCGTATCGAGATTGAGCGCAGGATGGCGTTGCAGATGGATGAAGATAAGAAGCGAGAGCGAGCAGACTTCACGGTAAATAACAGCGATGATCTCACCGCTCTGTATCAGCAGGCCGTAACTCTGTGGACACAAATTTCAGGAGCAGCCCTATGAGTACCGTTTCCGGGGCGTTAAGAGAGACTCCACTTTTTGCTACTCATCGGGAAGAGGGGGGACGACTGGTCGAATTTGCGGGTTGGAAGATGCCAGTCCAATACGAAGGAATCGCAGCTGAGCATGAAGCTGTTCGCAAGGGGGCAGGGATCTTTGACGTCTCTCATATGGGGCAGATTCGTGTTATAGGAAGTGAATCCGAGCGATTTTTAGACCAGTTGCTGCCCGCTCCGGTGCGCCGGCTTTCAGATGGACAAATGCTCTATACGCCTCTGTGCAATACAGAAGGTAAGTGCATAGACGATCTCGTGCTGTTCCGCTTTTCACACGACAACTATTTGTTGGTGGTAAATGCTGCGCGCACGGAGATAGATTGGGCGTGGGTGGGCAAACAGGTTTGTAGTGTTGCTGACGTGCATTTGTCAAATGAGAGTGCAAGCACGGCGATGTTGGCCATTCAAGGCCCCAAGTCGAGTGAGGTTATGGAAAGCGCATCCGATGGTTTTTTCCGAAAAAAGCCGATGGGGTATTACCGGTTTTCGCAGGTTGAGGTGGCGGGGGTTTCGTGTTTGGTCAGTCGCAATGGGTATACGGGAGAGGATGGGTTTGAGCTAATGTGCGGTTGGGCAGAAGCCCTGCCTTTATGGAACGCCCTCCGAAGTGCCGGCGCTGCACCGTGTGGACTTGGAGCCAGAGATACGTTGCGTACGGAGATGGGCTACCCCCTGTATGGACATGAGCTTACCGAAGAGACGACGCCGCTTGAAGCGGGTATCGGATGGACGCTCGACTTGGAAAAACGGGCTCCCTTCGTAGGAAAAGAAGCGCTGAGGGCGTTAAAGGCATCTGGGCAGCACCGCCTGCTAAGAGGGCTACGCATGGTCGATAGAGGCATTCCCCGCGCGGGTTACGCCGTAGTAGATAATCGGGACAGGGACATTGGCACGGTGAGTAGTGGAACCCAGTCTCCTTTTTTGGGCCGGGGCATTGGCCTGGCGTTTATAGAGCGTGGCCATCATCGATATGGTAGTGAAGTGTTCATTAAGATTAGAAAACAGCTGGTAAAAGCAGAGGTGGTGCAACTTCCCTTTGTTACTGCGAAAACGGTGAAATCATTGTCGATGGACGAGGTCTGATGATAGTGAACACTCGAGGTGAGCGGTCATTTGCAGAGCGGCATATTGGAATTCGAAGAGAGCAGCTCGAAGCCATGGAGCAGGCGCTTGGCGTTGAGTCATTAGACCAGCTTATCGATCAGGCAATCCCCGAGGAAATCCGCTACAGGGGTACGCTAGATTGGGGGAGGCCTGTGGGGGAGAGCGAGCTCCTCACTCAGTTAGAGGTCATAGCAAGCGAAAATAAAGCCTACCGATCCTTTATTGGTATGGGGTATACAGACTGCTTCACGCCGCCGGTGATCGTTCGTAATATCCTTGAAAACCCCGGATGGTACACTCAATATACCCCTTATCAATCTGAAATTGCGCAAGGGCGGTTAGAGGCCCTGCTAAACTTCCAAACTATGGTTTGTGATCTAACGGGGATGGAACTGAGCAATGCCTCCTTGCTCGACGAAGGTACGGCAGCCGCTGAGGCTATGGCGATGTTCCACGCAGTTCAACGAAAGAATCCATCGCATGAGTTTTTTATAGATGAGCGCTGCCATCCGCAGACGATTGAGGTTGTTCGAGCGCGGGCCGAAGCGCGCGGTTGGACGGTCTGGTCAGGAAAGGCTGAGGAGTGTGATCTTTCTCGGGGAATCTTCGGTCTTTTGGTTCAGTACCCAGCAACGGATGGCGAATTAATCGATTTTTCCCAGTTGGTCTCTCAGGCGCATGCTCAGGGCGCTCTGGTCGCCTTTGCCTGCGATCCACTTGCCTTATGTCTGCTGCGTCCACCGGGAGCATTGGGTGCAGTTGCAGTGGTCGGAAGCACTCAGCGCCTAGGTATGCCGAAGGGATATGGTGGTCCTCACGCCGCTTTATTCGCCACGCGGAGCGACTACAGGCGACAGTTGCCGGGGCGCGTGCTTGGAGTATCACGCGATGCCCACGGTCAACCAGCCCTGCGCATGGCTTTGCAGACTCGTGAGCAGCACATAAAACGCGAACGGGCAACGAGTAATATCTGCACGGCTCAAGTTTTACCCGCAGTCGTTGCTAGCATGTACGCTGTGTATCACGGCCCGGAGGGACTGGAGGAAATTGCCCAGTGTATCCATGAGAAAACTCTGGCGCTGGGGGAAGAATTGATAGAAAAGGGGTTTGCTCTACGGCACCGCCACTTTTTTGATACGTTGAGGATTAGCGGAGAGGGGGTTGATAGAGCGAGCGTCTCTCAACGGTGTCGAGAAGTAGAAATTAATCTGCGTCTCCTGCCGAAAGGAGACTGGGGCGTAACGTTGGACGAGACTGCCGATAGCGAGGACCTCCGTAAGATCGTCTTTGCGCTAAGCGGAGAGTGGGTTGATTTACACCTGAGTTTTAAAGGGCAACAGGTGAATTGCATTCCGGATGATCACCAGCGTCAGACCTCATTTTTAGATCATCCGGTTTTTCATGCACATCGCTCCGAGACTCAAATGGTGCGGTATATTCACAAACTGCAGGGGCGAGATCTCTCCCTTACGCATTCGATGATCCCTCTAGGGTCGTGCACGATGAAGTTGAATGCAACGGTTGAGATGATGCCCATTACGTGGTCGGCCTTTGCCGATTTACATCCTTTCGTTCCGCTTGATCAGGCGGGCGGATATACCCGTATTTGCCGTGAATTGGTCCAAATGCTTAAAGCGGTCACGGGCTTTGCAGACGTATCCCTACAGCCCAACGCTGGGTCTCAGGGCGAATATGCGGGCCTGCGCGTTATTGGCGCCTATCACAAGGAGCGGGGAGAGGGCCAGCGAATTACCTGTCTAATTCCTTCTTCTGCTCACGGAACTAATCCGGCGAGCGCCGTCATGGCAGGCATGCAGGTCGTAGTAGTGGCCTGTGACGAAAAGGGTAATATCGACCTGGAAGACCTGCGGGAGAAAGCCGCTGCTCACGCCGATACGCTAGCCGCCCTAATGGTGACGTATCCCTCCACACACGGCGTATTTGAACGGGAAATCAAAACGGTGTGCGACACCGTACACGCCTACGGTGGACAGGTTTATATGGACGGAGCCAATATGAACGCCTTGGTTGGTCTCTGTCGTCCCGCTGACCTTGGTATGGACGTATGTCATTTAAACCTGCATAAAACCTTTTGTATACCGCACGGAGGGGGAGGGCCTGGCATGGGCCCCATTGCAGTGGCTGAGCACTTAAGCCCTTTTTTGCCCGGCCATCCGGTTATTTCTACGGGTGGTCCGAAGGCCATAGGTCCCGTTGCTGCAGCTCATTGGAGCAGCGCGTTGGTATTACTCATTTCGTGGGCTTATCTAAAGTTAATGGGAGAAGCGGTCGTAACGGCGACAAAGATTGCAATCTTAAATGCAAATTACGTAGCGCGGGCATTGGAAGGCGCCTTCAACGTCCTCTACAAGGGGGATGAAGGATGGGTCGCCCACGAATGTATCCTCGATCTCCGATGGTGTAAGAAAGAAGCGGGAATTACCGTAGAAGACGTGGCAAAGCGGCTGATTGACTATGGTTTTCATGCGCCGACCGTCTCTTTTCCCGTGGCCGACACTATGATGGTTGAACCAACGGAGAGCGAGGACCTAGCCGAGTTGGACCGCTTTTGTCAGGCCATGATTTCTATTCGCAGTGAAATCGACGCCGTGGTCGAGGGGCGCTGGGACAGGCTTGATAATCCGTTGAAAAATGCCCCGCATACGCAGGCGGTATGCATGGGGGAAACGTGGGATAAATACTATTCGCGTGAAGTCGGTGGGATGCCTGCTGCCTGGTCACTCGAAAATAAGTTTTGGCCAACCGTTGGACGATTAGACAATGCTCAGGGAGATCGAAATCTCGTCTGTTCTTGTCCCCCATTAGAAGCGTACGCTTAGAGGTAAGATATGAGTCAAAAAAGTGCATTAATTACGGGCATTACGGGGCAGGACGGTTCCTATCTCGCCGAATTCTTGTTGGAAAAGGGGTATAGGGTCTACGGCTTAATTCGCCGTAGCAGCACGGTGAACTTTGAACGGATCAGCCATATACAGAAAGATATAGAGCTCATTTCCGGCGATTTATTAGACCAGAAGTCGCTGACCTCTGCTCTTGAAGTTTCGGGAGCCCACGAGATATACAATTTAGGGGCACAGTCCTTCGTTCCGGTGTCTTGGGATCAGCCGATGTTAACGGGTGAGATAACTGGTTTAGGAACCACGCGTTTATTAGAAGCCGTACGCAGTGTAAATCCCAATGCTCGTTTTTATCAGGCAAGCACAAGTGAATTATTTGGCAAGGCGCAGGAAACGCCTCAGAGAGAAAGCACGCCCTTTTATCCACGCTCTCCCTACGGGGTTTCAAAATTATATGCCCATTGGATAACGATAAATTACAGAGAGAGCTATGATATGTATGCCTGTGCGGGCATTCTTTTTAACCATGAGTCTCCTCGTCGAGGCTTAGAATTTGTTACTCGGAAGATAACGCATGGAGTTGCGCTGATTAAACTAGGCCGCGAAAAAAAGCTTCACCTCGGAAACTTGGATGCCCGACGCGATTGGGGGTATGCAGGCGATTTCGTGCGGGCTATGTGGCTTATGTTACAGCAAGAAGAAGCGGAGGACTATGTTATTGCCACGGGGGTAGACCGGACCATCGGGGATTTCTGCCGGGCGGCCTTTGAGCATGTCGGATTGGACTGGCAGGAGCATGTGGTAGTTGATCCAAAATTTTTTCGGCCGGCCGAAGTAAATATTCTTTTAGGGGATGGCACGAAGGCAAAGGAAAAGCTCGGATGGGAACCCGAAATTTCTTTTGAGGAAATGGTGCAAATGATGGTAGACCGCGACTTGGAGGTCGTCGCTGAAAAAGAGGCTTGATCATTAGGACCGCTCTTTTCTGCATTCTGCTCCTTTTCGGGTGTGCTGAGCGCCCATCCCAGCCAGCCGGCGAAGATCTCCACACTCTCTTTTCCATACCCCATTACCGCAATCCGCTCGAACCGAAAACCCACGAAAAATGGAGAGAACGAGACCGAATAATTGAAAAGGTCTCTTTTCAAGGGCGTTTTGGAGACCGGATTCCCGCTCTCGTGGTCTATTCAGAGCTTGCCTATGCCCAGGCCCTCCCTGTAGTACTCTGTATGCCGGGGACACCCAATGTAAAAGAAGACCTATTGAATGGACTCAACATAATGCGTCCCTGGGCCGATCGTGGTTTTTTTGTAATAAGCATAGATCGTCCCTATCACGGTCAGCGAGAAGGTAATCTGGAACAAAACTTATTGGAAAAGGGAATGGTTCGGGTGTGGGGGGAATCACTGTATGATCTTATGGCGGCCTTGGATTATGTAGAGAGTCGAAAAGAGGCCGATGGGAATCGTATAGGTATGCTGGGGCTCTCTATGGGGGGGATGGAGGCCTTGTGGCTTGCTGCCCTCGATCGGCGAATCGGCGCTGTGGTTTCGGTCGCTGGTCATTTAACTTGGCAAGAGGTTTTTCGGAGTGGAGCTTGGATGCAGATATTTCGCGGTTACGCGCTGCGCAATAAGCTGGTCCAGCAGGGCCTGGGGGGAGAAGAGGCGCGCAGAGCTTTTTTCCGCGAACAGCCTGGGCTCGAGGCCGTTGGGGCTCTTAATATGGTTGAAAGGCTCGTTCCAAGGCCGCTTCTCCTAATGGTGGGAGACCAGGACCCCTTCATGCCGCTGGCCGCAACTGAGGAGCTATACAGGAAAGCCAAAGCCGTCTATCCTAGTCGGGGATATCCCGCTGAGGAGATGGTCGGTCTCTATATAAGCGAGGGAGAAGGGCATAGCTTTAACAAGCCCATGCAGCGCGCTGCATTAGATTGGTTTATTCGCTGGCTCGTCGACCCTGCGAAGCCCCTCCGCGCAGACTGAATCTCCGTATTTGGTCGCAAATTTTCAAGATTACCCTGATATCTCGCATATCTAAATCTATCTTATTAAAAAAACGCCGGACGATTCGATCGAAGTTTTGAGGATCGCGATTATAGTGCTTGAAGCCTATTTGGTCTAATGCTTCTCCTAAACGAGAAAAGAGGCGCTCCCGCTCTCCGTGGGGGACGAGGGGAACCTGTGCGGGCAGGGGTTGATGTATTTCGTTAAACAGGGCATAGGCAAAAAGCAGCACCGCATGGGACAGATTGTAGGATGGGTAAGACACGGCGGATGGAAATCGGACCAGGCATTGGCAAAGGCGTAACTCGTCCTGCCAGAGGCCATCCTTTTCTCGCCCAAAAACGGCTGCAATCTGGCCCTTGTTTAGCAAGGGACGGATTTTTTCAGAAACTTTATCCGGTGGGTAGATTGCGTCGCGCTGTTTGCCTAACCGATGCGTTGTGCCCACGACGAGGTGGCAATGTGCGACGGCACTCCTTAAATCACCCGAGACCGTGACCCCGTCGAGAATTTCGCCCGCTCCGTGGGCGAGTGCGCGTGCTTCTGAGGAATCCCAATCTGGCTTTGGGTTTATTAAGGTTAGATCGCTAAGGCCGGTATTTTTCATCACGCGTGCAACGGCTCCTATATTTCCGCTTGAAGCCGGTTCAACTAGTACAATGCGGATCCCCTCTAGCTCTTTCACGCGTATTTCTCCCTTTTTGTTGAGAGTAATGTAGCAACCCAAAGAAATTGTTGCCATATTGATGGATTTGCGCTTGCCCTAATTTTGGGAGGAATGTACATTGTGTGTGAATATTATTTTGACTAGCTCATTTCCCTAAAAGAGGCTTCGGAAGGATCCCCGCCTTCCCCATTGCTCCAGACATCTAAACCGCTTTGCGGCAGAAGAGTGCACTACTCTTCGGGAGACCTCGGCACCACCTTTTCTACAATTTTCACAAATCAAATGATGTTAAACCGGATGGCATAGCCTAGTCTATGTGCACAGGTTGTAAGTACAAGCGAGTGGAGAGTTTATCAATCTCTTTCGCTGGGCTTTCCAAAAGACTGTGCAAGAATAGTTTAGGTTTTGCTGTGAAATGCGATGAAACGCAATCTGTGGCTTAGAGTTTACGACATAATACAGCCCTATCGAGGAAAGCTCATTCTTTCTATGTTTTCCTTGCTGTGCCTAACCGGGCTGGGGTTGTTGCCGCCAATTTGGGGGTCAAAGCTCGTTGGGTTGGCTTTACCTCAAGGGGACAGGAACCTCTTTTTAGAGTGCGTTTTGGTTTTAGTTGTCCTCCGCGTAGTTACAAGCATCGTTTCTTTCGCCTACTCCTATCAAATGCGCATTTTGGGGGGACGACTCGTATTCGATCTGCGCCGCCGTATGTATGACCACCTTCAGCGGCTGTCTCTGGGCTTTTACGAATCTCGGAGCTCGGGCGAGATCATTTCCCGCATGATGAACGATGTTAATTCAGTGACATCCCTAGTCACGGGCACCGTTATAAATACCATTATTTCTTCGGTCAAAGCCCTCTTTCTAATCGGCGTCTTGTTTTACACTAGCCCACTTGTAGCGACGGTAGCGCTCGTAGTCCTGCCCTTTCACTTTTTGGGGTATTTCTTTTTCCGCGCGCGAATTTCCCACTATGCCTGGAAATCAACCGAAAAAATGTCCCAAATTTATGGGAAAGTGAGTGAGGTCGTTGGGGCTATAAAGATGGTCAAATCACACTCGGGTGAACGCCGAGAAAGCCGCTCGCTTATTGGGCAAATGCGCGAGAATTACGATATCGATTTGTATTCGGGCAATCTGGCTAGTGTTTGGGGGCAGGTCACGGGCAATATCAGCTATGTTGGGGAAGTCTTGGTCATGCTTGTGTGCGGCACGGCGGTGTTGGAACAAGACCTGCGTCTGGATGAATACATTTTATTAATGAGCTATGTCGCCATGCTTTATGCGCCCGTATCAGAGCTCATCTCAGTCGTGCAGCAAATCCTACCTGCAAAAGTGGGCATTCGGCGCGTTTTTGAAGTGTTGGACACGGCCCCGGAAGTCGAAGATGATCCCGACGGTTTAAAAGAGCCGCTTCGCGGCGACGTACAGTTTGAGGACGTGTCCTTCTCATATGAGCGAGGAGACAGCGTCCTAACAGGGGTAAGTTTTGCAGCTAAGCCCGGGGAAGTTGTGGCTTTTGTTGGTCCAAGCGGTTCGGGAAAAACGACCATTGCAAACCTAATCGCCCGTTTCTATGATCGAGATTCAGGGGCAATCCGCATTGACGGGCGGGATATCCAGGAGTATGCCCTGCTCGCTCTGCGCGAACAGATGAGCATG
>Ga0181565_10004277_pt1 | contig 10926 bp, 10 predicted proteins | sample 101ome_16_FD_129661 | JGI IMG/M metagenome (GOLD analysis project Ga0181565, IMG submission 129661) | Coastal salt marsh microbial communities from the Groves Creek Marsh, Skidaway Island, Georgia - 101401AT metaG (megahit assembly) | ecosystem: Environmental > Aquatic > Marine > Intertidal...
ACCAGCGAGTTAGAAGATCAAGTCAATGAAGCCATCGAGTTCTTCCCAGGTCGCGTCAAACGAGACGAATGGGCCAAGCAGGCCAAGGATTTGCTCGATAAGGGGGATGCCTGAAATGGACGTCGCCTCGGCCACTGAGACCATCATTTTCTTTGTCTTTGCAACGATCACCATTCTCGGTGCATTGGGACTCATTTACGCCCAGAGAGTAGCTCACTCGATGCTTTCACTGATTTTCTGTTTCATGGCAGTCTCAGGAATTTTCATTCTTATCGGTGCTGAATTCCTTGCAGCCATTCAGATTCTGGTCTACTTGGCCAGTGTCGGGTTGGTTGTTCTGTTCGGTATTATGCTGACTCGACGGCAAATTCAGGAGGAGGATTTTGAATGAGATTGATGTCTACTTTAACCCGGCTTGGCCTGATTTTCCTTGCAGGTGCTATGATTACTGTGCTTGGAACGGCAGAGATTTGGGATGAAGAGCCGAAAGAAGTCACAACACTCGATCTTGCTGAGACGATGCTCGACGTTTGGGCACTACCACTGCTCATCCTTGGTGTTCTCATGGCGATGGCTATGATTGGTGCTGCTTACCTTGTTCGTGACGAACGTCGGGAAAATCTGGAATGGGAACAAAGAGGTGAAGACGCATGATCGATCCAGCATGGGTAAGCGTTCTCTCCGCTATTCTGTTCACCATTGGTCTTTGGGGCGCTTTCACTCGAAAGAACGCCATCGTCGTCCTGATGTGTCTTGAATTGATTCTCAATGCTGCAAACCTCCAATTCGTTGCAGCAGCCATCCAACATGGAGATGCATCCGGTTGGGTCTACGCCATCTTTGCCATTGCTATCGCAGCCTCAGAGGTTGCCATTGGTTTGGCCATTTTCCTTGCCATGTACGGCCAACACGAAACGATTTCACTCGATGATGTGAATCTCTTGAAACACTGAGGTGATAGAATGGGCGGTACATCAGAAACAATCAGTTCAACATTCATCGAGTATGCCATTTTCATCGTACTCTTACCAATGCTTGCATTCCCAATCATTCTCTTCCTTGGACACATCTTCAATGGAAACCAAACCTGGGTTAAGTCGGCCAAAGAAGGCGGCCTCATTGCTCTTCCAATCATGGTTGCGAGCTTCATTCTCTCGATGTTGCTCATTTCGGAATTTATCGGTGCAGGAACCGGTTCTCATCACATTGGGAATTGGCTTTCTTTTGGATGGATCGGTGAAGATGGGATGACCATCAACGAGAAGGTCTTCGGTGTAGGCATTTACATCGATCACGTCACCGTGATGCTCCTCTTTATCGCATCTTTCCTTTGTATGTTGATCAACATCTTCAGCATTGGATACATGAACACAGATCCAATCAACGACAATCGAAATCACCGCTTCTATGCCGAATTCGTGTTGTTCTGTTCGGGTATGCTTGGAATGGTTCTCGCTGATTCCTTCCTGTGGTTGTTTATCTTCTGGGAGTTGATGGGTCTTTGTTCCTACCTTCTCATTGGATTCTACTACGAGAAGCCAAGTGCAGCGTACGCTGCAAAGAAGGCGTTTTTGACGACACGTGTTGGTGACGTCTTCCTCGTCATCGGTTTGGTCATGCTTTGGAATCTCTTCGACTCCCTCGATTACGCCATCGTCTTCAATGAGGACTTGATTGCACAAGTCGATCCTGGACAACTTCAACTTGCGCTTGGAATGATGTTCATCGGAGCCGTTGGTAAGTCGGCTCAGTTCCCACTCCACGTGTGGCTTCCTGATGCAATGGAAGGTCCAACGCCCGTCTCTGCTCTTATTCACGCAGCGACCATGGTCAACGCAGGTCTTTACCTCGTGGCTCGAATGTTCCCATTCTTTGGAGCAGAATCCATGCATGGTGAACTGGTTGATCTTGCCTTCATCATCGCTGCTATCGGTGGTATCACTGCCGTCATGGCCGCTGCCATCGCCTTTGTTCAAGACGATTTGAAGAAGGTTCTTGCATACTCAACCATGAGTCAACTTGCCTACATCTTCACAGGACTCGGTGCGGCCTTATGGCTTGCCAATTCATACGACTGGCATACTGATGACAAAGCCCACGGCATTGTTGTTGTCGCCTTCGGTGCAGCACTCTTCCATCTGTTCAACCACGCCATGGCAAAGGGAATGCTGTTCATGGCCAGTGGTTCAGTCATTCACGAGATGCATCATGCACACCACGATTTGCATCATCATGACGACCATGGTGATGATCACCACGATGACCATCATGACGATCATTTCGACGCCCAATCCATGGAAAACATGGGTGGACTCGCTTCCAAGATGCCGATTACTGCAACTGCAATGCTTGTTGGTTCTGCTTCCATCATGGGATTGCCCCTCATTGGTGGATTCTGGTCGAAAGAAGGCATCATCGCAAACGCATGGCGTGTTGCTCTTGAAGACCCACGTTTCTTCCTACCCGCTGCCTGTGTCCTCATCGGTGCAGCCATGACCGGATTTTACATGTCCCGAATGTGGCTCAAGACGTTCGCAGGAAAGCCAAAGACCGAAGTTGCAGCAAACGTTCACGAGCATACACCATGGATTCCTATTCCATTGGTTACACTCACCTTCGTTTCGCTCTCAAGCGTGATTCTTGCTGGAATGATGTTTACCCACTGGGCTGGTGAACCAAACGGTGGCTACGCCTTCTTCGGAGAGAAGGGCATGCTCAAGGGACTCATTTACGAATTTGAACACGTCTTTGTCAACCCTGATGCCTTCTTCTTTGTCCTGACCTACGTGGCGATTTTCATCGGAGCTATTGTCGGGCCAGGTCTTGCAATGGCGCTCTATGGTGGTTCCCTCAAGGACGGAGAGAAGGCCAAACCGTGGATGCAACCCATTATCAACCTCTCTTCTCGAGTTAACGCAAAGCGTGGATTCGATAACAGCGCATGGGCAAACTCAGGTCTTTCGAATGCGCTCAAAGAGCGTCTCTACTTCGATAAGTGGTACGATGCGGCCATGCTCAAACTTGTTGCGGGCTTCGCGAACATCAGTGCTGCGTTCGATCGAAACGTTGTCGATGGGACCATCAAGACCATTGAATCAACATCACAAAAACTCTCAACACAGGTTCGTCGACTTACAACAGGATCCGCTCGTGATTACATTATGATGGCGGCCTTGGGTGTCCTTGTCATCTATATGCTCTTGGAGGTGATGATTTGAACATTGATTACCTTTCGATGATGGTCATTCTGCCGATTCTTGCAAGCATCTTCTTGTTGATTTTGACATCACGCCTCAATGCTGCTGCACGAGCGAAGTTCGATGCTCCGGTTCGAATGGCTACACTCATTATTTCGCTCGCAATGTTCGTGGTTGCAACCCTGATGTTCCTCGGTGAAATTGGTGGAGTAAACTGGGAAACCATTGCGTTCAACACCTTTGAGTACCAAGAATCCTATGTTTGGATTGAACAACTCGGAATTACATGGACCGTTGGTGTTGACGGCCTTTCTTTCCCAATGGTTTGGCTAACGACGCTGTTGATGCCAATCACCATCATTGCAACATGGAATGAGAAATCTGGTGCAACGTACTTCCCACTCATGTTGATGCTTGGTGGCGCATTGATTGGTGTCTTTGTCGCACTTGACATGTTCATGTTCTACGTCTTCTGGGAATTGACCCTCATTCCGATGTTCTTCCTAATTCTCAAGTGGGGTGGAAAAGATCGAAAGTATGCTGCTCAGAAGTTCTTCATCTACACATTCACCGCATCGGTCATCATGCTGCTTGGATTGTTGACGATGTACTTCCTCATGGATACACAGACCTTCAACATGCAAGAAATGGTTGTTCAAGCAAGCGGTGCGAATGCAAGCGGTGTCTGGCTTGGACTCGAAGTTCAGAAGGTTCTGTTTATTATGCTCATGCTCGGATTCCTTGTGAAGCTTCCAGCTGCACCGTTCCACACATGGCTTCCTGATGCACACGTTCAGGCGCCAACGGGTGGTTCGATGATGTTGGCTGGTGTCATGTTGAAGATGGGTGCTTACGGAATGTTCCGTCTTCCTATCTCCTTGTTCCCACATGCTTTGGAAGAATTCCGATTCATCATCATGATGATTGGTCTGGTTTCATTGGTTTGGGGAGCTATTGTCTGTCTCGGACAAACCAACCTGAAGAAAATGGTTGCATATTCTTCTGTTTCGCACATGGGTGTCATCCTTCTAGGCATTGCCAGTATGCAACCGCTTGGATGGGCTGCAGCGCTCTTTATGATGTTCGCTCACGGTATCATTAGCCCAATGCTCTTCGCTGTTTGTGGTGCCTTCAAGCACCACTATCACAGCATGGAGATTGGAGCCATGCGCGGCATGGCCAAGCATTCACCATGGCTTGCTACAAGCATGATGTTTGGATGGATGGCTTCCCTTGGTCTTCCATTGCTTGCAGGATTCGTTGCTGAATTGATGCTGATGGTTGCCTATTGGTACGCATACGGCTGGTGGATCATCTTCCCTGGTCTTGTTCTTGCTATTACTGCGGCGTACTATCTTTGGTCGATGCAGCGAACCATCTTCGAAGGTGGAGAAGCGACACAACCACCAGAAAGCTTGGACGGTGAACCTGTACCTGATATCGATAATTCCGAGAAGATTGCCATGCTCTTGCTAGCAGCCTTTACCATCCTCTTCGGTGTAATGCCATGGATTTTCCTTGACATGATGGATATGTGGACTCGAAGTGCCATGGCGTTCCTTGGTTTCGGAGGTGCCTGATATGTCATCACACAACGGATTTGATTCTGACATGATTGAAACTCTCGGTCCAGAATTGACGGTCTTTGTTGGGCTGCTCCTCATCATGATCGTTCCAAACTTAGGAAATGGTATGTTCCGAATCCCTGGAACGTCGATTCGGTTGCCATGGCTCTTTGGTGGAACTCGCTTCAAAGCAGTTGCATCACCACGTCTGCCAGGTCTTCTCGCTGTGCTTACCATGGCCTTGGCATTGTTCCAAGTCATTTGGTATCTTCTTGATGCTGCTCCAGCAGACGGACAGGATATCATTGCAGGGGGCACCCTCATCTTCAAGGTGAATATGTTCTCACGAATTTTTGAAGCGATCTTCTTTGCAGCACTACTCTTAGCAGCAATTGCATCATTGGATCGATTGCCAATAGGGCCGCAAAAGAGCGACGATATCGATGTGTTGTTCAACAACCGTCGTCAAGCTGATTTCTACATTCTCATGTTGACTTCAGCACTTGGAATGAGCGTTGTGGCTCTCGCCCAAGATCTGTTTGTCCTCTTTGTTGGATTGGAACTTGCTTCCTTCTCAACCTACGTTCTGGTTGCTTTCCACAAGGAGTCTCGAGCAGGTTCAGAAGGTGGTGCAAAGTACTTCATCGTCGGTTCTGTTGCTTCCGCAGTTGGATTGTACGGTTTGAGTATGCTCTACCTTTGGGCAGGGTCACTCCAGTTCGATGCCCTCGCAACAACCTGGGCTGAGAAAGGAGCCACATCCCTCAGTATGATGGCGCTCGGCTTCGTCCTCGTAGGGTTTGCTTTCAAGATCAGTGCAGCACCGTTCCACTTTGCAGCACCTGATGCCTACTCAGGTGCAAACAGTCCAGTCGCCGGTGTACTCGCAACAGCAAGCAAGGCCATGGGAATGCTTGGTTTGATGCGTGTTCTGTTAATCATCACGGTACCTGATGCAACTGCTGATGGCTCTGCCGTTTGGATTGGACTCCTCGGCGTGCTTGCGGCTGTGACCATGACGTGGGGGAACATTGCAGCTCTCGGTAGTGAGAATCCAAAACGTATGCTTGCCTACTCATCGGTTGCCCACGCAGGATACATGTTGGCAGCATTGACTGCCATCGGTGCTTGGAATTGGGGACTGGTTGACAACGCTGGTGATGCAATGGATGTTGTCGTTGCTGCGCTTCTCTTCCACATGTTCGTTCTTGTCTTCTTCAAGCTTGGAGCCTTCCTTGTGCTTGGTGTTCTTGAAATGGAAGGGGGAGCATCTCGCCTCTCCTCACTTGCTGGACTCGGTAAGCGAGAACCACTCCTTGCCGTTGCGATGTTCTTGTTCATGATCTCTCTTGCAGGTGTTCCGCCAATGGCTGGATTCCTCTCCAAACTACTCGTCATCATGGGAATCGTCGAAGTTGCAACTGGTACCGGTTCTCTTTCCTCGATTGGTGATGCTCATTGGGTTTGGTGGCTTGCTTTGTTAATGGTCATTAACAGCGCTATTTCCATGTTTTACTATCTGCGTATTGGTGTCGTCATGTACTTCCATGAGCCCGAAGAAGGTCGCAGAGGACCTCTCGCCTCTGGAGCATCGATTCGTGTTGCTATCGCCCTCTGTGCGATTGGAACGGTAGCGTTTGGATTGGTTGGTGGCGAGCTCATCGACCTCTGCCGAGATGCTGCAGAATCACTTCGTTGAGAAGGGGCGACTTCAAGAGGGGTCGACCTTTCGTTCAACATGGTGAGACCCTATGGGACGACGTCATGAGGAAAAAGTGGACGAGGAAGAACTCGCTCGCTTGGAAAATCCTGAAGGCTCACCAGGAAAAATCCGGGTCAAACTTCCAAATGACGGGAAAAAACGCGGAGAACTCGGATACAAGGGTGAAATGTTTGCTCTTGCTGAGGAGATTCTGGGCGGTCGTCGAGTAACGGTTCTCTGTGCTGATGGAGAAACCCGAATGGCTCGTATTCCTGGAAAGATGCGACGTCGACAATGGGTTCGTGAGGGCGATTTGATCATCGTATGGCCATGGGATTTCCAAGATTCAAAGGCGGATGTGAAGCACCGGTATACCAAGACACAAGCCATGTATCTTTCTCGAAAGCAAGTCCTTCCTGAAGTCGTTGATATGTTCGGAATGAATTCACGTGGCGATGATGATGATATCGGAGATGACTTGTTTGGATCATCAGATGCTCCAGAAGAGGCAGATGATTCTGGTGATGATGTTGACGACATGTTTGGCTCAGATGATGACGATGACGACGTTGACGATATGTTTGGTTCAGATGATGACGACGACGTTGACGATATGTTTGGTTCAGATGATGATGATGCAGAAGAACAACCAGTTCTCGAAGAAATGCCTGAACCTGAGCCTCTCGATGATGACGACGATGATGACGACGATATCGATGCCTTGTTCGCTTGAATTGGCAAAGGATTGAAGTTTATCGAACACCAACCGAGGCATGAGGGGTGTTCGTATGGCTCGTTCTGGTGACGATTGGGATGAACTCACGGAACGCACCCGCCAACGTAAGCAAACCCGTCGTAAGCGGAACAGGCGTCAACGTTCAGCAGAAGAACAGGCTGATTTCGATTACAATGAGGAGCATTCAGCAAAATTCGTATCTGAATTAGCCAAAAAAGACAGTCAATACAACTGGATGAAAGACGAAAAGAACAAACGTATGTTCCAGAAAATCGAGAAGCGCCTACAAGGCGCAATGGGGAGCGGAACCTACGATTGGGTTGATCGTCGAGTTTTCGACCAAGTTTTCGATCGTCTCACGCTTATGTCACTGTACAAACTCATGAACGCTGGAGTCTTGGATACGCTTGATTTTCCAGTTGCGCGAGGAAAAGAAGCTCACGTCTTTCATGGTACGAACCAAGAAGGTGAGAGTGTGGCTGTCAAAATTTTCCACACCTCAAATGCAGTGTTCAAGAATTTGATGCAATACATCGAGGGAGATCCTCGATTTGGAGGACTTCGACGACGACATCGTGACCTTGTTGATATCTGGGTTCGCAAGGAACATCGTAATTTGATGCGGCTTTATCGATGGGGACTTCCCGTCCCGAAACCGATTGCGATTCAGAAAAATGTCCTCGTCATGGACTACTTGGGTACGGAGTCCCAACCTTCTCCAAAGTTACGTGATGTCAAGATCGATCACCCACAAGCAGTGTACGATGAAATGCTCGAATTTCTTGCTGTATCATGGCAAAAAGCAGAGTTGGTCCATGGCGATTTTTCGCCGTTTAACATTCTATGGCACGGCAATGCTCCAATCGTCATTGACGTCGGCCAAGGGGTGATTCAACATCATCCAAAGGCCAAGGAATTCCTGGTACGAGACGTAACTCGTCTCGTTGAATGGGCGAACAAGAATGGAATTGATGTTGAACTTGCTGATGCTATGTACGATGTTCTTGAAATGGATCTATCGCACATCGTTGAGCGAGATGAGGAAGAGTGAATCACTCTTCTTCCCACGTAATCGACTCATCTTCAGCCATATCCATCATGGCTTCGACTGCTTCATCATCTTCAGGATCGATTTGACTAGCTCGAAGACGTCGTCCTCGCCGTTCAGAAAGGTCGGCGAGTCCAGGAACGAGACCATCGAATCCATCGGATCGACCCTCATCTTGACGCGTTTCAATGTATTCGAGCGAACGGTTGTCAATTTTCATTCGCTTCCGGCTTCGCTCGAGGAAGGAAAGAACACTTCCATGCTCCGATCCTCCAGCAATCATCTCTACGGCCTGTCGAGCAAGGGCAAGGCCATCAGCATCACCAACAAGAACAACTGTCGATTTGTAGATGGTAATTTCAACATCGGTGAGGTTTTCAATCAAGCGTCGAATCTTGCCTTGACTTCCAATAATTCGGGCACGAATACGTCGCTGCTGTTGTGAGCGCTTTCCAACGAAATCTTTCAAATCGACCATTTCGAAGAAATTGTCATCTTCAAGCAAACGAATGGCTGCCTTTGGTGCCATACCACGTCCGATGGCTTTGATGACATCTGGGAATTTCATGGCCTTGATTGGGTCGTAGGAACCAGGTTCTCCCCAAACAACTTCAACATCACCAGATTCAGAATCAATGTGAAATTCTTGCGCCCCTGAGGCTTCTCGAAGTGCCTTGGCGGTGCTTCCCTTTGAGCCAATGAGGACAGCAATCCTATCCTTCGGAATACGTGGCAACCCTTGTCGCATGTACCAATGCCTCCTGCCACTCTTTTTCAATCTCGTTGTTGAAGCAATGCAACAACAAAGCCAGCACAAATCAAAGCAGTAAGTGTTGGTGCGAAGGATGGAACGAGTCCCGGGCTTGAAACATCTGCACCCGTTACGACCATGTAATGGTCGTTGTTGATCTCACTGTTCTCATCGATAACATTGGTCGGGTCGATGCGTAGCCGCAAGTCGTATTGTCCACTGTTTGGAACGGTGTACGACCATTCGATGATTTCAACACTATCACCAAGAGAGCCCGCTGGAAGTGTTTGAACATACATGACAGTCCATTCTGTCGTTGCACTGCGATCGGCAGGTGCTGCTTCTAAACTCACGACGACCGCTCCTGCATAGATTTGGTTTGATCTCAATTCACCTGTGATGGTCACATTCCCAAACGTTTCACCAGGACGTACGACCAAGCGGTCAACATCTGTAGCGGTTGTATTCCACGATAGATCAAGACCTGGCATCACCTGGAATCCACGAGGTTCACTTGTTTCTGTGTTCCCTGCTTCATCGGAAATTGTTGCTCGTAGCATCAAATATTGACGTGATTTTGTTGCCCAATTTGCCATTGCTAACCCACGATCCAATCCAGATCCAGGAAGTTCCAACCATTGACCTGTAAGATCTGGCGTTAATCCTACACCGTTTGAGTCAAACCCATACTGCAGGGAAACAGCGCTGAGGTCAACTCCTGAAAGGAGATCGTACGTGGCATAGGAGATGTTTGCAGTACCGACTAAATTCGTGGTGAGCGGATCCACCGTCCATCCAACGAGTTCAGGCATTGAGGTATCAACTCGAACAGTCTCAGTAATCGTATTGCCAATGTTTCCGACAAGATCAGTAGCTCGTAAGGCAATACTGTGGTTTCCTTCACTCAATTCGATGGTGTGTGTGTTGCTGGTTAACGGTGTCCATGAATCGCCGTCAATTTGCAATTCGACAAAATCCACACCGCTTCCAGATCCATCATTAGCAGCGTCAAGAATGCCACTGAGGCTAACCGAGGTTGTGGATTGCCATGTTCCACCGCTTCCAACGGAAACACTGCTCATCACTGGTCCAGTTCGGTCAATGCCGATGAAAATCGTTGCAGAACTGCTTAATCCAGAATTGTCGAAGACTGTGAGACGAGGATTCCATGTCCCTTCTGAAAACGAACCAGTGCTCCAATCCCAGCCATACGACACGGACGTTGGGCCATCGGTCGCTGGTGTCCCTGGGCCAGGGACATTCTGGAGCGTAGCACGATCAAAATCGTCGTCTGATATGCCGTATCGGAACTCGAGCGTTCCAGTCTGACTCACGTTAAACCATGCTCGGTCTGTGCTTGATGCACCGCTTCCAACATTTGGAGAAAGGGCTGTGAAAGCCGTAATTTCAGGAATGTGATTGTCAATTGTGAATTCTTCACTCGTCGTTGTCGTATTGTCGCTGACATCCGTATCCCATCCTGTGGCACGAAGGGTGTAACTTCCGTTCGTGTACCCTGTTGAATCAAAATTGAACAACCAAGGAGAACCAGTCAAGTTTGTCAGGGTGGAATACGAACTCCCAACTTCAGCAATCTCAACGAGAATGGAATCGATGGTTCCAACTCCCGATAAGGCGAAGGTGATCGTTTTCAAACCAGTCACCGATTCGTCCTCAGCAGGGCCGTTCGAGAAGACGATGTTCACCGATGATGTGTTGAATGATTGAGGCGCTTCCTCAAGTTGAGTGTCCAATGGTGGTGAAACCGAGAGCATCGAAAGGAGAAGGAAGGTGACGAGGCCGACTGCAACAATTCTCCCTCCCATGCTCTGCTTAGGCATGCGACCATCCTTCAAATCTCCCCTTCCACCATGTTAAGATGGAGGGTCTTGGCGGGGTATTGACCAGATGGGTTCAAGTGCTTTGC
>Ga0181565_10004281_pt1 | contig 10922 bp, 4 predicted proteins | sample 101ome_16_FD_129661 | JGI IMG/M metagenome (GOLD analysis project Ga0181565, IMG submission 129661) | Coastal salt marsh microbial communities from the Groves Creek Marsh, Skidaway Island, Georgia - 101401AT metaG (megahit assembly) | ecosystem: Environmental > Aquatic > Marine > Intertidal zone...
TTCTACTAATGCAATTTGAGTTGAATTTTTATGATCAATAAATGTTACAACAAATATTTTATCTTTTACTAAAGGATCGTTGTCTGCTGTAAACAACACTCTCATGCCATCAACTAAAGTAACCTGATCAATGTTATATCCAACACTTCCTTCTATAGTGCTAAACACATCTTGGGTAACGGTATCTATTAAATCAATAGGCGACTTGGCTACTAAACCATTGTTAAAAAGTTTTATTCCTGGATTAAATTCTATAATAGGTCTTTTGGCTCTACTATTTGCATCTAGTGCATATTCTTCATTGTTAATTTCTGCACTCTTTTTTATTACATCAGAATGTATCCATCTGTTGTATCTGCTCCAGGCATTTAAATCTGGACTAGATCTGTTGATTGTAATATAATCTTTCTGACTAGGATAACCTATAGCTAGACTATAAGGCAATTCGTCAAATCCATAATTATCAAAAGGAAGTTGCACATCGTCTGATGTTATTCCTGCTGTATTTAAATCTTGTGCAGATATAAGTTTTATAGCACTTCCTACACCTTCTACATAAAATTCACCTGTAGCATATTTTTCAGAAGTAACATTTCCTGTAAAATAAATTTTCATACCATTTGATAAATCAAAACCCTTACTTGTTGTATAAGTTTTTTTACCTAATATTTCTTTTTCAACGTTTATAGATGTTCCGTCTTCAATATTGAAAACATTTATTAAACCACTAGTGTTTATATTATTAGCTGAAATATAATAGATGCTATCTTGTAAATTTTCAGGTACTCTAAAGGTAATTGTGCCTTTTTCTATATACCCTCCAAAGTCGTCACCTTCGTTTTCAATTTCGATGCCAGCTTCGATAAGTGTACTTTCACTAGTTACACTATCTTCAAAAGTTTGACCAGGCTGAAAATCTCTACTTAATGCAAATGCAAATGGATGTCCTGGAGTGTCAATTTCAAATTTGTATGTCTGACCTTTGTATAACTCTATAGTAGGATTTTTTGTTAAACCATCTGGAGAAAATACAAAAGATTCGTTATCGCTGTCGTACTCAAGTGTTACTTTATAAGTGCTTACAATGTCTGTGGTTTGTCCATACACAGAAACTGCACTAGGGCCATTAGGCATCCAATAGTATTCTCTAAAGTTACTAAATTTATCAAAGTCAATATGTGCATTCCAAGAATACATATCTTGTGCGTTTAACACACTTTGATTTTCAATATTGCTATTAAAAGATTCTAATTGACCTAAGTAGTCTATATAATCTTTGTGAAACGTAACATTATCAAGATCGTCTTTGATTACTAGACTAGGCTCTAACTGATATGTTTCTCTAAGAAAACTTACATCAGTAAGATATGTAGAATCATTGATATTAGCTTTGGCATTTTTCCTACCTACAAACGAACTTAATTTTTCTACTGCTCCAGGAGAAAATAATTGATCTATAGTAGAATTTACAAACTTTTCGTTTGTACCAGTTCTAAAAAATCTTGGTAGAAATTTAGAATGTTTTCTGTTTGAGCTTCCTACTGGATAATCGTTTTGATCTTCAAATGCCATTCAGTTTATTCCTTAATAACTCGATGTATTACTTGTTATGTTTGCGTTACCTGTTGTATCAGCTGTTACAACTTTTCCCTCTGCTCTTAGTTTTGTTTCAGTGATTGCGTCTATAATTTCAATATCATTTACGGTTGCAGCACTTGCAAAAATTTCATCGCTTTCAGCTTTAATTTCATACAAACTTCCGAAGTACTGATCTGCTTGTACAGGAACTAATATCACGCTGCTTAAATCAGGTGCCATTTCTTTCATAATGTAAGCGGCTAATTCACTAAAGTAAAATGTCTCACCAAAATCCCAATTTTCTAAACTAAAGAACTTGTTAATTGCACTGATAACATTGCTTTTGATATTATTATCGTTTAGAACTTCGCTTTCATTTTTTACAACTTTTATTTTAGCTTGCAGATTTTCTGGTGCTTTGCTTCCAAACAATGCTTTGTATTTTACAGGATGGTAAATTACTTCGTCGCTTATACTTTTAATTAAATTTAATTCTTGACCGTACAATACAAATAATTCATCACTGCTCGGTGCCAGCGGTTTTGTAGTAGTATTGCCTACTAGCCAACTTCTATAATCTGTGTCATAAGTCCTAGTTAAAAGATATGTATCAATTATGTTGCTTACACTAGGGTCTAATCTACGATTTTCATTTGCTGCATGATAATATCTAAACTTGATATCATTTCTACCTTCAAATGCTCTGTAATCGTTAATTAATACTAAAACACCATTGACAATTTTTTTAAAGAAATTCCAGTAACTAAAATAGAAAACTTGTCCTTCGTCATATTGACTTATTGCGCCGATAAATTCTTCTCTAGAAAAATTATCATTTATATTTTCAGCTGTTTTGTCTACATAATAAAATGCTTCACTATCGCCTAGATTAAAACGTTTTTCAAAAACATATGTAGTTAAACTTGTGTCAACTATTTCTTCAAAAATATCAGGATTATCTACAATGCCGTCATCGTCTGAATCAAAGAAATCTAATTCTACTTTTGTGCTGTCAATATATCCGTCTATATTAATATAACTATTAATAATTTGCCAGTCAAAATCTACATTAAAATTACCTATTTGTCCTGGTAAAGTGTTGATTCCTAAAACTTGTATTTTATCCTTGACAATTTGTTGAGATTTGCTATCATAAATTTTATCTTCTTTGTCAAAATAAAATCTAAGCTCGTCTGCACTACTAAAAATATATTGTAATCCTCTAGTGGTTACCGTATAGGTTTCGCCGTTTGTTTCAAACAACATAAGCCAACTTGCATCTAAGTTTCTACCAGAAAGATCGCCCTCTGAAGATATAGAAAAATCAGCAGTTGCATTTAAATCTTGATCAAGAATTATACGCCACATATTTTTGTTGTAATCGTATCTTAAACCAAATCTTTTTTGCGTAAACATTTGATCAATAAATTGATTAATTGTATCATTAGACAAGGCTGTTTTTAGTACTGGTATTATTTCAACTAATGTACTATCTGTTTCTATGTTATCATTTAATGTAACAGGTCCTAACCCTGTTGTATCGTCAACTAGTGTACCATTTTCTATAACACTTACAACTTTTGTCCACTTGTAAGTCAATGCATTAGGAACACCTGTTGGATCTCCTTGTACTAATTTATAGCTGTTTTTTGCATCATAGTAATAACCGCTAGGTGCATTGAATTTTAAAAATGCTCCTGTTTTTATTAGTGCCATCAGTCCACTAGTGTAAGATCCTAATACTACATTAAGACCATCTTCATCTTTGAAAAGACCTGTGCATTTATTTGTTTCAAATGTTTCTTTGTTCCAACGAATGTTTAAGTTACTAACACTTGTATTTCTAGGAAATTTAGTATAATAAAAATTACGCACTTTACTAGAATTTATAATTTCAGTAATTGAGTTTCTAGCAAAAAATTCTATGTCTGTTTGACTATCAAATTCAAATAACATTTTTTTATTAGTAAATTCTCTATAAAGAACACCGTCATTAGCATATAAATTTGTATTGCTATACTTTCCGGTGGTATCTCTTAAATCAAAATAACGACTTACACCACTGCTTGTTCTGTTAACACTTTTTGTTTTTACAATTTCTTGACTAACACTTAAAGGTCCAACGTTGTAATCTTCACCAGTGATTAATCTGTTTTGGGTATAATAATTACTTGGTGCGTTTGTTTTTATGCTGTCAGAGGTTTCACTAACTGATGCATTATCAACAACAGATTGTAGTCCTAGTGTGACACTAAGTGTTTCGGTTTTGTTTGACTTACTTACGTAAGGAATAGATATTGTAATACCACGCAAATCTTTTGGTACAACTTTATATTGTCTATTTGCAGATTGTCTAAAGTATACTCTAAAGTTACCTTTTGGTAAATTACCAAATACACCGTCACTAAACATCAAACTTATAGTATCTTCGTCTCTAGTTAACACAGAGAAAATATTTCTTATGTTTTTTTCTAAACTATTGTAGACAATATTATTACCTTCAACTGCATCAACTTTAATCCATTCTTCTGTTTCATTTCCGTCTGCGTCTAATTTATAAAGCCAAACATCGCTGTTATTAATGTTAGGAACATTAATATCTACTTTAGAATGAGGTACAGAAGTGTTTAATGTAAATTCATTGTTTTGTAACGAACCTTGTCTAAAATGCATAAAGTAACCAGTACTATTACTGCCTGGTCCTTGACCGTTATCTCTATAAAGGAAACTTAATTTGTTTCCAGGGTTAGGTGATTCTTCATATATTCCGTTTTGATTAAAAGATGTACTAGTAATTTCAAAAGTTTCTGATCTACCATCAACATTTTTTGAAAACTGGTAAACAGGAATATTTGTATTTGAAGCATTAAACCTGTATTGCTCGGTTGTAATACCTTGTAGTGCTTCACTTCTAATTGGTTTGCCAATAATGTTTGCAACAGGAAGTGCAGCATTTAAAACTTTCTTAAATTGTTCATTCCAATTTGGATTGGTACTATCATTCCATAAAACACTTTGTTTTGACAAGTTAATATTATTACTATCTATAATTTCTTCGGTTGTAGAAATACTTGTAATTTTTAACAAACCATTTGCAGGAATCACACGCTTTGGATTGTAACTTAGTAATCTTGCTGTACGTAGAACACTTTCTCTGCGTTCTGCTAATTCAATAAAATTCTCTCTAGCATTTAAATCTATACGATATGAAACGTTTTGCCCTAATAAGGCAATCAAGTCAATTAAAGCAATATATTCACTTGATTCAATATAATCGTTAAAATCTTCTGGATAATTTTCACGCAAATAATTAATCATTGTTCTACGCAAATTATCAAAATCATAGCTTTGAAAATCAGCGTTACGGAATGACTGATATATACGTTTCCAGTCTTCGTTTTTTAATAATCTATTTTGTCTATCGGTTACAGCCATAGAGAGATTCCTTTATTATAGTATTTATCAGTAAGGATAAAGTGCGCAGTTAAATTAAGCCTGCTTGTTGGTCAAATCTTAGTTGTAAAGTTTCACTGATACTATAATCTTTGTACGTTAAATTTACTTCAATTTGTAAGCCATTTTCGTATTGATCAATTTTGACTTCATTAGCTCTAACTCTAGGATCGTAATTAACAATATCAGTTACGTTCTTTTTTATAGCATTTTTCATAGGTACGGTTAATGGTTCAAAAAGTGCATCCCAAATGATTGTGCCAAATGTAGGATTCTCAAGTTTTTCACCTTGACGTATATGAAAATGATTAATTATATCTTGTTTTATTAAATCTAAATCATAAAGATTTATTTTCTTTGGATCAGCAACCGTAGAAATACCTCTGTAACTTTTTGTTTTTACAGGTTGATTTATTTTATTATTTTGTAAAACAACATTCTTTTGTGCCATAATGTATTTAACCTTTAAATTGGTTGTCCGTTTTTATCGTAAATTACGCTAGTTGAATTTTGACGTAATCTAGGATCTTCTGGAGGTATAACAGCGCCTCCTATATTCAATTGATATATTCCATCGACTACACTACCATTTGCTCCAAATATGTTTGCTAAAGATGTAGCCACTTGCCCTACTTCTAAAAATTTACTTCCATCTAAGTTGTTATTTGAAAGTTGTCTTCCTAAATTGTTTGCTGCTGTGCTTAAATCTCTTAAATCATTAGCAGGATTACTATCCCACGATAAAGAAGCTGCTAATTCGTTAACTTGAGATGTTGTTAGTCCTGACGGTTGTCCTTGTAATGTATTTTGCAATGCACCTAACAATACTTCTTTTTGGTTTGCAGGTAAAGATAAAATTGTATCTCCTAATTCACCTCCAAACTTACCTTGAGCAGCACCATATGCTTGCAGATACGGAACTATTCCAGAAATATTAATTATTGCATCAGAATTATCGGATAAGAACTGAGCACTTTCAGTAGATGTTTTTTCAAAATTTTCTAATTCATTTCCTAAAATAGGATTTATTTCTCCTAATACATCTCCTGTGCTTCCTGCTAATGCACCTACGCCAGATACGTTACTATTAGGACTTAACATGCTTGATACTAAAAATCCCAAACCTTGTGAACTGGCGCCGCCTTTAATGAACGTATCTATTGTTATTTGTACATTTTGATAACCAGCATTTTTTACCTGTGTAGGATTGCTACTATCAATGCCATACGGTTTATCAGCACCAGTACCGGAGCCTTCGTTATTTGGTCCTTTACCACCAAATTCAAAGTAGCTACCTCCTAAACCTAAATTCATTTGGAAGCCACCGCTACCAAAACTGAAACTTAATGGTCCACTACTGAAATTAAATCCAAAACCGTCGGGTCCAAAACTTGCACTAATTGGTCCTGAATTAAAACTGCCTGAAAGACCACCTGGTCCAAAGCCAACATTTAATGGACCACTTGTAAATTGTCCTGCAATACCATTTGGCCCAAAACCTACACTAATAGGACCGTTACTAAATGCACCAGCTATTCCATCTGGTCCAAATCCTAAACTAAGAGGTCCTGCACTAAATTGTCCTGCATTTATTTTTCCATCTTGGAATTGTAATCCTACAGGTCCTACGTTTATTCCTGCAAGTTCACCGTTAGTGATAGTTAATCCGCCTCCTGCACCTCCTATAGCAAAGTTATTTGCATCAAATCTACCATTGATAACACTTTCTGTTATACCTCGTAATGCAGGATTACCAATTCTGCTTGCAACGATACTGCCTGCTGCATCTCTTACACTTTGCGGACTATTCAGATCTAAATTCCTGCCGTTTACATTTATGTTAACATTTCTTGCAATATTATTCATTGCATTACTAAATGTTCCTGTACGTCCTGCTGTTGAATATCTTTGCTGAGGAGTAGCAGCAGCAATTGTTGTTCCGTTTCGGTCGGTTATCCTAGGCGCAGAACTAACAGGAGATCCAAATGCATCTCTAATAGTGTTTCCTATTCTGTCAAATATATTCGTTGCCATAGTTTGCCCCTTTTACTCTGGTCTTAATGGAATTTCAGGTAGTTCTTCGCCTTTGCCACTATCTTTCAATCCACTAATTAATGCCCTATCTGTTGCAACTCTTTCGCCTTCTGGAATATGCACATCATTAGTATCTGGAGTTGCTTCTGTTTTTTCTGGTAATACTAAATTAGGATCCCAGTTTTCGTGTTCTGGCCACGGTTCGTGTTGCGGAACACGTTTTGGAAATTTAGCTGCTAATGCTGCTTCGGTTACAATTTCTGCTTGTTCAGCTTTAGTTGCTGTTTCAGCAGTAGGTCCATTCATATGAATGGGTTTAGCTGTTTCATAATGACCTTTACTACTATTAACATGACTTTCTTCACTTGTTATTTTTGTCTTTTTCACAACTTTTAAATTAAAATCAGCACCGCAAACAATATTTAAATTGCTTTCTTCTTTTGTAAAAATATGCATATCTTTTAAACTAGTGATATATGTTTCTAAGTAGCTATTAAAATGGTTTTTTTCACCTGCTGTTATAAAATTGTCCTTTACAGCATACATCTGAATGTCTTTTGCTGCACTTACACGTAAATCTTGACCAATTCTTTGCTCGATATTTTTACCGACTTTTTGGAATATACTATCAGCAGCAGTAAAATTCATGTGTCTACCTGCTTCAACATTTATATCTCTATCAGCAACAAAATTAATATCGTTTTCACTATGCACACTAATTGAATCTTGTGCATAGATATCTATTTTACCATTACTTGTAAGTTCAATCCAAGTTGTGCCTCTGCCATTTGAAATATAAATTAAATCTTCTGAGTTATGCAATAATATTTGATGACCGGTTCTAGTTCTAAAACGGACCATTTCATTATGTGGTATAGCTTTGTCACCGCCACTACTTGCTTCTTGATCAAAATACTGATACGGAGTATCTTTAGCAGGACCTTTTCTTAATCTTTTGTCATCACCGTCATCAATTACTATGCTTTGGCCACCAAGTCTACTTTTGTATACTTCTGCTTTTTCGTCTTTTACACCTCTAGGTGCTTTTGGACCTTTTTTATCTAACGGACCCGGTGAACTTATACCGTAAACATTACTAGGAAGTTCTCTTCTTGCACTTGTGCTTGTGATTCCTCTAATATCGTCATCTGCTAATCCAGATTCTTTTAGTTTTTCTATAAACTTTAAATTCAAAGGTTTTTTGTTTTTAGTAGGATCTTTTTGTTCACCACCGTCTATTCTTTTGTTATACTCTGCCGTTGGCAATTTTCTACTGGTAACACCTTCAGGAACTTGTCCTTTGTAAAATTCAGTAACAGGCTGAGCTCCTGGTACCATAAAATTCATATATCTATCTTGGATACAAGCAAACCAATAACCTTTATTAATGTCACCATCAACAAATCCAACTAAAACTCTTGTACCTACATCAGGAGGTACAGCCCAAAAGCCGTAACTTTGTTGTGTATCTTCATATGTGTCATTTAACCCTAGATGTTCAGGAGGAGTTGTTCCGTAAAACACAGGAGCATATTCAACATCAATAGTTTCGCCTTTGTCTTCTGCTTCGTTACCTGTGCTATCAAAATTAATAAGGGTAACTTTTAGTGTACCCATGTATCCTGGATCCAAATGGCTAACTACTCTGCCTATTTTAAAACCATATTTTTTACTGCGTTCTGGTTCATCAGGTGTTCTGCTTTCTTCTTGTGTGTTAATTGGATTTATATCACTCATTCTTCATCAAAAGGGGAATAAGGTGCCCCTCCTCCTTCTAACATTTTAAGATTTGCATCTTCTGTTTCTGCAGTATCTACACTAATTTCGTTTTCTTGATTACGTCTTCTTAAAAGACTTAACCTTTGAGTAAACCTTCCACCTTCAAAAACATTTGTCAAACTAATTACTCTATATAATCCACTAAATGCACCTAGTGTTGCTTGTCCGCCGCCAACATTATCTTGGAAATAAAACCCATTTTCTGCATAATCAACTGGTGTTCTAAAATTAATCAAAATGTCTGTTTCTTGTCTATCAGCAGAAATACTACCATCTGCATTTATATTTGGTCCAGCACTTGCTGAATTATAGTTTCCTAAACCACTATCACTTAAAAAATAAGGATCACCAAATATTTCTAAATCTAATGCAAGCAAATCAACTGCACTATTTAATATTGTATCATTAAACAACTTTGCAACTTGATATTTTGACGAATTAGCCGTGTTAGATCCACCAGTTTGCCCTGTACTACTACCATATGTGATAACGGTGCCTGTTGTAGTTGCACCTTCACTATAAATTAAATCACCACTTGTTAAATTTGTAGTTGTATTGTCTATATTCTCTGTTGCAAAAGCAGTATCTTGTGTTGCACCTGTTTGCTGTTCAGGATTTTTGTTACCACTATCAGCAAACAAACTTGTGTAAAATGCACTATTAATTTTTATATCAAACGCAATAATATCATCATTTGCGCCGCTGTAAATATAATTGTATTCTTTGGCAACAGAATTTCGCAATGCACTATATCCTGTTCCCTCTTGTAAAGGCATTTGTAAAGTGCTACTATGCACTTTATAAGGAACAACTTGATAAACATAAGATTTAGCAGCCTTGCCAGAAGTTCTTTGTTGTGTTCTGTTAGGATCGATAAAAACTCGTGGAACAATTTTAAACCAAGTAATGAATCCTAAGCCATCAGGCGATTGATTTATTAAATTTTCGCCCCATTTGCTACTTAATAGGACATCTTCAATAATTGTTGTTATTCTTGTTCCTTGTGAATATGTAAAAGTTCGTAATTTAGAATCTAAGACTACATCTTGCCTGTTGTAAACATCGTTTTGATATGTGTCAACTTCTGTAGGCATAGGTGTACGTCCTGATGCTGTATGATCATCTATTATTTCTGCCTCACCAAACTCATTTATTCCTACACTTCCGGCAACACCTGTACTTCCTTCTGCGTTTAACAAATTTTCAATATATGCTCTTGTTGATGGATTAGTTTGCGATGACGATCCTGTGCCAACACCTGATGCTTGTGTTCCTGCTGCAAACCCTGCAATAACATCATCAGGAACTTTTCCAGGGTTGGATGTAGCTCTATTATCGTCTATTGCTTCAATTGTTCCTAAATTATTTGCCGACGAAATATCATTTGGAAAAATTATGTAAACTTCGTCTGCTTCTACTTCTTTTCCTTCAGCTTGCTGCCTAACTAAGTTGTTATTAATTACCGTTGACAAGCTGTTTACACCGTCTTGTAAAATTTCTGCAACATTTATACCTGATATAGTAACATCACTCATTAAAACGTCAATTTGATCAATAAGTGCTTGCTCGTTATACGGAATTCCTTCAATAGTGTAGGTGCTTCCACCTGATGTAACATCAAATTCCAAGTTCTTAATACTAATTGGTATATGTCTATTGAGTGTCCCGTCTAATGGAACAATTCTACCTTCGTCGTCATATCCTATAAATTCAACTTGAAGCATAAAAGGACAATCTAAGTAATTTTCCCAACCTGCTTGTTTGCTGGCAATTAACAATGTTTGTAAAAATAATCCCATACTATAAGGTTCAATGACATTAAAACTAATAAATGTAGCATTACTATTACGACTATTTCGATTAGCATTAATTAGTGCTTCAATGTTGACATTGTCTATAAAGTACTCTAATTTTATACCTAATTGATCTTCATAATAAGATGTAACCTTATTAGTTAATCCTCCGCCAGATCTAAGTATAGGAAAAGCCAATCCTTGAGTTTTGTAAGTTGAATTTGGTGAATTAACCTCATTTGCAGTTAATGCAGCAAGGGTAAAAATAGTATTAAATGATGAAAA
>Ga0181565_10004292_pt1 | contig 10910 bp, 10 predicted proteins | sample 101ome_16_FD_129661 | JGI IMG/M metagenome (GOLD analysis project Ga0181565, IMG submission 129661) | Coastal salt marsh microbial communities from the Groves Creek Marsh, Skidaway Island, Georgia - 101401AT metaG (megahit assembly) | ecosystem: Environmental > Aquatic > Marine > Intertidal...
AACACTCCTTGGTGGACGATCGGTTTGTCGGTCATGGCCACACAAGCATCTGCAATTACATTCTTATCCACTCCTGGACAGGCCTTCCACGATGGAATGGGATTTGTTCAGTTCTATTTTGGACTTCCCTTGGCCATGATTGTCATATGTGTGGTGTTTATTCCTCTTTATTACAAACTTAAGGTTAGAACAGCCTATGAATTCTTAGAAAATCGCTTTGGAGTTCAAACAAGAACGCTTACTGCCCTACTCTTTTTAGTGCAAAGAGGTCTTGCTGCTGGAATTACCATCTTTGCACCGGCTATTATCCTATCGGCTATTTTGGGTTGGCCACTTCGAATACTGGTCATAATCATTGGAATATCGGTGATGATCTATACCGTAAGTGGTGGAACCAAAGCAGTAAATGTGACTCAGAAACAACAGATGTTTATCATGTTTTCTGGAATGACACTCGCTTTTTTCTACATCTTAAAGAGTTTTCCATCTGAGCTAAATTTTAACAATGCACTCTCATTAGCAGCAGTACATGACAAACTCAATATCTTAGATTTTAGTTTTGATACCAGTAGTAGATATACCATTTGGAGCGGACTCACCGGAGGATTCTTCTTAGCATTGTCTTATTTTGGAACAGATCAAAGCCAGGTTCAACGCTATTTAACAGGTAAATCCATCAGAGAAAGTCGTCTTGGACTTATCTTTAACGGACTCTTAAAAGTGCCTATGCAGTTTTTCATATTGCTAACAGGTGTTATGGTCTTTGTTTTTTATCAAATCAATCCAAGCCCTATTCACTTTAATCCCTTGACCAAAGAGCGTTTGATCGAATCTAATTACAGAGAAAACTTTAAGGCATTAGAGGGCAAATATCAAAATCTTGAAAAGGATAAAAAGAAAGCACAATTAAATTATATCGAGGCTTTAAATTCTGAGGATGAATCACAAATAAACAGCACTAAGAAAGTCCTTAAGTCCATCGACTCAGATGAAAAATACTACAGAAAAGCTGCAAAGGAACTCCTTGAAAAAGCAGCTCCAGAACTAGAATCTAACGACAAGGATTACGTATTTATACATTACATACTCAACAATCTACCCATTGGCCTGATCGGTTTACTTCTAGCTGTGATTATGTCGGCTGCGATGTCATCTTCAGCCTCTGAACTCAATGCTCTTGGAACAATTACTGCAATTGATCTCTATCAAAGGCATCACAAGAAAAAAGAAAACGCAGAACACTATCTTAAAGCTTCCAAACTTTTTACTCTAGCTTGGGGATTAATAGCAATTGGAATTGCTTCAATTGCAAACCTTTTTGACAATCTAATTCAATTGGTTAATATCATAGGGTCAATCTTTTACGGAAATATTTTAGGGATCTTTTTAATTGCCTTTTTTATAAAATTAATTCAAGGAAAAGCTGTCTTTAAAGCAGCTATAATTACTCAGATCGTAGTTCTTTTAGTTTATTATTTAGATTGGATGTCCTATTTATGGCTTAACCTATTAGGATGTATTTTAGTAGTTCTAATCAGCTTTGTAATTCAAAAAGTTACGATTAAAACAAGTGCCTAATTATCCGTAAAATCACAGCGGGCTATTGTAAAGAGATAGAATTTTAATTAGTAAATAAAAAAACATTTACTATATTTAATTTCTTTAACTCTCAATTTTATGAAAAAATCCCTTCTTCTACTGATTCTATTTAGTTTTAGTACTCATTTTTATGCTCAAAAGATGAGCAAACAAAAGAAAGAAATAGTCGCTTCCATTGAACGTCATCAAGACAAATTAATAGAAATTAGTGATTCCATATGGGCTCTTGCTGAAACAGCCTTTAACGAAACTAAATCAGCTGAATTATTAGCTTCTTATGCTGAAGAAAACGGAATGAAGGTTGAACGTGGAGTCGCGGGTATTCCCACAGCTTTTACAGCGACCTATGGCTCTGGAAAACCAGTGATAAGTATTTTGGGAGAATTTGACGCACTTCCTGGTATTTCACAAAAATCACAGCCTTCAAAAGAACCTCTTGTAGAAGGGGCTCCTGGACATGGATGTGGACACAATATGTTTGGAACAGCTTCACTTGGAGCAGCTATAGCGATCAAGGAACAGATCGAAGCAGGTAAATTACAGGGAACCGTTAAGTTTCTTGGAACTCCTGCTGAAGAAAAGTTTTTTGCAAAAGTATGGATGGTCAAAGAAGGTTTGTGGGACGATGTCGATGTCAATGTGAGTTGGCACCCTGGATCAAATATCGAAGCTGATGCACAAAGCTCTCTAGCTTTAGTTGATTTTAAAGTTGAATTTTTTGGTCAAGCTGCACACGCCTCTGCTGATCCATGGAATGGTAGATCCGCATCTGACGCCTTAGAATTATATACCACTGGTATCAACTATTACCGCGAACACATTCGTCCAACAGTACGCATACACTATCATATTCAAGACGGAGGTCAGGTTGTCAATGTTGTGCCTGATTACTCAAGACTTTGGGTACGCGTTCGTGACACCAAGCGCAAGGGCATGAATGTCGTTTACGAGCGAATTAAAGAGATGGCTGAAGGTGCTGCAATTATGGCTGATGTTGATTATAAGATCTCATTAATTTCAGGAATCTATGAAGTTTTGGTCAATAGAACAGGTGAAGAAGCGATGCAGAAAAATTTAGAATTATTAGGACCTATCACTTATACCGATGAAGAAATAACTTATGGTAAAAAAATCCAAGAAGCTACAGGAAAACCTCAGGTAGGATTTGATTCTAATATTAACCCCCTACTCGAAACTCAAGAACACCCTATGGGAGGTTCAACAGATGTAGGTGACGTGAGTTGGGTCGTTCCTAACATCAATCTTTCAGTTACAGTTGCTCCTAAGGATACTCCTTGGCATTCCTGGGCAGTTATCGCATGTGGATCAATGAGTATTGGACATAAAGGGATGCTCTATGCCTCAAAAGCGATGGGAATGACCATGGTGGATTTGTTTAATAATCCTAAACTGGTATCCGACATGAAAAAAGAATTTAAAGAGCGAAAAGGAAACGAAATTTACGAGCCAATGATTGATGGCCCACCACCATTAAAATATGAATAAAACATTCCTATCGGATCTATGAAGTTAAATTTTAAACAACTCGCAATCATCTATTTTATAATGTTATATCTACATATAACAGCAGTTGTCTATTTTCCATCAGTGGAACCTTTCACCAAACCTTTTCTTATGCTTATACTTCTTTATTGGTTGTATACACATAAGAGCAGAATTACCAACAAAGGTGTTTTTAATGCTACAGCACTCGCTTTAGTATTTTCTCTGATTGGAGATGAATTCATGGTTTTTGAGGTTGGTAGGCCACTAGTATTTTTAGGTGGGCTTTCAAGTTTTTTAATCGCTCATTTATTTTTTATTAGAGCTTTTTCTTTTCAAAGAAATAAGAAATTAAAAGTTAGCAACAGTTTTTTATTCAGTTTGATGCTTCAAGGGGTTATCATCTTTATGATATTTGACAAGCATATAGATAATCAGCTTAAAATTCCAATGTATCTGTATTGTTTAGTGATCATATCTATGGTTAATTTTGCCTATTTGAGAAAAGATTCTATTGATCGTTGGAATTGGAATATAGGAGTAATCGGTGCATTTAGTTTTGTGATTTCAGATTTGCTTTTAGCCTATAATGCTTTTGTAACTCCCTTTAAATTTGCTCCTTTTGTCTTATTGACTCACTATGGAATTGCTCAGTTTTTGATCGTAAACAGTATTATCTATTCTTTTGAAGCTCCAAAGGATTAATCACCTCCAGACCTATCCAATACGCCACTCTGTAATGTGGCCAAATAAGCCCATGGATTATATTAAAATCGAAGGAGATGAGTCTGCTTTGCATTTTGGTATAGAAGTCGAGGGAGTGATCTGTTCAGTGGTTTCTCTTTTTATTGAAAAGGATCAAGCCCAAATACGAAAGCTAGCTACATTGATCGATTATCAAAACAGATCTTATGCAACTAATTTAATGACACATTGTATAGAACACTCCAAAAAGCTTCAGCTAAAAAGCATATGGCTTAATGCACGAGCTGATAAAATTGGATTTTACAAGCGTTTTGGTTTTGAATCAACCGATTCAACTTTTGAAAAGGGAGGAATCTCTTATGTAGTGATGTCTCTTAAACTTCTTTGATCCGTTCGATTTTCGCACCTAAAGACTGAAGTCTTGGAACAATGTTTTCGTACCCTCTGTCGATTTGCTCTACATTGTGAATTATCGATGTTCCTTTGGCAGAAAGGGCTGCAATCAAAAGAGATACTCCAGCTCTTATATCTGGAGATGTCATTACAGTGGCCTTGATTTGGTGTTTAAAATTGTGCCCAATCACCGTTGCTCTATGAGGATCACATAAAATAATTTTTGCTCCCATATCGATTAACTTATCGACAAAGAACAATCTGCTTTCAAACATCTTTTGATGGATAAGAACTTCTCCTTCTGCTTGAATTGAAGTTACTAAAAGCACAGATAAGAGGTCAGGAGTTAGTCCTGGCCAAGGTGCATCGGCAAGAGTTAAGATAGAACCATCTATAAAAGACTGGATCTTATATCCATCTTTGTGAGCGGGAATAAAGATATCATCACCCTTTTTTTCAATGGTAATTCCCAATCTTCTAAAAGCTTCTGGAATTTGACCAAGGTGTTTCCAAGAAACATCTTTGATAGTGATTTCTGATCTGGTCATCGCAGCTAATCCTATCCAAGATCCAATTTCAATCATATCTGGAAGCATTCGATGGGAAGCTCCACCTAATCGATCAACACCTTCTATTGTCAAGAGATTTGAACCTATTCCACCGATCTTTGCTCCCATTTTATTTAACAGCTCACAGAGTTGTTGAAGATAGGGTTCACAAGCAGCATTGTAAAGAGTAGTGGTTCCTTCTGCTAGTACTGCAGCCATTACTATATTTGCAGTTCCAGTCACAGAAGCTTCATCGAGTAAGATATAGCATCCTTTTAGGCGATCTGCCTCTACCCCATAAAAGTGTTCTTCTCTTATGTATCTAAAGCTAGCTCCAAGCTTAATAAAGCCTTCAAAATGAGTATCTAATCTTCTTCTACCAATTTTATCACCTCCTGGCTTAGGAATATATCCCTTGCCAAAACGGGCTAATAGAGGACCTACAAGCATAATAGAACCTCTTAATCCTCCACCATCTTTTTTAAATTGTTCAGAGGTGAGATAATCCATATTTATCTCATCAGCTTTAAAGGAATAAATTCCTTTTGAAAGTTGTTTGACTTTAACCCCTAAATCTCTAAGCAAGTCAATTAATTTATTGACATCAACGATATCTGGAATATTTTCAACTACCACTTCTTCATCTGTGAGTAAAACAGCACAAAGGATTTGTAGGGCTTCATTCTTAGCTCCTTGAGGAGTGATTTCACCTGAGAGCTGATGACCTCCCTCAATCTTAAATATTCCCATATCTAAATGAGTTTAAAACCTCTTTTTTCGGTTTTGGTTATTATTGCGTTGATGTTTCTTGTTTTGAGGGCGTTGCTGATTGTTGTATTTTAAAATTTGTTCACTAGAAGTGAGCTCATCTTTATTTTCAGCTAAATTGATTTGACCATTGGAAAGTTCCAACAAATGGTTGTAAATCACAGAATCGTCTACTGTATCCTTATTCCAATTGAGGTAACACTTTTTCATATGATTAGCAATCACTAGTTCCAATCCATCTCTCTTATCTCCTTTTTCCCAAGATATAGCAACATCGATCATTCTTTTGATATTGTTTCCGTAAAAACGATACTTAGGAGCGTTTTGTGGATAATCTAAAGGATCTGGCTTTTGAGACAAAGTTTCCTGAGGAGTAATAGGAAATGGTGAATCAACATCCAATTGAAAATTCGACATAATAAAGAGCTGATCCCACAATTTGTGTTGAAATTCAGGAACATCTCTCAAATGCGGTTGAAGGTTTCCCATTACCGATATAATGGCTTGAGCAGTTTTGTTGCGCTCTTCACGATCAGCAATACTCACTGCGTGGTCAACCATTTTTTGAAAATGTCTTCCGTATTCAGGAATGTGTAATGCAGAACGTTCTGTATTGTACTCTAGGTGTTCTAATTGGTCCAAATTATTGGGGTTTAATTCATGAAGAAAGTGGTAAAAATACAAATAATTACACTCAATTACTAGTTAAAGAGAAATTACTCCCTCAACGACACTAACCTCTTTGTATTTTACAACAACATCCTCTGCAGATTCTAGTCTCATTTTAATACTTACACTGGTGTAAGTTCCTTTGGAAGACTGTCTGTGGTTGATTTGAGCATGTGGCTCGTTAAAGATACTATTAATCGCTTTTATTTTTTCCTCTGAAGAAGGAACTATAAATTTAAACAAATATTCTGCCGGCCATGAAGTTGTTTCCTTGAGTTGGCCGATTAATTTTGAATAAAATTCTTCTGTTTTGTTTTCTTTCATAATCTTTTACTTTGCAAATATAGTGATGTTCTTCATATGTTAAAGTCAAAATCAATTTCATTAACTTGCACCTTTAAAATGATACCAAAAACATGCCAAAAAAAATTGTGATTAGCGGAGGCCCTTCTTCGGGAAAAACAAGTCTTATTGCAGCCTTAGAGAAGATAGGGCATTCCTGTATACATGAGGTTTCTAGAGAGATAACGCTACAGGCACGACAAAACGGCATAGAACACCTCTTTAGGACCGATCCACTGTTGTTTTCACAAATGCTTCTAGAGGCAAGAGTTGAACAATTTAGAGCAGCTGATCAAATAGATAGCGATTATGTCTTTCTTGATAGAGGCATTCCTGATGTGGTTGCCTATTTGGATCGCAATGGAGTCGAATACCCTCTTCCTTTTGTAGATGCATGTAAAACACATCAATACGATGCAGTCTATATACTACCTCCTTGGAAGGATATACACATTACAGACAACGAACGCTACGAAGATTATTCAGAAGCAAAAATTTTATTTGAATACCTTCATAAGGCATATGAAACCTACGATTACAATCATGTATATGTACCCAAAGGAACTATTGAGGAGCGAATTGAGTTTATTTTAACTCATTTAAAGACCCTATAGGTGACAAAAGAAGAAGTATTATACAACTATTGGGGATTTAAAGAGTTTCGATTCCAGCAAGCTAACATTATCGATACGGTATTGGATGGGAAAGATTTGATTGCATTACTTCCTACAGGGGGAGGTAAATCGGTTTGTTATCAAATCCCATCACTAATGATGGAAGGCATCTGCATTGTTGTTTCTCCCTTAGTATCACTCATAGAAGATCAAGTTGAATCCCTCAATTCAAAAGGCATAAAAGCTCTAGGACTCAGTGGAGGAATTCCCTATCAAGAACTCGAGCGTTTACTGGATAATTGTGTATACGGAAATTTTAAATTCTTGTACTTGTCTCCTGAACGACTCGCTCAACCACTGGTTTGGGAACGACTTTTAAAAATGAACATCAATCTAATTGCCATTGATGAAGCACATTGTATTTCTCAGTGGGGACATGATTTTAGACCTTCCTATCTCAACTGCTCTAAACTCAAAGAAGAATTTAAGGTTCCTGTGATTGCTCTAACAGCAACGGCCACCAAAAAAGTTGAAAATGAAATAAGTGAGCTACTGCTTCTAGAAAATCCACAAATTTATAGACAGTCATTTAACAGAAGTAATCTTTCCTATCAACTCATTCAAACAGCTGATAAATCGAATTACCTCTTCCAAATTTGTAAAAAACACAACGGCAGTGGTATTGTTTATGCAAACAACAGAGGATTGTGCAAACAACTCTCTGAATTACTCAATCAACAAGGAATAGCAGCTGCAGCATATCACGGAGGAATGAGCAAGGATGAAAAATCAAAGGTTCTTCAATCCTGGAAAAAAGACATCACTAAAATTGTTGTAGCTACATCCGCATTTGGTATGGGAGTCGACAAGGCAGATGTCCAATTCATTGTTCATTTTCAGCTGACTGAAAGCATGGAGCAATACGTTCAAGAAACAGGACGTGCTGGTCGAAATTCACAAGAAGCCTCAATCTACTTGCTTTACCATCCTTCCGACGAACAAAAACTCAAAGATCAGTATCTCAATAGCTATCCGACTATTGAAGAGCTTAAAGAAGTGTACAAACATTTGAATAATTTTTTTTCTATCGCCTATGGAGAGCTTCCTAAACAGAAATTTTATATCGATCTAAACACTTTTTGTCATCGTTATCAATTAAATACTAACAAGACTTATACAGCTTTAAAAATTTTTGATAAATACGAAATTATCGAATTGGAACACTCCAATACAATTTTAACCAAAATTCAATTTACTGCAGCTAAGTCAGCCTTCGAGAACCTGATTAGCAGCAATAAAACTCATGCAAGCATATTAACAAGCATCCTAAGAACCTATGGAGGGGTCTTTGAGCTTCCTACAGCCGTCAATTTAGATTTGATAGCATCTACCTCTAACACTTCAAAAGAAGTGCTTGTAAAGGCTTTAAATTACTACAAACAATTAAACCTTTTAAGTTTGTTAGAACTGTCATCTGATTTGAGTTTTTATTATACCAAACCCAGAGAAGATCATTACACCATTAATCAATTTGGTAAGCTACACCAACAATCAATAGCGCACAAAAACAATCAGCTTCAAGCCTGTATTGAATACACTCAATTAAAACAGGGATGCAGAATGGTGTATTTGCTCAATTATTTTGGAGAAAAGGCTGAAGCATGTGGAAAATGTGATCTCTGTAAATCAACGAATAATTCAATCACTACTAAGGAACTAAAAGCTAGAATACTCGATCTTTTGAGTGTAAAACCACACAGTTCAAAAGAACTAGTTGTTGCTATAGATTACCCAGAGAATACTATCTTTGAAGCCTTAAAAGATTTATTAGCGACACAAAATATCCGTATTGATGCAATCAACAACTACCACAGAACAGGGAACTAAGTTAAAAGTAGTATTTATGGGCACTCCTGATTTTGCTGCTCATATCCTTGAACACCTCATTGAGAACCATTACGATATTGCTGCAGTAGTAACGGTTGCAGACAAACCAGCTGGTAGAGGAAAAAAACTCAGGTATTCTGCTGTTAAGGAAGTTGCTATAAAAGCTAATCTTCCGCTACTTCAACCTACTAATTTAAAAGAGGCCTCATTTTTAAACGAGCTCAACTCCTATAATGCTGATGTATTTGTGGTTGTTGCTTTTAGAATGCTTCCAAAAGAAGTATGGACAATGCCCAAAAAAGGATGTTTTAATTTACACGCTTCTCTTTTACCTGACTACAGAGGTGCAGCTCCGATTAATTGGGCGATCATCAATAACGAAAAGACTACTGGAGTAACAACCTTCTTTATCGATGAAAAAATTGATACAGGAGCCATTATCGATCAACGAGAAATCCCAATCGATGAAAATGACAATGCCGGTAGCCTACATGACAAGCTCATGATACTAGGAGCAGAATTAGTAGCAGAAACTTTGGATCAAATTGGATTAGGCTCTGCTTCCACTAAAGCACAACAAGCAACTAATCCCAAAGAGGCCCCTAAACTATTTAAAGATAACTGTCAAATTGATTGGAATCAACCTACATTGAGTATTCACAACAAAATTAGAGGACTCAGTCCCTATCCGTCTGCTTGGACATTTGTAAAAGATCAAGACCAATTAATCACAGTAAAACTATACGAATCATGTGTTCATGTAGAAGAGCACACTTTTGAGGTTGGTACTTTAATTAGAACCAAAAAAGAACTCAAGGTAGCCACTGCTGATGGTTTTATAGAACTGATTTCAATTCAACTTCCAGCAAAAAAAAGAATGGCGGTAAGAGATCTTCTCAATGGCTTAAATTGGACTTCAGAGGCACATATGCTCTAAAGGCCTATAAACACTGATATTTGTGAAAATTTACAAATATCAAGTCTTCTTATTAACATTTGCTTCAACTTATTAACAAAAATGTGCATTTTCCGCTCTAATCCTTGTGTTTGTGCATAATCCGTATAAATTTGTTTAAACAATTAGTTAAATAATAATTTTTTAATTTAATCATCATGAACAAAACTGAATTAATTGACGCAATGGCGGCAGACGCTGGAATCACAAAAGCAGCTGCAAAGAAAGCATTAGAATCATTTTTAGGAAACGTTGAAGGCGCTCTTAAAAAAGGTGGAAGAGTATCTTTAGTTGGATTCGGATCTTGGTCTGTTTCTAAAAGAAACGCTAGAGAAGGAAGAAACCCACAAACTGGAGCTACTATCAAAATTGCTGCTAAAAACGTGGTTAAGTTTAAAGCTGGAGCTGAATTAAGCGGTGCAGTAAACTAATCCAATCTTACTACAACTTATAAAAGCACCTTTTTAAGGTGCTTTTTTTATACACTTATATAATTTTTTTATTATATTAACTGTATCAAAATCAACAAAATGCCATTTCAAAACCTAAATAAAGGAAACCTTTTAATTGCAGAACCCTCACTTATGGGTGATAGTTCATTTAGCAAGTCTGTTGTTTTATTAGCAGATTTAAATGAAAACGGATCAGTTGGTTTTATACTTAACAAGCCCTTAAAATTATTTCTAAACGATTTGGTGGAAGAGATTGATATGCCACTTCCAATCTATAAAGGAGGACCAGTTGAACAAGACAGTTTGTATTTTGTACATAAGGTTCCTGAAATAATCAGCAATAGTATCCAAATTGATGATGATTTATACTGGGGTGGAGATTACAACGATTTAGTTGAGGGAATTAATTCTCAAACTATTAAAGCAAAAGACATCCGTTTCTTTTTGGGCTATTCTGGATGGACCGAAGATCAAC
>Ga0181565_10004293_pt1 | contig 10909 bp, 10 predicted proteins | sample 101ome_16_FD_129661 | JGI IMG/M metagenome (GOLD analysis project Ga0181565, IMG submission 129661) | Coastal salt marsh microbial communities from the Groves Creek Marsh, Skidaway Island, Georgia - 101401AT metaG (megahit assembly) | ecosystem: Environmental > Aquatic > Marine > Intertidal...
AAAATATCGCTGCAAGTATTGCTTCAGGTTCTTTTGGAGTAGATGCAATGATCATCGCTCCATGTAGCATGAATACACTTGCTAAAATTGCATGCGGAATCAGTGACAACCTTGTTACAAGATGCGCTGCAGTGATGATTAAGGAGCAAAAAAAACTTCTTCTTGCACCAAGAGAGATGCCATTTTCACCCATTGCACTTGAAAATATGCATAAACTCTCAAGCATTGGTGTTATCATCGCACCCCCTGTTATGGCATACTATTCTGAGCAACAAACTTTAGATGAGATGGAAAATTTTGTTATTGGAAAATGGTTTGACATGCTTGGAATAGAAAATAATCTCTACAAAAGATGGGAGTAGATTTGAGTAAAAAAATAGCTTTATACCCAGGAACTTTTGACCCTATTACCAATGGTCATTTTGACATTATTGAAAGAGCTTTAGGGCTTTTTGACGAACTTATAGTTGCTGTAGCTATTTCTCAAGAAAAAAAACCAATGTTCACTCTTGAAGAGCGAATTAAAATGGTAAAAGAAGCTACAGAACACCTCAAACATGTAAGAGTTGTTGGATTTGATATTCTCACAATCGACCTTGCGCATTCACACAATGCCAAGGTGCTTATTCGAGGCTTACGAGCTGTAAGTGATTTTGAATACGAACTGCAACTTGGATATCTTAACAATTCACTTGATGATACCATTGAAACAGTTTATCTTATGCCAAAACTAAAACACGCATTTGTCAGTTCATCTATTGTTAGAAATCTTTTAAAATTCAATGGAAAGACATCACACCTGCTCCCAAGACAGGTTCAAGAGATCATAGGTAGTATGGATTCATGTACATTGCAATAGAAGGGATTGATACAGCAGGAAAAAGTACGCAGATCAACAAACTATCTCAGGCATTTCCTGATGCAATCATTACCAAAGAACCTGGCGCTACAGCTGTTGGTGAAGAGATTCGAGATATAGTTCTCTCAGCCAAAGCAAAAAGCAAAAAAGCAGAATTTTTACTTTTTCTAGCTGATCGTGCAGAGCATATGCAAGAAGTTATAGAACCAAATATCAAAAAGATGATCATATCTGATAGAAGCGCTGTAAGTGGTGTAGCATATGCTTTAGTTCAAGGTGATATAAGCGACAAAGATCTTGTATCACTCAACAACTTTGCAACAAACAACATATATCCAAACAAAGTTTTTTTACTTCGTTTAACAAAAGAAGAACTAGAGTTCAGACTTTCTCAAAAAAAACTTGATGGAATTGAACTACGAGGAAGTGAGTATCTCTTACGTATTCAAGATGCAATCATAGAGGCTACAAAACTGCTAAATATAGAGCTTGTAGTGGTTGATGCAACCGAAAAAATTGAAACTATTACGAAATACATATTAAACAATATTAAGGATTCAAATGATTAAATCACTTAGAGGAATGAATGATATTTTAAGTGAAGACTATGAAAGATTCACATACTTTATAGAGATTGCTAGTACAGTAGCTCAACGATATGGTTTTCACTTCATTGAGACACCACTTTTAGAAGAAACTGCTCTGTTTAAACGTTCAGTTGGTGAAAGTAGTGACATTGTTGGAAAAGAGATGTATCAGTTCATTGATAAGGGTGAAAATGATGTTTGCTTGCGTCCAGAAGGAACAGCTGGTGTGGTACGTGCTTTCATACAAAAAAAACTAGATAAAGCTGGTGGACTTCACCGTTATTTTTATCATGGTCCCATGTTTAGGTATGAGCGCCCTCAAAAAGGAAGACTCCGTCAATTTCACCAGTTTGGTGTAGAGAGTTTTGGTTCTGATAGCGTATATGAAGATGCAAACATGATTATGATGGTCTCTGACATTTTACAAAAATGTGGAATTGGATATAGACTTCAACTAAACTCTCTAGGGGACAACAATTGTATGCCACAGTATAGAGAATCACTTGTAAACTTTGTGACTGAGTGTAAAGATAAGGTCTGTGAGGATTGTCTTCGAAGACTTGATACAAACCCTATTCGAGTTCTTGATTGTAAAAATGAAACGTGCCAAAGCTTATACTCAAATGCTCCTAAACTCCTTAATAATCTTTGTAGCGAGTGTGAAAATGACTTTTCTAAACTCAAAAAGATCCTTGATGAGAATAACATCTCTTATGAGATAGACACGAATCTTGTTCGAGGATTAGACTACTACTCTAAAACTGCTTTTGAATTTGTAAGTGACAACATAGGGAGTCAAAGTGCCATTGCTGGTGGTGGACGATATGACAGACTCGTCGAATTTTTAGATGGAAAAGAAACACCTGCTGTTGGTTTTGCTATGGGTATTGAAAGACTTATGGAGCTTATTGAGATGCCTCAAAAAGATCGTGAAGGTTATTACATAGGTGCAATGGATGATGAAACGATAGATTTAGTTGTCTCTCTTGCTCACAAAAAAAGAGCTTCAGAAAAAGTCAGTATAGAATATAAAGCTAAAAACTTTAAAAACCACATTAAAGCAGCAGATAAACTAGGGGTAAAATACTTCATAATTCTTGGTAGCAATGAAATAGAAAGTGGAACTATGATTATCAAGAATTTAGTAGATAAAACTGAAGAATCAATTGCAATAAAGGATTTCTAGATGGAAACACTTCACGAACTTTGGGGACTTTTTTTTACATTCTTTGAATTTTTCGTTCTTGCAGCTATTGTTGCGATTGTGATGCTATACATTCACGATAGGTTTGTTCAACGTAAACATGCCCTTTTGATTAACTACCCTGTAATTGGTCGTGGAAGATATCTACTTGAAGCACTTAGAGAACCCTTGCGTCAGTATTTTGCGGATGAAAGTTTTTATGAATCTAAAGATAAAGTAGATTGGGTTTACAAAGCAGCGAAAGATGTGCAAAATTATCAATCTTTCTCTGTAACGCAACCATTTAATGGTTCAAGATTTATCCTTAAACATGCATCAAGTGTATTAAATGAAGATGAAGTAGATGAGGATGTAAGTGTTCTTTTTGGTGAAAATAGAAAATATCCATTCAGATCACATACTCCTTTTGTTCGCTCTGCTATGAGTGATGGAGCATTAAGTCCTGAAGCCGTGCGTGCTTTTGCTTTAGCAGGTCAAAACTCAAACCTTACTATCAACACTGGTGAAGGTTCACTGACTTCAAATCACCTCTTTACTCTTCAACCTGACTTGGAACATTCAAATTTTTTAGAGTTAATCAACACTACCCCTTTTGCAGAATTTGCTTTTAAAGTTGGAGACTTTTTATTCAATAGAAAAGTTGCACTTAAGTGGTATCGAACTATCTTACTTAACAAAAAAACTCAGAACACATATATTTATGACACAAAATCACATAAACTTTTTCGCGTAAATTGGAATGCTCCGATTGAACACTTTCCCCCAGAAGTACCCGCCTCAGTTCCAAATATGATTTTTCAAATGAGTTCAGGTCTATATGGTGTTCGTGATGCAGATGGAAACTTTGATCCACTCAAATACCAAAAGGTTATGAAGTTTTGTCGTATGACAGAAATTAAAATAGCTCAAGGTGCGAAACAAACAGGTGGAAAACTCTCAGGAAGTAAAGTAACTGCAGATATTGCATATTATCGTGGTGTTAAAGAGGGAGAGAATGTTTTTTCACCAAACAGATTTCCTTTTGCTGACACAACAGAACATCTTCTTGATTTTGTTTCCGAGCTTCAAGAGCTTTCGCAAAAGCCTGTTGGATTTAAAATTGTTATCTCTGATGCAGATGCTGTAGATAAGATGGTTTCCGCGATGGCTGAGAGAAAAAAAGAAGGAAAAACTCTCCCTGACTTCATCTCAGTTGATGGGGGAGATGGTGGAAGTGCAACCGCTCCCCTTGAACTTATGGAATCAGTTGGTTTAACCATCAACAGTGCAATTTATGTTTTAGACACTGTATTAAAAGCACATAGTCTACGAGATGATATTAAGATCATTGCTAGTGGAAAAATTCTTACGCCTGATGATGCTGTGATTACATTAAGTATGGGTGCTGATGCTATTGGAATTGCTCGCGGATTTATGATGAGTGGAGGATGTATACGTGCTAAAATGTGTTCAGGTTTTGGTTCACATGTATGCCCTGTTGGTATGGCAACCCAAGACCCTAAAAAACGTGCTTCATACCTAGTTGTCAAAGAAGGTAAAGAGATAGGAAATTATCATAAAAACCTTGTCAAAAGTTTGCGTATGATTTTAGCTGTTATGGGTGTTAAAAACATAGATGCGCTCAATAAAAGCATGCTAACCTACAAAAATAATAATGGTGAAATCTACTTTGATGTGGATCACTATTTTCGCCAAAAACTTCACCTCTAGGAAAACTATTGCAACAGTATGGACTCGACATTTGGGCTAACAATAACTTTATCGTTGATGATTCAGAACTAAGACTTAATTATAAAAGTACCCCTTCTCTTTATGAAATAACTCAAGAGATAAGGGATTCAGGTATACGAGGACCAATGCTTCTTCGATTTCCCCATTTAATAAAAAAACAAATTAGAACATTGTATAAAAACTTTTCTAATGCGATTGAGATTAATAACTATCAGGGAAATTTTTCAGCAGTTTTCCCATTGAAAGTAAATCAATTTCCTTATGCTGTTGAAGCGATTAAAAATGCAGGAGAAGAATTTGCCTATGGTTTTGAAGCTGGAAGCAAAGCTGAATTGATCTTAGCTATGACACAAACTCCAAAAGCTGCAAACATAACTGTCAACGGATTCAAAGATAAAGAGATGATCACACTTGGATTTATAGCAGCGCAAAGTGGACATACGATAACCCTTACTATTGAAGGGCTCAATGAACTTCGAACAATCATAGAAGTAGCGAGTGAATGCTCTTTACGAATCCCAAATATTGGGATTCGAGTGCGTTTACACAGTTTTGGAAGTGGAACATGGGCAAAAAGTGGAGGTTTTGATGCAAAGTTTGGCCTTACTTCTACCGAGATTATAGAAGCTGTTCAACTTCTCAAGCGCCATGAACTTATTGATAAATTTACCATGATTCATTTTCATATAGGCTCACAAATGGAGGATATTGCACCAATTAAAAAAGCACTTCGAGAAGCAGGAAATATTTTTGCAGAACTTCGTCGTATGGGGGCTCAATCTCTTGAAAATATAAACATTGGTGGTGGTATTGCTGTTGAGTATGATCAACATGCTCATACAAATATTCGTAACTACTCTATTGAAGAGTTTTCTAGTTCTGTAGTCTTTTTACTCGGTGAAATCATGGATGCTAAAAACGTAAAGCATCCAAATATTTTTACCGAATCTGGAAGATTTGTTGTTGCATCTCATGCAGTGCTTATCACTCCAGTTTTAGAGTTATTTTCTCAGGATTACCAAGAAAAACTCCTCAATCTAAAAGAGGTTAATCCTCCGCTTATCACTGAGTTAATTGAACTCAATAAACACCTCAAAAATTCCAATGCTATTGAGTATTTACATGATGCACTTGATCATATGGAATCACTTCTTACACTTTTTGATTTAGGATACATTGACCTACAAGATAAATCAAATGGTGAAATCCTTGTTCACAATATTATAAAAAAAGCGATATTTTTAAAATCATCAAACCCTACTTTAGAACTTGAAAGACTTCAAACAAAACTACAAGAAAAGTATCTTATCAATGCTTCTATATTTCAATCTTTACCTGATTATTGGGGCATGGATCAAAGTTTTCCAATCATGCCTATTCACCATCTAACAACACGTGCAAATCGTCCAGCTTCTTTATGGGATATAACATGTGATAGTGATGGTGAAATTGGATTTAATCCTGATAAACCTCTTTATCTTCATGACATCGACCTTCATGAAGAGGATTATTTTGTAGGGATCTTTAACCTCGGTGCTTATCAAGAAACACTTGGAATGACACACAATCTTTTTTCAAGACCAAGTGAATTCACTATATTGATAGATGAGCATAGTTACTCTATAACAAATGTCAATGAATCTGACTCGATCTTAGATGTGTTGAGTTCCATTGGTTATGACAGAGAAAGTATTTTAATGAAACTTAAAATAGATATCGAAAATAGTGACTTTATTGAAGAAAAAGAAAAAAAAGATACACTTCTAAATCTAGAATCATTTTTAGAACAAAATGGTTATCTTAGAACAACATCTTAAGGGATAAATGTGGGAATATTTGCAGATATAAAAGAAGACTTTTCAAATGCATACAGAAACGACCCTGCTCTTAATTCAAAATTAGAATTTTTATTTAACTATCCTGGTGTTTGGGCTATCGCTTGGTACAGAGTTGCAAGCAGGCTTCACAACTCTGGTTTTAAAAGAATTGCACGTATGATTATGGGTCTTACACAAATTTTTACTCACATTGACATTCACCCAGCTGCTCGTATTGGACAAAGAGTTTTTATAGATCATGGTACTGGTGTTGTTATTGGTGAAACTGCCATCATTGAAGAGGATGTAGTTATATATCAAGGGGTTACACTTGGTGGTGTCTCTCTTGAGCATGGAAAAAGGCACCCAACCATAAGAAAAGGTGCAGTAATAGGTGCAGGAGCAAAAATCCTTGGAAATATTATCATTGGTGAAAATGCGAAAATAGGTGCTAATTCAGTTGTTGTAAAAGAGGTTCCAGACTGCTCTACAGCGATTGGTATACCTGCACATGTGATTGAGAAAGGTCGTTGTACAGATCCATTTATGCACAACATGCTACCTGATATAAACAAAGAGATGTTTGAATACCTTCTCAAACGTGTAGCTATATTAGAGCATATTCTAGTTGAAGATAACAATTCTGTTCTCGAAGAAGATCTTGAGCTTGAACATATTTACGAATCATTTATTAATGCAATGAAAAGCTAATCATTTTTAGTTCACATTTGTGTTATACTAACGTCACTTTTAAAAACTACTTTTCAAATCTTCAGGAGATAATGAATGAGTCGACTTAGTAAAAAAGATGCTCCAAAAAATCCAAACTCAAATGAAAAAGTGATGAGTGACGATGACTTTATCGTCTCGAAAACTGACACAAAAGGTTACATCACTTATTGTAATAAAATTTTTATAGATATGTCAGGGTACACCAAAGAAGACCTTCTTGGCGCTAACCACAATCTCATCCGTCATCCAGATATGCCAGCAGTTGCTTTTCACCTTGCATGGGATCTTATAAAACAAGGAAAAGAGTTTTTTGGTTTTGTAAAAAACCTAAAAAAAGATGGTGGATACTATTGGGTTTTTGCTTATATTACCGCTGACTATGACGATAGAGGAAATATCATAGGATACTCTTCATTTAGAAGAAAACCTTCAAGAAAAGCAATTGAGACCATCATACCTGTTTATAAACTATTGGTTGATGCCGAAGCTAAAGGTGGCATCAAAGCTTCAGCTGAATTACTTGAAAATTTTCTCAAAGAACATAACACAAATTATAATGATCTTGTTATGAACTTACAAAAAAGTTAAGGAGAATACAATGAACAAATTTCTAGACTTTAAAACTTTGGCTTTTTTACTTTTAAATGTGCTTGTTATAGTAGTTCTTTTTCTTAGCTATGAGAATATGATAGTTCCCATTATATTTGGACTCTTAAGTGTAGCATTTGTGTTTATTCCTGCAAAAGCCTCATTTAATAACACAAGTGAAGATGAAATCTTGGATGATATTTTGAAGGTAAGTAAACTTGTTGCAAAAGGTCAACTTACAAATAGAGTTAATTATGACGAAATCAACTCACATGCAAGTTCTGTTGCCGAATCAATTAATGATATGCTTGATCAAGTAGAAGTAATTCTGCGTGAATCAAGAAAAAGTATTGATGCAGTAAGTAAGGGAGACTTAACAAGAACTATGTTTTCTGCTGGTTTGCACGGCGAGTTTAAATTAACCGCTGAAGCTATAGCAAGAACAATTGAAGCGATGAAAGAGAATGCAAAATATCAAATTTCTGGAATGTTCACTAAAGAGCTCTCAAGTAACAATGGTGGAATTAAAGGAAACCTAGATCTGATTATGAACAATATAATTCATATTGGGGATGATATAAAGGATGTGGCAGTATCAACTAAACATACTGCAGAGCTCTCTTCTAAAACAAATGATTCTGTTATTCAAACAAACAATGAAATTAGTAGTCTTTATGAGCTTATTTCTGACACTTCTAATGCAATCAATTCATTAAATGAAAATGTCAACGACATTAGTTCTGTTGTTGAGCTTATCAAAGATATAGCTGATCAAACAAATCTTTTGGCACTCAATGCAGCTATAGAAGCAGCACGTGCTGGCGAGCATGGAAGAGGCTTTGCCGTTGTTGCTGACGAAGTAAGAAAACTTGCAGAAAGAACACAAAAAGCTACAAGTGAAATCTCAATAACTATCCAAACGCTTCAGCAAGAATCTACAAATATTTCTGAAAACTCTGATCGTATGAATCAAATTGCAGTGACTTCAAACGAAACAATGGATCAATTTTCAAATACAATCAATCATTTTAATGAGCAACTAGATAGAAATTCTCTTAGTGCAAATAAAAATACGATCGACTTAATGATGACGATATACAAAATACAACATATTATTTTTAAATCTGAATCGTACTCTTCTGTAACAAATGGAATCAATAAAGATGATTCTCTTTCAATAGATCACAACGCATGTGATTTTGGAAAATGGTTTAATACTGTCGCAGTTAAAATGTTTCCTGATTCAAAAATCCTACAAGCTATCCAAGATGAACACAAAAAATTTCACCAGGCCATATCAGAAAATATTCAATACGTTGATCAAGGGATGGATGCACTTCATTCCAATAAAGAAAAAATCATCATTAATTTTACTAACGCTGAAACAACAAGCCAAAAACTCTTCGCTCATATGGACAAACTTGTAGAAGAGAGTGAAGGTAAAGTTGATTTAGAAAAGATTTAACCTCTAATCACTTTTTTTTAGTATAATTCCCTTACTATAATTTAAGGGAACTATCCGATGTTAACAAAACGTGTAAATACATTATCTGAATCAATTACTATTGCAATTACAACTCTTGCTGGAGAGCTTAAAGCTCAAGGTAAAGATATACTTAGCTTCTCAGCTGGTGAACCTGATTTTGGTACACCTCAAGTTATCAAAGATGCTGCTATCCAAGCTTTAAATGATGAAGTAACAAAATATACAGCTGTTGATGGTGTTCCAGCACTTAGAGAAGCTATTGCTAATAAACTTAAAAGAGACAATAACCTTACATATGCTCCAAATCAAATCATGGTAAATAATGGTGCAAAGCACTCTCTATTTAATCTTTTTGCAGCTACAATTGAAGATGGTGCAGAAGTGATTATCCCCGCTCCATATTGGGTGACTTATCCAGAGCTTGTAAAATATTGTGGTGGTACAGTTGTAGAGATTGAAACAAGCGATGAGAGTGCTTTTAAGATTACTCCTGAACAACTCCAAAATGCAATTACACCTAAAACAAAAATGCTAATTCTTACAACTCCTTCTAACCCTACAGGTTCAATATATACAAAAGATGAGCTTACAGCTTTAGCAAAAGTTCTCGAGGGTACAGATATCCTTGTCGCAAGTGATGAGATGTATGAAAAACTTACATATGAAGGGGAATTCACTTCATGTGCTGCTATCAGTGAAGATATGTATCAACGTACAATTACAATTAACGGTCTTTCAAAATCTGTAGCAATGACTGGATGGAGGTTTGGATATATGGCTTCTGCAAATACTGAATTGATTAAAGCTACTAAAAAACTCCAATCTCAAAGTACTTCAAATATCAATTCTATCACTCAAATGGCAGCAATTGCTGGACTTGATGGAAGTGCAGATACTGATATTGCCATGATGAGAGATGCTTTTATTGAAAGAAGAGATGAAGCCGTAAAACTTTTTAATGAAATTGACGGATTAAGTGTAATCAAACCTGATGGTGCATTTTATCTATTTGTAAACATCAAAGAGGTGAGCTCTGACTCTATGAACTTTGCAAAAGAATTACTTGACAAAAAATTTGTAGCTGTTGTACCTGGAGTTGCTTTTGGTAGTGAAGGATATTTTAGATTTAGTTTTGCGACAGATATAAATACTATACGTGATGGAATCGCAAGAATTGCAGAATTTGTTAAAGAGAGTCAAAACTAGACTCTCTAAGAAGAGACTTGAACGACTCTACTTTACTTCTTGAAGTGCTTTAATCACTTCATCAAGGTTTTCTAGCGGTAAATGTACTTTCCACTCAGGTTCATCAGCATTTCCTGCAAGTGAAATTCCAATACTTGCAACTGTTGCACTTCCTGCACCATAAGGTTCTTCAATTTTAGTTATAGAAATAACACCATTTTTTGTACCACTTAGTGGAATTGTTTTACTCATTACTAACCCCTTTTTTTATTGTTTAATTATCTTAGCAAGTTTACCTTGAAGTTTAAGCCATACACGATGACCCATTACAGGAAATCCAGCAAAAGTTAAGCCACTCTCTGTAATGCTCTTTGTTACACCACTACGAGCTGCAAACGTGTTAAAAGGTGCAACTTCAAGGTGCCCTGCTGCACCAGATTGAGCTCCAAAAACATTATTACGTCCAATTTTCGTCGAACCTGCGAAACCACTTTGAGCAACTAACACAGAGTACTCACCAATTTCGCAGTTATGGCCAACTTGTACAAGATTATCGATTCGTACACCTTTTTTTATAACTGTACTCCCAAATACAGCTCTATCTAAAGTTGTATTTGAACCAATTTCCACATCATCTTCAACAACTACATTTCCATTTTGATAAATCTTTTTGTGTTCACCTAATTTATTTGTTGCAAATCCAAAACCATCACTTCCTAT
>Ga0181565_10004294_pt1 | contig 10907 bp, 11 predicted proteins | sample 101ome_16_FD_129661 | JGI IMG/M metagenome (GOLD analysis project Ga0181565, IMG submission 129661) | Coastal salt marsh microbial communities from the Groves Creek Marsh, Skidaway Island, Georgia - 101401AT metaG (megahit assembly) | ecosystem: Environmental > Aquatic > Marine > Intertidal...
CCTGGAGCGCGACCGGCGTCACCTTTGACAACGCGAGCGCTGTGGGACCGACGGGGCAGTTCGCACTCGGCTCTACGGACGTCACGCTGACGGTCACCGATCCGGACGGTCTCGACAGCCAGGACGTGGTCAACGTGCAGGTGCAGGACACGACGCCGCCCGAGATCCTCTACGACACGGCAGCCCTCGTGCTGTGGCCGCCCAACCACAAAATGGTTACGACGCTGACCAACATCCGCGCCGTCGATCTGAGCGGCGAAACGATCACGGTGTCAGTCTCCATCACGAGCAGCGAAGCGGTCGACGCCAACGGCAGCGGCAACACGGATCCCGACTGGTCGGTCGCCGACGACGGCACGAGCGTCGACCTGCGCGCCGAGCGCGCCGGCAACGGCACCAACCGCGTCTACACGATCGCGCTGAGCGCCACCGACGGCTCGGGCAACGCGACGGTCGATACGGTTGAGGTCACCGTGCCGCACAGTCAGGGCTCGGCCAAGCTGGCCGGCACGCCGCTGGTCACGACCCTGCTGCCCAACTATCCCAACCCCTTTAACGCCAGCACTCAGCTGTCGTTTTTCCTGCCGACCGAATCGGCTGTGGCCTTTGAGATTTACAGCGTGCTGGGCACCAAGGTCCGCAACCTCGAAATCCCGCACCTCTACGCCGGCTATCACCAGATCACCTGGGACGCGCGCGGCGACGACGGACGCACGGTCGCCAGCGGGCTCTATATCTACCGCATGCGCGCCGGCGACGCGGTAGAGACGCGGCGCATGCTGCTGCTCAAGTAAGAGCATACGAGTACGCTGCATAAAAAAACCGGGGTGGCCGCATGGCTAACCCGGTTTTTTTTGTGTTCTATAAGATGGGTAAAGACGATTGCTTCAAGGGGCCAGCGCGCGCTCCAGCCGATCGACGCGGGCCGTCATATGACGGAGCTGGTCGCCGGGCCAGATGGCCGGCCGGCTGTGAGGGCTGCGCACGCGGTGCTGGTCTTCCAGGCGCGTAATCTCGCGGTGCAGCAGGTGCTGCACGCGGCCAAAGAAAAACAGCGGCAGCGGGTGGGTTGAAAGCACCCTGTGCAGCGGCGGCTGGGCGTCGCGGGCGAGTAAACCCACGCGAAAGCACAGATGCCACATGCGCTTGTGCACGCTGTACCAGGCAAAGAGCGCGTAGCCGGCAGTGCCGATAAACACCAAGGCCACAATAAGAACGGGTAAGTAGAAGTAGTAGTGCATAAGACCTCTTGCTGAGTATACGGCAATCGACGAGCCGACTCAAGCACCGACAGAGGTCAAATCACATCCACGCACCTCTTGAAAGGGCCCCACCAAAGGCCTATTTTTCTTTCCATTCACGGCACTCCATACCGCGAGGTATCTCATGTATCGCTCCTCTCTACGCTACGCCCTTTCTCTAGTCTGTGCGCTCGCGCTGCTGCACTGTGGCAGCGACCCCGTCCAGAACGGCACGCCGTCTCAACCGCTGCCCTTTCCCGGCAGTACGGACGGAACTGCAGACGGCAACGCCGAGCTCGCGCTCAACGCCAACGCCGAGCTCAACGGACGCTATGTCAAAGGCGTGCGCATTGACGGGGACAGCTTCTCGGCCAGCGCGCCCGGCCAAGACGTCGAAATCACCTTTGCCGCCACCGGCCTGAGCAACGTCAAGCAGTTTGAGGTGCGTCTGCGCATTGAGCCCGAGGCGGCCTTTGATCTGGCGGCCTCGTCCTTTGTTCCGCTGCAGCCGTTTATCTCGCCGCCGACCAGCGTGGAGCGCACGGAAGACGGCCTGTGGCGCACCGGTGGAGCCAGCGTCACGCGCGTCGTTGAGGGCGACGCGACCTTCGGCACGCTTAAGCTAAAGACGGCCAGCGGGTTCGACGGCGATACGCAGGTGCAGGTGCGAGTCGACTACTTTTCTATCGGTCCCAGCTTTTCCGATCGCGATGACTACAACGCCAATGACCTACAAATGGGCGTTGTCGTCAACGAATAGAGAGAACTAAAAATAACACCCTCAGCAGCGGCAAAAGTCTTGACGGAAAGGGGCCAATGCTTATTTTTTGTGTCTGTCGTGGGGCTGTAGCTCAGTTGGGAGAGCGCTTGAATGGCATTCAAGAGGTCAGGGGTTCGATTCCCCTCAGCTCCACCATTAAAAATAGCCGTTTAAAAACCACCTAATTTTCATTTGGGTGGTTTTTTTGCGTCCAGCAATAGCCCACCCCCCGAATAGAGCTCCCGTATTACTTGTCTCAAGACAGTGCAAAATATTTTCAAGCAGGTTCACCTTTCGCCGTTATATTCAGTGCGATAATTTACGCCATTCGAAACAGAGAAAAAATGAGCCCTGTAGAAAAAAAGCTGGTGGGTGATACAGAGCAAAATCTGCGCGAGATGATCGCAGCCACGCCTTCGTGTCTAAAAATCGTCGACAAGGAAGGTAGGCTGCTTGCAATGAACCCACAGGGGATACAGCTCATTGAAGCACCGGATGAAGACAGCGTTATTGGTGCCGACGTGTACTCTCTCGTGCAAGAAGATCACAGAGAACACTTTATTGAGCTGAATAGAAAAGTGTGCTCTGGCCAAAATGGACACCTGATCTTCGAAATTATAGGATTCGAAGGCACTAAAAGATGGATGGAAACGCACGCCGCTCCCTATGCGCTAACAAATGGCGAGTATGCTCAAATTGCCATAACAAACGATATAACGGAGAAGGTAGAAAGAGAGAAAGAGATTGAGCACCAAAGACAAGCGCTCGTTCACTCTGCTCGTCTAGCGTCTTTGGGTGAGATGGCCGGTGGGATCGCCCACGAGATCAATAATCCACTGGGCATTATCATGGGCACCGCTGGTCATTTAAAACTGCACATGAGACGCCAGGGTATTCAGGATGAACTGCTCGAAGAAGGATTTGATCGCATCGAGGAAACCGTTAGAAGAATTTCTTCTATAATAAAAGGCTTAAGAAATTTTTCGAGGGATGCTAGCGACGAAGATTTTAAGGCAGTCAGAATATCGGACATTGTGCAGGAAACGCTGGAATTAACAAGAGAAAAGGTAAAAAATAACAACGTAGATCTTCAGTGCAGTATGGACGTTGATGCGGCCATCTCCTGCCAGCCAGTACAAATATCACAGGTGATAATGAATCTGTTGATCAATTCTATGCAAGCGGTCAGCTCATTAGAAGAAAAATGGATATCCCTAGAAACAGAGCGGACGACTGATGGTTATGTGAAGCTCAAGATAACAGATAGCGGAAGGGGAATTCCTCCAGAACATCGATCCAAGATAATGGAACCCTTCTACACGACAAAGCCCGTAGGACAAGGCACTGGACTGGGACTCTCGATATCGGCAGGCATTATAAAAACACACAATGGAACGTTGGACATCAATACCCAGTCTCCCAACACGCAATTTGTAATCACCCTGCCAATCGTTGACGAAGAGAATGAATAAAAAACACGTTCTTATTGTAGACGATGAACCGTTCATAAGAGCTACGTTATGCGAAGAGCTACCTTATCTGGGCCTGGTAGTTCACGAAGCTTCCAATGGAGAAGAAGCCGTTCATGTCCTGCAAAAAGAGCGCATTGACATAGTAATTACCGACATTAAGATGCCCGTTAAAGATGGGTTTTACGTTTTAAATTACATTGCAGAAAACAAATTGGAGCACATCGTCACGTTCGTATGCTCTGGCTACCACGAAGCAGAGGATGATAAGATAGCCGATTATTCTATTGAAGGGGTTATGAGAAAACCCTTTGATTTAATGGAGTTATTAGACGTACTGCAGAAGTATCTATAAGCCCTTCCAAGTCCGATTCCGAGTTTCCCCCCCCCTTTTCCGTCGACAGATACCGATCAAGAGATCGGCACGAACCTGAACAAACAGGTCCCTTCAGCTACCCTCTGGGCCTACGTAGCGCTCGAGATCTCGCAGGGCAATGACCGTGCAGTTGTTGTCCTCTAAGTAGCGCATATGGGTAGTGAATACGTCGGGGTCGACGTGCACCCAAGCATGATCGAGATCGGGCACGCCGTGGTAGGTAAGCACGCAAACCTGGCCGTCCTTCGCCTGATCGACGGACCATTTAAAATCGTCCAACGAGTAGGCGGGGCCGGCCGCGCCCGTAGTTGGTACGAGCAGCGGATCGTGGCGAGTCGGATCGTATGCCGGACCGCGCCCGCCCTCCCCGTTATAGGCGAACTCCGGATCGGTTCCGCGACGGGCAAACGCGAAGCCGCGATCGCGCAGGACCTCCACTGCGGCTGGACCGTTGCGATAGCCCGGATAGCAAAAGGTCGTTGGATGGGTGATGCCGTATGCCCTACAGCGCGCATCAATGTGGTCAATATCGGCGCGCAGTTCGTCCGGAGTCTGCTCGTTGACGTTTTTGTGCGCGCGCGTATGGTTGCCCACCTCAAAGCCCCGCGCGTCCAGGTCAGCAATCTCCTCCCACGTCATATAGCGCGTCTTGTCTTCCAGAAAGCGCAGGCCCTCTGAGATATAGAAGGTCCCACCAAAACCCAGCTCTTCCAGCAGCGGCACGACAAAGCGATGCTGTGACTTAACGCCGTCGTCAAAGGTCAAACAAATCAATCCATCGGGTATGGGTTGGGTCATTAGAAAGGCCATTCCTGCAGGGCGCGATCGGTTTCATGGACCAGCGTCTCTGCGTGCTCTGTGGTCATCGGCAGCGATGGGGCGCCTCCCTGGCGAATCGCTATGCCGTGGTTGGCCATCCAAAAGTAAAGCCAGCGGTGCTTTTCCTTTGAGTCGGCCGCAGCCCGACGATAATCTGTTGGCGGCTCGGCCAGAAAGTAGATGCGAAACATCGACCCGGCCACGACGACGCAGGCTTCGACGCCGGCCGAATGAAAGGTCTGCTCTAGGGCTGCCCCGAGATCGGCCGTTAGCCCTTCGAGCGTCGCGTAGGCCTCCGGCGTCATTGTGCGCAGGGTCGCCAGTCCTGCCGCCGTGGCTATGGGATTGCCGTTGTAGGTGCCCGACTGCGCAATTGCTGGCGGTCCATCTGTTGGGTCGTACAGCGCCATCACGTCTTCCCTGCCGCCAAACGCGCCGCCGGCCGTGCCGCCGGCAATCACCTTGGCCAGGCAGGTCAGATCCGGGTCGATCTCGTAGGCGCCCTGCGTGCCGCCCATCGACAGGCGAAAGGACACGATCTCGTCAAAAATCAGCAGTATGCCCAGCTCGCGCGTGACGGCGCGCAGGCGGTGGAGAAAGGCGCGCTGCGGCAAGACCAGCCCCGTTGCCGTCGACAGTGGGTCGATAATGACCGCGGCCAAGTCGGCGGCGTTTTCGCGCAAAATGGTCTCGCAGGCATCCGCATCGTGCAGGGGCAGTACGACCACCGATTCGGCCGTACCCGGCGCCAGCCCGGCAGACGAGTGCACGGAGTGCGGCCGATGAGCCGGACCGAGCGACGCGTCGACGGGCGGCATATAGCTGATCATGGCCGGGTCGTCGATGCCGTGGTAAGCGCCCTCAAATTTGGCGATATGACCGCGGCCGGTAAAAGCGCGTGCAGCGCGCAGCGCGTTGAGCACCGCCTCCGTGCCCGAACTGCAGAAGCGCACCCGCTGCATGGACGGCAAACGCGCGCACAGTAGCTCGGCCAGCTCGATTTCCAACTCGGTGGGCGCAAAGAAAGCCGTGCCGTGCTCGACGTGTTCGGCCAGCGCGCCCGCAATGGCTGGATGGGCGTGACCGAGGATCAGCGCCGTGGCGTTGTTGATAAAATCGAGGCGCCTGTTGCCGTCGACGTCGGTGGTATACGCGCCGCAGCCGCGGCGCATGTAGAGGGGGAACGGATCGACGTAGACGCCGGTGCGCGTATTGCCGCCGGGCAGCGCAGCCTGCGCGCGCTCGAAGAGCTGACTGGACCGCGGATTCTGCCGAACGTATTCGGATAGTAGCTGCGCTAGAGTAGTCAAAGACGGTCTCCTACTATTAGTACGGCGTTTCCTGCGTGGTAATAGGACACCAGCGCGCCGTGTGCACGTCCGCCCACAGCGCCTCCAGAGCGCGGGCCGTGCCGATGCGCTGCAGGGCTAAAAATCCGTTGAAGCGCACGTAGCGATTCTCATCGTGCAGCAGCGGAGTCAGCGCGTCTACGGCCGACGAGGCGGGCGGGCCAATCTTGGCCAAGGCCAGCGCGGCGTTGCGCCGCACGCGTTCGTCCTCGTCTGTCAGTGCAACGGCCAGACCGGCGACCGTCTCCTCGTCGCTGGGAGCGAGAGTGCCCAGCGCCTCGGCGGCGTTGCGGCGAACCCACATCTGCCCGTCCTGCAGGCAGCGACACAGATGGGGCGTGGCCGCCGACGCCGCGTGCCCCATATTGCCCAACGCGTCCGCCGCGGCCGAACGCACGCGCCAGTCGGGATCGCGCAGCGCTTCGACGAGTGCTTCCACCGCGCACGCGCCCAGCGCAGCCAGAGCATGCGCCGCGCTCAGCTCGGCCGGGTTGCCGCCCTGCGGATCGGCCGGCGTGCTGGGCAACCGGGCTTCGCTCAAGCCGCGCGCCTGTCGACGCAGAGCCGCCAGCAGCTCCGGCACAACGGCCGAGCCTGAGCAACCCACTTCGTATATCGCAGCCAAGCGCCGCCGTTCGTCCACCTCGTCCAGGGCCGATAGCGCATCGTCAGACGCTGGGGCATCGCTTTGGGAAGACGGCGTCGCGCCGCGAAGCCACTGCCACACGTCGGACGATAGGTTCGGATGGGCATCGCCCTCGACGGGCTGCCAGTCCGCCGCCTCGTTGTTCCAGCTGGGACCGACCGGCTCGCGCATGCGCACAAATTGAAACTTGAGCATGCGACGCGTGTCCGCGCTCGTATTGGCCGTAGCGCGATGCCAAACGTCAAAATTGACCAGCGCCACCGTGCCGGCCGGACCGCAGAGCTTGAATTCGCTTTCCGTGGACTGGTGGGGATCGCTGTCCGAAATGCCGTTGTAGTACTGGCGTCCGGGCATGACCCCCGTCGGGCCCATATCTTCACGGACGTCCTGCGGATAGTAGAAGGCCATCACCCAGCGAAAGCGGTGGTGGCGCACGTTCTGGTCGAATACGTAGTCGTCCTTGTGCCAGTGCTGTCCCTGGCCACCGGGGCGGTTTACATGGCAGTAGCGATGGGGATGCATGCTGTAGTCGGCGCCCAGCAAACTCGTGAGCGCACCGCGCACGGGAGCGCTTTCAAAAACCTGTCCGATCTGCGGCACCCGAGGAAGAATATTATTACCGGGATTGCCCTCCCTTTCGAGGACCTGATCCAGCTGCGTGCAGACCTGCTGGTGAAAGTCGGCTGACTGATCCGACTGAATGAGTAGATAACCCTTGGCGATAAACTGGCGCAGGGCGTCATCGTCTAGTAGGTGCGATGTCAGATCCATTCTTCTCCCCTTAGTCACCTAGGCGTTTCTTTTCTTCTTCCAACCACTCGGCGTCGGGATCGGCCACGGCGACTACGTCCACTTCGGGCATATCGCTGTAGACCATATCCAACCCGTGTCCATAGTTGCCCTGTCCGGTGTGGCCAATCAGCACGGCCTTATACTGTTTTCCCATTGCTTCTCTCTCTCGAGATAGGTGTATTGCACGAGTGTGGACGGGCGTGCCGCGCGCACCGCTTGTAACGTTGACCGACGATTTGCTAAGGGACAGACAGTCGACGCGACGCAATGCCGGGGCGCAGACTGTCTCCGGCCAGCGGCAGCTGCGGGCCGTGGGCCTTCAGATAGCCCAGCGCATCCGGCGTGGCCCCCACCCACTCGCTTTCGACGCCTTCTATTTCTAACGTGCCGTCCGCTTCGACGCACACTATGGCATAGAGCGGGTCCCTGTAGGGCGCCGTGTATTTGATGTAGGGAAACTCCGCGTCTATGGACTCACTATAGCGGATGTGTTTGAAGGGGTCGCCCATCCAGTAGTTGGACATGCTGTTGATCTGCACGTGCCAGATATCGTCAATGCAGGTGGCGTAGTCCAAGTGATGGTGGCCGCTGAATACGGCGACGACCTGCCGACGGCCAGCTGCTCGGTTGTGATTGGCCAATAGATCCAACACCGCTTGGTCGCCGTCGACGTCACCGCGGTCGAGCGATTGGTGGATAAAGAGGAGCACCGGCAGGTCGGTGCCCTGCAGGTCGGCCGCCAGCCAGGCCCGCTGGTCGGCGGCCACGGCGCGCGCATAGCCCTCTACGGGCGGATCGGAGGGATCGTTGCCGTCGAGGACAATACAGTGCCATCCCTCCTGATCAAAGGAATAGTAGCGGCCTGGCATCGACATATAGGCCACGGCGTCTTCGCGCGTGAAGCCGCCGTCCATATCGTGGTTGCCCAGCACGCTGTAGCGCGGCAGGTCGAGCGCTTCCCACTGCGCTAGGAAAGAGCGGTTGGCCTCGGTCGGCTGACAGAAATCGCCCAGTTGGACGACCATATCGACTTGGGCTTGCACGGCCGCATCGAGAAAGGTCTGCAGGCGCTGGGGCCCGTCGTGCATGATATCCTGATGGATATCGGTCGCGATAGCAAAGCGAAGCGCTTGGGTAGTCATAATACCTCGGGGGAAAGCGTGGACGCGATGAGATATAAAACGCAAATGGCCGGAGTCGTCAAATAGCACCGCGCCGGGACAACCTACAGCTATTCAAATTGCCGATGCTATATCTATTGTGTACCTTGCCCGGCACATCCTCAAAACACCGTATCGCGGAGAGCGAATACATGCCTACCACACTCGTACACATCGGCGTGCGCGCCAGCGACCTGGAAACGACCATTCGCTTCTGGCGCGACGGCTTGGGGCTGCCCGTGTTCTCGCAGATGGAAAACTGCTATGACCTGAGCGACGGCCACCACAACTTTCGCGTCTTCCAGCACAGCGGTCCAGCGCGTCCGGCCCACGTCAGCGGCATGCTCGACTACCTGCACATCGGCGTGCAGGTGGACGATCTCGAAGGGACGGCGCGGCGCCTCTCCGACATGGGATACGAGATCTTTTCCGACGGCCTGTCGGGCAAGATACCCGTCAGCCCAGATCACATCAGCGAAGGGGCTTTTAAGGTGGAAGATCCCGACGGCATCACGGTCGACGTCACGTCCAGCAGCGACCAGTGGCCCGGCGCCGTGCTTAAGGACAAGGGGAACGGAACGTCTCCGCGATGAAAGTGCTACAGATAGGCTACAAACTGCTGTTGGTCTGCGTACTGACCGCATGCGGAAGCGACGACGCGGTCCGTTCAGACCAAACTGCAGAAAATGCGGACGAACCGGCCTCGGACCGTTCGCTGGCCGACGTGCTGTCCCCCGAAATGTTTTCCGCCATGTTTCTCCATCAGGCAGAGACCGCCTGTAACGCGTCGGCTTTTACCTACGAGTCGCTCATCAGAGCGGCCGGGCGGTTTCCGGCCTTTGGCACTACGGGCAGCGCCGAGGCGCGCCGACGCGAAGTGGCGGCTTTTCTGGCCAACGTCTCGCACGAAACTACGGGGGGCTGGGCCGAGGCGCCGGACGGCCCGTTCGCCTGGGGGCTGTGCTTCAGAGAGGAACTGGCCTGCGAAGGAACCCCCAGCCCGTGCGCCGAGACCTACTGCCAGTCCACCTCGACCGACTTTCCCTGCAAGCGCGGGAAAAGTTACCACGGTCGCGGACCGTTGCAGCTGAGCTGGAACTACAACTACGGAGCAGCGGGCGAGGCCCTCCGACAGCCGCTCTTGGCCAATCCCTCTCTCGTGGCGGAAGACGGGCTGGTCGGCTGGCAGGCGGCGCTGTGGTTTTGGATGACCACCCAGCTGCCAAAACCGTCCTGCCACGATGTGATGACCGGAGCGTGGGAACCTCCAGCCGAAGAGGCCAGCGCCGGACGCTATCCGGGATTTGGTTTGACCGTTAACATTATCAACGGCCGGCAAGAATGCGGGGCAGCGCGAGCGGGAGACTACCGGGTGGAAGACCGCATCGGCTTCTATCTGCGCTACGCCGAGATGCTGGGCGTTAGCCCGGGAGACCACCTAACCTGCGACACCATGGTCGAATATTGAGCACCCCCTTTTTATATCCAACCCGCGATTTCTTTTCGGTCGTAGGTGATCTCACACGAAACGCCAAGAGGTGAACCATGCACGTTACGGAAGCGCATCTCGACTTTTACAAAGAGCAGGGCTACGTGATCATCGAAGGCGGCCTGAGCGACGCCGACCTAGCGCCCATTATCGAAGACCACGTGCACATCGTCGATGAAATTGCCCGAGACCTATACGATCGGGGCCAGGTCGCCGATCTCTACGAGCGAGAGCCGTTTACGAGGCGACTGGCGCGCCTGTCGGCCGAGTGCGGTGAGGTTGAGCTCTGTCCCGACATCGGCTTTACTCGCCGCCGCAACACCTTCGACTTTTTGCGCAACGCGCGTCTGGTGGATCTGATCGAGCCGTTTATCGGTCCGGAGATCGCCTGCAATCCCGTATCGCACATCCGCCCCAAGATGCCCTCGACCGACGTTCCCTTTCACCAGGACGCCATTTTTACCACGCAAGAAGCCAAGGACATTTTGCAGGTCACCGTGTGGATTCCCCTGGTAGATGTAAACGAGGAAAACGGCTGCTTGGAAGTGCAGCCAGGCGTGCATCGGGAGCGCACCGTGTACTGGTCGTTTGGCCAGGGCCTGCCGCAAACCGAAAAGGCGGTCCTAGCGATGAAAAAGGGCGACGTGCTCATTATGCACAAATTGACGCCGCACGGATCAGGGCCCAATCACACGGACGAGGTGCGCTGGAGCCTGGACCTACGCTACCAGCAGACAGACGCTCCGTCGCCGCGTCCGGAGTGGCCCAACCTCGTTGCGCGCAGCCGCCGCGACCCCGCTTCGGAG
>Ga0181565_10004296_pt1 | contig 10907 bp, 9 predicted proteins | sample 101ome_16_FD_129661 | JGI IMG/M metagenome (GOLD analysis project Ga0181565, IMG submission 129661) | Coastal salt marsh microbial communities from the Groves Creek Marsh, Skidaway Island, Georgia - 101401AT metaG (megahit assembly) | ecosystem: Environmental > Aquatic > Marine > Intertidal zone...
CAGCAAAGCGAAGAAGAATCTGTCCAATCGTTGTTCGCTTACATTTTAAAATCAATCTCTATCGATTAATGAAAAACTACAACCTCACCCACTTGGACCAACTGGAAGCTGAAGCTATTTTCATCTTGCGGGAAACTGCAGCCCAGTTTGAACATCCTGGTCTTCTTTTTTCCGGAGGAAAGGATTCCATCGTTATGGCCCACCTGGCCTTCAAAGCTTTCTATCCATCCAAGTCTCCCTTTCCATTGGTCCATGTCGACACTGGTCATAATTTCCCAGAAACCATTGCCTACAGAGATCAATTTGCTGAAAAAATGGGTGCCCAACTTATCATTGGGTTGGTACAGGACTCGATTGACCGTGGCACTGCGGTAGAGGAAACTGGGGCAAATGCCAGCCGGAATGCCCTCCAATCTGTTACTCTTCTGGAAACAATTGAAAAAGAGAACCTAGACGCCGCCCTTGGTGGTGGGCGTAGAGACGAGGAGAAAGCAAGGGCCAAAGAAAGATTTTTCTCGCATCGGGACGCATTTGGCCAGTGGGACCCCAAAAACCAGCGCCCTGAACTCTGGAATTTATTTAATGGACGCAAGAGTCACGGTGAACATTTCAGAGTATTTCCGCTAAGCAATTGGACGGAAATGGATGTTTGGCAATACCTCAAAAAGGAGGATATTGATCTTCCATCTCTTTATTTTTCTCACGAGCGTGAGGTTGTTGAGAGAAATGGTTCCCTTCTTGCCGTGAGTGAATTTGTTTCTCCTACTGAAAAGGAAACGACAAGAACTGAAATCGTCCGTTTCCGCACCATTGGGGATGCCACCTGCACTGGTGCCGTTCTCTCCACGGCATCGAACCTCGATGAGGTCATCGCAGAGGTGGCTGCTTCTAGGGTAACTGAAAGAGGCACAAGAGCCGATGACCGGAGATCTGAATCCGCTATGGAAGATCGTAAAAAACAAGGTTATTTCTAATTTTATAATAGAATGAGTGAAGATAAAAATTATTTAAACATGGACCTTTTGCGTTTCACCACTGCAGGCAGTGTGGACGACGGAAAAAGCACACTGATCGGCAGGTTGTTTCACGACACAAAAGCTATTTTCGAAGACCAACTCGAAGCCATTGAGCAAAGCAGTAAAAAACGGGGAGATGAACATGTTAACCTCGCACTTCTTACCGACGGTCTTCGGGCGGAAAGAGAGCAAGGGATAACTATAGATGTTGCTTACCGATATTTTGCTACGCCAAAAAGAAAATTTATCATCGCGGACACACCAGGACATATTCAATACACTCGTAACATGGTCACAGGTGCATCCACTGCCAACCTTGCCCTCATTTTAGTCGATGCCAGAAACGGAGTGGTCGAGCAGACTAGAAGGCACAGCTTTATCGCAGACCTGCTCGGGATTAAGCATGTGGCAGTCTGTATTAATAAAATGGACTTGGTGGGCTACGAAGAGGCTGCCTACATCAAGGTGCTCGAACAATTCACGGAGTTTGCCAGCCGTCTAGAAAATGTAACGGATATTACCTTTATCCCTATATCTGCACTCAAAGGCGACAATGTGGTGGACCGTTCCGAAAATATGCCTTGGTTTAAAGGCCCCCCCTTGCTCTACCACCTAGAAAATGTGTATGTTGGATCCGACTTCAATCATGTGGATGCTCGCTTTCCTGTGCAATGGGTAATCCGTCCTCATTCGGATGAACATCATGATTTCCGCGGGTTTGCCGGGCGTGTTGCTGGGGGAGTATTTAAAACAGGGGATGAAGTAACCGTTCTTCCTTCTGGGTTTAATTCACAAATCAAACAGATTCTACTGGCTGACCAGGAGGTGGATGAAGCATTTCATCCCCAATCTGTCACTATTTTGCTTGAAGATGAAATCGATGTCAGCCGAGGTGATATGTTGGTCAAACCCAACAACCAACCCAATAACTCCCAGGATTTAGATGCCCGCGTGTGCTGGTTTTCAGCAACCAAGAAGCTCACTTCGGGCAGTAAGTTGCTTTTTCGCCACACTTCCAAAGAAGCTCAGGTAATTGTTAGTGATGTGAAATATAAGATAGATGTTAATTCTCTGCGCAAAAATGAAGAGCAAAAGGAGTTATCCATGAATGATATTGGGCGTATATCCTTGAGAGCTTCCCAGCCTGTATTTTGGGACTCTTATCGCAGGAACCGTAATACTGGAAGCTTCATTTTGGTAGACCCCTTCACCAATGAAACATTGGCCGCAGGAATGCTCCGGTAACGTTACATAAGATTATATTTCCACACAGATAACCTTGTCTTCTCACGCTATTTCACAAGATGCACAGCTTAAGTTGCTGATCTGATTTCATTTACAATGAACAATAAAACTTCATCCATATTCCTTGGCATCCTTCTTATTTCTTTAAATTATTCTTGCTTGCACAGTAAGGATGAGAATCGGGAGGATCCTGCAAACACAGGTTACACCTGGACACCTGAACACATGCATATCGGGGTGAGGTGGCAACCATTTGGCATGCCAGGATGTGAACTTTACGACGCCAATCGTCCGCTCATATCTGAGCACAGCAGTTACGCACAGTTTTGGGTTAGCTGGAATGCCGTGGAACCCACCCCAAAGAGCACGGACTATGAAAACCATATGTCGGGCTCGCTCAAAGCTATCGAACACGCGGTTGATTTGTGTGTAGAGAGAGGGGTTAAAGTAGAGTTCGTCTTGTGGCATACACCCGCATGGGCGTCCGTTTCCGGAAAGGGTGGACCCTGGCGTCCCAAACCCGGAATGTATGCTGAATTCGTCACCCGAATCGCCAAGCATTTCAAAGGCAGGGTAGACGCTTACCAGCTTTACCATGAGGCAAACCTCAAAGGGATGATGAATGATGCAGATACCACATTTCTTATCAATGAGATCTTCAAGGATGGGGCACGGGCTGTACGCAAAGTTTACAACCAAGCTCCAAAACTGCCCGTCATCCTATCTACTTCCGGCACATCCCCTTGTGAAGCCTGCGATGGCCGAGAGGGCCTACAAGGAGGAAAGGGTGCAGTCGCTGTGGACGACTACTACGACCAGTTGATTGCATCAGAGGAATTAATGAAGGAAGTGGACGCATTAAACATGAATGTGTCTGACCATTTCAATGGATATGGCATGATGGACGGATTAATCATTCCTAATGTTTGGAGCCAATATGACTTGGTTAGGGAGAAGCTTGATACCGCAGGACTAAAGCACAAGAAAATCCTTTCATCTGAGTCCTGGATCGTTTGGGACGGATCTAACAACAACCACGATGTTAATTCAGACGGTCTTAAAAATGAATTAGATGCGTACGACAAGACCGTAACTATTTTTGGAAAGTTACTCGAGCGCGGATTGAACACTCTCAACATGCCCTGGTGTGATAATTCAAGCAGGTGGTCTATGGGACTGGTCAAGAGAGTGGACTACAACGGCAGGGTTAAACAGCTCCAACCCAAGTGGGTAACTCCATCCCTGGATGGTGGCCCAGATATTGTGACCCGCAAAATTAGTCTTCGCGGATCAAGTGACGACAACTTTATTCCCACTGAAGCTCCTAGTTCCGGTCTCCCTTTTACGGTGAAAGATTACACCAACCCGGGTGACCCAAACCACCTGCACTATTACATTTGGAAATGGTACTCACAAATATCAGCGGGATCAGATGAAGTTATTCGTCATGCAATCGCTGGCGAACGCGGAAATGATATCAGAGTTTTGGGCAATGGAATGACTGGAAACGAGCAGTACCGGATCGCATCGTATAACCGAACAACCAAAAAATTTCTGGTATTGGTGTACTCCGGAGGTGCCAATGGTAAGGGCTGGGCAGATGTGAAAATTCCTTCAACGATACAAAGCGGGGTGTACTACAACAATGACAAGTCATTTTCAGACTTTAGAGGTGAAGGCATCTCAAACGGAAAAAAATATAAAGCCAAAGTAATCACCAAGAACATAAGTCGAAAAGACGGCAAAGACATCGATCTATCGAGCTATACTTCAGGAAACCAAGTGGTCAGAGACGGAGAATTAACTGCCCGTGTTAATAGGATGAACAAATTCACTCTCATCGAGTTTTCTCCATCCCGATAGAATTATTTGTACATCTCTTAGTTCAAAAGTTTGCTTTTGTGTTGAGAAAAGCGGTGGGTTGAAAGTGCCTTCCTAGACTTCCGGGGAGACTTGCTTACGAGAACCAAAACAAATATACCAACGAGCCAGGCTAAGACGGTGTAATAAGAGATCTCGTAAAGAAAAAAGCAAAGTAAGCACCACAAAAGGAAAAGAAGCAGGCACGCAACCCGAACAGACCAAACTATAATCCTGCATGTGCTGAGTTTGTGCATTAGATTGCCGCAGTTTATGCAATAAGGGCTTTCATCAATTTCTGAATAAGTACCACCATCCAGGTTCGCCCGAGGAAAGGTGGTCCACTTTCTTTTATAATTTGTGTGGGACAAACAATGGGAGCACCAAGGCTCTTCCTTGTCCTCTAAATTGATTATTTCATCTTCCACACTCATGAAATAAAATACCCATCCACCACGCTTAATTCACTCTGAGAAAAGTTCAACTTCTGAAAACAAAAATTATGTAGCCAAGTACATCTTTAAAGTTGTCTATCATAGATTCAATGACTTGTTAGGTTTTATGGACCCACAACCCTCTCATCGTTGTGCTTCAGACGGGCACATGTTTCTAAACTCTGTCCAGGGGATAGGCCCGATCCTGTTAAATCGCCTTCTGGGCAGGTTTGAGGACGATCCATGGAAAATCCTAAGCTCCACCCCATCTGAGTTATCAAATGTAAAGGGTGTAGGAAAACAACTGACCCAAACCATTCAAAATGCACATGCTCATGATTGGTTAGAAAAAGAAAAGAAGAAGCTCCACCAAATGGGAGGGCAATTTTTAGTCAAAGAACAACTTCCTGGATTTCTCAATCAATTGCCAGACCCGCCCATAGGGCTTTACTCCTTAGGTAAAATTCCCACCGGTACTTTTGTCTCAATTGTAGGTACCAGAGGGCCATCTCTGTATGGAAAAAAATTTGCCAGGCAACTGGCATTCGAGCTGGCACAGGCGGGTGTTTGCATTGTTTCAGGCATGGCTAGGGGAATAGATACAGAAGCACACTTTGGGGCTCTTGATGCTGGAGGTAAAACCATTGCTTTTTTGGGTAGCGGGCTCGATGTAATTTATCCGCCCGAAAACCTTAGGCTTTATCAAAGGATTCAAGAATCTGGATCGGTGCTTTCTGAATTCCCCTTGGGGAAGCGAGCAGACCGGAGAACCTTCCCTATGAGAAACAGATTGGTCGCGGGGTGCTCAACAGCCGTACGAAAAACTCTGTCCTGCAAATAGGTTTAGGGAATGTTTAAATTACGGTAAACAGAGCAGTGTACATGGGAATTCAGATATGGAAGAATCTGAAGAAGTAACTGCTATTTTTTCTTCTTTTCGTTTTCGTTGTGTATGAATTTGGTTGTGTAATAGCCAAACCAAAGACCAACACAAATACAAACGAATGACCAAAAAGGTTCAGTATTTGTACTCATACCTCTCAAACCAATAACAAGAAAACCACCTGAGAAGAAACCATATCCAACAAGATAATAGATAAGATTTTCAGCTTTCATAAGAAGAAGAGTAGGGAAGTGAATCAATCTTTAGAGAAGAAGTAAAAGTGTTTTATTTCCCAAGAAGGACTTTGTTTTTCAGTTCTATTGTATGCATTAAGAGTATAACCACTGAAGAAAAAATACTCTTCAAGATCAAGATTCAATGCACTTGTTCTAAACTTGAGAGTCCCAGCATTTGATTTTGAATATTTTGTCATGTGATCTTGAAGACCATGCTGACTCAAAAAAGAATTCAGTGTGTCCAAATCTTTTTGGTTCTTTGGTGTATTCAGAAGAACCATACCATCCTTTTTGAATACCAAAAGTCCTGTAGTTTTTTTTGAATTAGTTGAAGAATCAAAACTCTCAATTGCTAGTGAATTTGATGTATCTTCTTCCCAATATATGACTTTGAATGTGATTCTGCCAAAACAACCAGTAAGGAAGCATCCAATGCGTCCAATAGTTCGCCCTTCGGACTGGACAGTGAAGAAAGAGAAATTATTAACCTGCTTAAAGGAGGCGAAAGGATGACCCTCGACGAAATCCAAAGCTCTCTCCGAGTACCAACTTCAAATATTAGTCCAACAATTACTATGCTTGAGATCAAAGGTCTTATTACCAAGCGACCCGACGGAAAGTTTGAGACTAATATTTAGTCTATTTCTATCTCGCACGAATTTGTATAGTTGCTTTTCCCCATTTTGTTTATTTGTATGGTTGCCAGTTTAGGGGAGCCCAAGGATGATGGGCTGAGATGTTGGATCCATTCCCTCCAACGACCCTTTGAACCTGATGCTTCTTATGCCGTAGGGAAAACTTTTTACGGCCTAATTGGTATCTTCCAATAACTTAAATTATGATACAAAAAGTCGAAGATTCCAACACCCCAAGTTCTCTTTTCCCTAACTCTCGCAGGGTCTACTTAAAAGGAGAGATTCATAAAATTTCTGTCCCTATGAGAGAGATTTCATTGTCTGAGACTAATCTTCCTGATGGTTCCACCGAGAAAAATGAGCCCATACGCGTCTATGACACCTCTGGTCCTTGGGGAGACTCCCAGTTTCACGGAAAGGTAGAGAAAGGACTGCCTCCACTCCGGGAATCATGGATTCAGGCAAGAGAAGATGTGGAGAATATTGAAGGGCGCGATGTTAAGCCTTCTGATAATGGATTTTTATCCGACCGTCATGACCAAAGAACGCGTGAGCGCTCGCAGGAACTTCCAGACTTTGATCGTTCGGCAATCACCGTTCTTCGTGCCAAGGGATCCCAACCAGTTACTCAGTTGCACTATGCAAGACAGGGCATCATCACTCCGGAAATGGAATTTATTGCCATCCGTGAAAATATGAAGCTTCAAGCCCTGAACGAAAAACTGAAAACTTCTCCCGACGCAGCTTCGAACTCATTAAAGCACCAGCACAATGGTCAATCTTTTGGGGCATCTCTCCCCGATGAAATTACTCCAGAATTTGTCCGGGATGAAGTTGCTCGTGGTCGTGCGATCATTCCCGCAAATATAAACCATCCGGAGCTTGAACCGATGGCGATTGGGCGGAACTTTTTAGTGAAAATTAATGCCAACATCGGGAATTCTGCAGTCGCTTCCTCCATTGAGGAAGAAGTGGAGAAAATGAGATGGGCGACCAAATGGGGAGCCGACACCTTGATGGACTTATCCACGGGTAAAAATATTCACCGTACCCGCGAGTGGATTCTTCGAAATTGCCCAGTCCCTGTTGGCACAGTTCCAATTTACCAAGCCCTGGAAAAAGTGGGCGGAAAGCCAGAAGATTTAACTTGGGAGATTTTTCGTGATACACTGATCGAGCAAGCCGAGCAGGGAGTCGACTATTTCACTATTCATGCAGGTGTTTTGTTGCGTTATGTGCCCATGACCCGCAACCGAATGACTGGGATCGTCAGTCGTGGCGGTTCTATCATGGCAAAGTGGTGCCTCGCCCATCACCAAGAGAACTTTCTTTATGAAAAGTGGGACGAAATTTGCGATATCATGGCTTCTTACGATGTCTCCTTTTCCATTGGAGATGGATTGAGGCCAGGATCAATTGCCGATGCAAATGACCAGGCTCAATTTGCAGAGCTCAAGACACAGGGAGAACTGACCACCCGAGCCTGGAATAAAGGCGTACAAGTGATGAATGAAGGCCCTGGTCATGTGCCCATGCACATGATCAAGGAAAACATGGACAAACAAATCGAATGGTGCCATGAGGCCCCTTTTTATACCCTCGGGCCATTGACTACTGATGTCGCTCCCGGGTACGACCATATAACTAGTGGAATTGGTGCGGCCATGATTGGTTGGTATGGATGTGCGATGCTTTGCTATGTTACACCCAAAGAACACCTTGGCTTGCCCGACAGGGAAGATGTGCGAGAAGGTGTGATTACCTATAAACTTGCGGCCCATGCTGCAGACCTAGCCAAAGGTCACCCCGGAGCCCAGTATCGTGATAATGCCTTATCCAAGGCACGGTTTGAGTTTCGCTGGGAAGATCAGTTCAATCTCTCGCTCGACCCTGAAAAAGCGAAATCTTTCCACGATCAGACACTGCCCCAGGATAACGCTAAAACTGCCCATTTTTGCTCCATGTGTGGACCTCACTTCTGCTCAATGAAAATTACTGAAGATGTTCGTCGATACGCTGATGAGCATGGGTTCAACGACGATTCCGATGCAATCACCCAAGGGATGGCAGAGAAAGCAAAGGAGTTTCTCGATTCAGGCGCAGAGATTTATAGTGGTCCATCCACCAAAGAATGAAGATTTTTGTTAATGATACCCCAAAGGAAATCTCGTCTGGGATAGACTTAGCTTCTTTGCTAACCGAGCTGAACTTGCTTGAAGCAAAGGGCTGGGCTTTCGCAGTAAATGGTTCAATCATCAAAAAAAACATGCTCAAAGAGACGATTCTGAATGAGGGTGATCAAATCCTTCTCATACAGGCAACCCAAGGCGGATGAGCAACTTACCTCTAGCTATCCTTATTTCAGGAGCATCCATCCGGGATGGTGAGCCATCGATATTGTCTGATCTCTTTGAAGTGGGCTTGCAAAGGCTTCATCTTCGCAAACCAGACTCCACCCCCAATGAGCTAGCCGCTCTTTTGTCCAAGATCCCAGATGTGTATCACGAAAGGATCGTGCTGCACCGCCATCCTGAATTGTTGAAGGATTTTTCTCTTGCCGGCTACCATCATTATGCGAGTGAAAAGTTAGTTGATTGTAAGGGAACTAAAAGCCGGTCCCTGCATAAGCTTGATGAGCTTAAAGACTTAAAAGAACCATTGGATTACTGTTTTTTTGGGCCTGTTTATGAATCAATTTCAAAAAAAGGTTATGTGCCCAAAGTATCACTTCCTGAATTAGGCGGGGTACTTTACAACTTGAAAAAAACAAAATCCAAGACCCCTTTAATCTATGCATTAGGGGGAGTCAGAAGAAGAAAGATACCAGAACTTTTTAACCTCGGTTTTGATGGTGTTACCTTACTAGGTTCCATCTGGGGCAAGAAAGACCCCGTTGCTGCTTTTGAGAGATACCAATTTATGGAGCGGAGTGTCTGGGCAAAAAAGGAAAAAGATAAGGGATTGTTACAGAGACTTTTATCCAAGGATGAAGCCTGATTTAGTACGGAAACAATCGTTGCTCTGCCTCACCCGCGATGACCCTGATATTTCACACCTCGGGCAAATCGAAAGACTGCTTGATGCAGGGGCATCGTTTATTCAATTACGAAGCAAATCTTTGCCTTACAACCACCTCCTGCAGGAAACCGAAAGTGCTGTCAAATTAACGAAAAGCAAAGGGTGTAAACTGATCATTAATGATGATTATAAATTGGCAAAAAAGGTCGATGCAGACGGCGTTCACTTAGGGATTTCCGATGCTCCTATTGAAGTTGTCCGGGATTATTTGCCCGAGCAAAAGATCATTGGTAAAACCGTGCATTCTCTGGAGGAAGCACAGATCGCGCTTGAAGAAAAACCGGACTATATAGGCCTTGGCCCTTTTCGGAAATCCACTACTAAAACAGAACTCATACCAACCTTGTCCGAGCACGATTTGAAAGAAATCCTGAAATTGCTCCATCCCATTCCGGTTTTTTTAATTGGTGGATTAACCAGTAGCGACTTCCCCCTAATTGATCATTTTGGGATACAAGGCATCTGTTTATGTTCAGCCCTGCATTGCGAAGACAAGGGCAGTTCCTCCCTCCCTGAGATCATCCAAAAGAGCAGGTGCTTTGAACCTTCGATACATTCTTTTTAAATATGGAAAATGATACCTTACAGATTGGGGAGGAGTGCTTTTCATCCCGTTTGTTTGTCGGAACTGGCAAATTCTCTTCGGGCCTAGTTTTACAAGAAACAGTCAAAAATTGTGGCACCCAAATGGTTACCGTTGCGATGAAGAGAGCGAATCCCAACAGCAACGAGGATTCCATTCTCGATTACCTGCCTCAAGATCGTGTGAAAATTCTTCCTAATACCTCTGGGGTAAGGGATGCAAAAGAAGCGATTTTTGTCGCACAAATGGCACGAGAAGCTCTTGAGACAAATTGGCTGAAACTGGAAATCCATCCTGACCCCAAGTACTTAATGCCCGATCCTGTCGAAACCCTTCTGGCAACAGAAGAATTAGCCAAGCAAGGATTTACAGTCTTACCCTACTGCCATGCCGATCCTGTTCTTTGTAAAAGGCTTGAAGATGCCGGAGCATCTGCCGTCATGCCCTTGGGCTCACCCATTGGAACAAACCATGGTTTGAAAAGTCGCGAATTTTTAAAAATTATAATTGAACAATCGAATGTACCAGTTGTGGTGGATGCCGGGATAGGGGCTCCCTCCCATGCATCTGAAGCCTTGGAGCTCGGAGCTTCTGCCGTGCTGGTCAATACTGCTTTGGCTGTCGCCAATGATCCCCCTTCTATGGGGACCGCATTCCGGAAGTCAGTTGAAGCGGGCAGGTTGGCATATTTATCCGGGCTCGGAAGCACTCATCGAACCGCTCAGCCAACTTCACCCCTCACCGCATTTCTTGGCTAAAGCCACAAGCAGCGATGGTGAACCAACTACATTTTTCAGATAGGCTTAAGGACATTCCTTGGGCTGCTACTTCCTCATCCTTAGAAAATATCTCGCGAAAGGATGTGGAAACCGCTTTGCAAAGAGAGGGGAGGGGGGGAGTGCAAGACCTCATCGCATTACTTTCACCCCTTGCAGCA
>Ga0181565_10004300_pt1 | contig 10902 bp, 7 predicted proteins | sample 101ome_16_FD_129661 | JGI IMG/M metagenome (GOLD analysis project Ga0181565, IMG submission 129661) | Coastal salt marsh microbial communities from the Groves Creek Marsh, Skidaway Island, Georgia - 101401AT metaG (megahit assembly) | ecosystem: Environmental > Aquatic > Marine > Intertidal zone...
AAAGTTCTTCCCCAACTAGGAAAACCTTCTTTTAAACTAGGAACAGCACCTCCACTTTCAATTCCTCTTGCCCAATAAATTTCATCTAATATATTATAACCTTGTACTTGAGCATATGCCCCAATATTACCTAGATTAAATTTTGCACCAACTCTTAAGTCGAGAACACCATAATTATCTAGTTGAAAAGGCTGTCTATTTGAAGAAGCCTTATCATCTCTTGAAGTAACATCATAATCAGAATAAAGTTTAGCATTATATAAATATTGACCACCAATATCTAAGATACTATTTATTTGATATCTTCCTGTAAATCCAATTTGACTTTGAGGATGATTTCCAACAAATAGGTTTTCAGAATAAATATTAATTATGTCAATTGTTTGCTCTCCATCTCCTCTAATCTCACCTACAACGTCATTAGCCCATCTATATTCACCTAGAGAAAGAATACCTCCGATATCTAGTCTTGGAACTAACCTAGTATTCCACTCAAGTTCAATTCCCTTGTGTAAAGCATTTTGATTTCTAATTGCAGATCTTGTTGCAACTCCATTAATTGTCACTCTAGGAGATAATAAACCTTTATCAATCCATTTTGTCATGTAACCATTAATTTTAGCAGCAAATTTCTGAGATTTAAAACCATATCCTAATTCAATAGATCTAGCTTTTTCATTCTCTAATGGATCTACTACAACATTCTGATAATTTGTAAAAACAAAATTAAAGAAAGGAGCTCTAGAGAACGATCCTGCATTTACATATAAATTACTTTGATCAGAAATATTAAAATTAAATCCAGCCTTAACATTATGACCAGTAATATTAACTTTCTCTGATGTTTGATCTTGTCCACCATTCTCAACTCCAGCATAGACCATTCTATCAACTCTAACATACTGTGTTCTTGAAACAGATCCACCAACAAAAGCTGATACCCTATCATCACTATCACTATACTCTAGCTGTCCATGAAGTCCTGCATATCTATGAATACCATCATTATCGTATGCAATTCTCTGATTCACTGGCGTTTTAGTAAAAAATAAAGATGTAGAGTTCTCATTTACATATTTTAAATGGTCTCTAATCCCACCATCACCATATGAAGACTTCTCAGAGTTTCTACTATAATCTACAGTGTATTTATATTCTTCAACCCAGTGATCTCCACCTAATAAATCTCTCACTTCTCTAAAGTGCTCTCCAGTATAAGTTCTTGCATCAAGTCCAACTGTCAGAGATAGGTTATCATTAAAGTCATGATTAAGATTTGTTAAAACTCCATACCATCTGTGGTTATTTACAGAATTTCTTAAAATAGTAGAGGAACCCTTATTAGTGTTTAAACCATATTTAGCAGAGCCTCCGTTATTTGCAATGTTATTTGCAACTATAGCATCCCAGTTTATTAAACCATCATCCGTTCTGTCAGTATTACCATAGTATCTACTAGTACTACCTAATGGTCCTGAACCTCCACCTTTACCATATGAAGCATAGACAGAAGTATTTAATGATGTGTTTTCATTAATATTATAGTAATGATTTAATACTATGTGAGGCTTATGATAATAATTATTTCTACCACTTAACACTTCACCATTATAATATCCCCAATCTCTATTATACTTATGTCCATACTTTTCAACTTCATCAGGAGTTAAGTACTGATCTCTTTGACCATGTTTCTGTGGAGCACCAATAGCAGTTAAGACTAGAGAGTTATTTTTATTAAATTCCTTAGTTACTGACATAAAGTAGGTATTTGCATGGACATATCCACCATCAACATAACCTTCTCCATCAGTTCTTGAATATAGAAGAGAAATAGCCCAGTCATTATTCATTCTACCTGTATTGTATGAAATAGTCTCTTTAAATTGACCATAATCAGATACTTGTTGTAGATAAGAACCACCTTTTTTAGAATCAATAGATTTAGTGATGATATTTATAGTTCCACCAATTGATCCAATAGCTAATTTAGAAGCACCAAGACCTCTCACTACTTGCATAGCTGAAGTTACGTCTCCTAAACCATTCCAGTTTGACCAGTAAACTCTACCATTTTCCATGTCATTGACTGGAACACCATTAATCATAACTGTGATATTTTCTTGAGCAAATCCTCTAATATATACTCTAGAGTCACCAACTCCTCCACCTTCTTTAGTAGTATATACCCCAGGAATCATCTTTAGTAATTCAGGTACTTCTTGAGTTCCAGCATACTCCTCAACATATCTAGTTGATACATTAGTAAAAGTTGTTGGAGTTTTTCTATCAATACCATAATCAGCTGTAACTCTAACCTCATCAAGAGATACATTCAATGAAGTCATTTTTATTGTTCCAAGCTCACCTGAATTTGAAAGTTCAATATCTTCATAACCAATATACGAAACCATAACAGTTGTATTAGCAGCTGAAGAAGCACTAAATGAAAAAGATCCATCCAAACCTGTGAATGTACCTTCAGTAGTTCCCTTTATCGAAACGTTTGCACCAATCAATGGTTCATTAGTTGTTGCGTCGACAACAACACCAGATACTCTAGATTGTGAATATGAAGCGAATGAAAAAAGAGAAACTACAAAAAATTGTAATAAAATTTTGTAAAAGTTTTTCATATTTTAAGTAAAAGTTATATTAAGTAGAGGTTAATCTATATAATTTAAACTAAGTAAACTTAGCCTCTTTTCTTTGTAATTTAAACGTGATTATATATCACATTGTATTACACCTTAATTATAATCAATTTTTTAGTAAATTTGAATATGTCTGTAAAGCAATTTAAGAACGATAAAAATTATATCTTAAAAAAAATTCAATTAGAAACAAAAGATAGACTTTTAAAGAAATTAATTAAAATGTCTAGCCAGACTTATAAAAATAAATCTAATCCTCTTGGGCTAATTGACAAAACAACTAATAAACTAAATAAAATCAGAGAATATAATCTTAAATCATTATACTTCTTTTATAATAAGTTATCTGCTATTTATAGATATAACTATGGTGAAGTACAGCTTAGCTTTTTATGGGATGGAAGCTCGCATGAAGAATATTATAGAAATAGGTGGATATCTTTTTTTGTAAAAGAAACTGATAGAATGTCACAAAATTTATCTTTTCTAAAATCTGTTTTATATCTGACAATCTTCTCAAAGGATATTAATGAAAAATCTGAAGTTCAATATAAACTATCTACATATTTAAGAAAAGATTTTAATATTCAAGTCTTTAAGCGAAAAGGTATCGTTGTTCATTCAAAATAATTACACTTGAAAAAATATTTACTAATATTCTTTTGCTTAATTGTTAATTATTCTTTTTCACAAGGGAATAAAATAGTTGAAAACTTAATCTTACAAAAAAAATATTTAGAAGCTGACTCTATTTTAAAAGAAAAAATTAAAAACAGTGATAAAGTTTCTTCTGACCTCACATTTCTATTTGGAAAAAATTCATTCTTTCTAAATAAATATAAACAATCCATAAACTGGTTAAATAAGTATCTAGAATTAAGAGGTCAAGCTGGAAAATATTCCGATGAGACCATAAAGTTTTTAGAACTTTCTAACACAAAATTATTGATTGAAACTGAAAAAGATATTGAAAATGTCTATGTACAACTTTTTTCATATAATTACATCAATTGCACAAATGACAGAAAAATATGTCCAATATGTGGAGGTAGCTCAGTTATGATAATTGAAAATGAAGTATCTAAAGTTTATAAGACATGTCCTTTCAGTGACAACAAGGGATTCTTAACATGTGATGAGTATAATTTATTTCTTAGAGGAGAACTAAAACCTAAATCAAATTAGATTTTGCATAATTATTCCGCATATGTATGCTGCATAGGTTCCAACAGCATAACCTAAAACTGCTAGAAGAACTCCAACTGCAGCTAAAGATGGATGAAAAGCAGCTGCCACAACTGGAGCAGAAGCAGCTCCTCCAACATTTGCTTGACTACCTACAGCAACAAAAAAGAATGGAGCTCTAATCAATTTTGCGACTATAATTAACAGCGTAACATGAAAACCGATCCAAATAAAACCAAGAAGAAATAAACCTGGATTTTGAAAAATTGCAAGTAAATCCATCTTGAGTCCTATAGTTAATACTAGAATATATATAAATATACTTCCCATTTTTGATGATCCTGCACCTTCAAGTTTCCTTAACCTTGTAAAAGATAAAGCAACTCCAATTGAGGTTGAAAAAATAACTAACCAGAAAAAGTTAGAAGTAAGACTATACTTTTCCAGATAAGAAAAATTCACTGAAATAAAATTAGAAATTACATCTGAAAATAGATGCGATAATCCAGTAACCCCAAAACCAATTGACAAAATAAATATTAAATCCCTTAGCTCTGGAATTCTAGTTATGCTTTGGTTATAACTTTCAATTCTCTTTTTAATATCTTCAATAGCAGAGCTATTTGCATTTAGCTTTTGATCAATTTTTTTACTTTTATTGACACCAATTAACAAAAATGCAAGTAAGACATTTGCACAAATTATATCAACAGCCACCATTTTTGAAAATAAATTTGACTCCACATTAAATACCTCCATCATCGCAGCTTGATTAGCTCCCCCACCAATCCAGCTACCTGCTATAGTGGTCATACCTCTTCCTAACTCATTAATATCAAAATTTATAATATCAGGAAAAAAATTTATTATTACCAACAATGCAAAGGGACCACCTAATAAAATACCAATAGTACCCGTTAGAAACATAATTATAGCTTTTGGACCTAATTTTAAAATTTCTTTCAAGTCAACACTAAGAGTTAATAAAACTAAAGAGCAAGGGAGAAGATATCTTGATGCTACAAAATATAAATTTGAATTACTAGAATCAATAATACCTGTCGAATTAAAAAAAGAAGGAAAAAAGTAGCACACAAGAATAACTGGAAAAACTGTATAGAAGCTTTTCCAAAACTTAGAGTTTAGGTTTGATGTATAGAAAACTATTCCAAGAATAGTAATTAAAATTCCAAAAATTACTGCATCATTTGTTATCATTCCTTTTAATATAATGACATTAATAACTATTTTTATATTGAACTAATATAGTTATTAAATAAATATTTCTTAATTCCATTCTAGAAAGAATGGTTTTTTTTATTATGAAATTAAACAAATTTAGCAGGAAGATTACACAGGATGAGTCGCTACCAGCAGCTCAAGCCATGTTATATGGTATTGGCTTAAAAGATGATGATTTCAAAAAAGCTCAAATAGGAATTGCAAGCACCGGTTTTGAAGGAAATCCATGTAATATGCATCTTAACGATCTAGCCCTTCAAATTAAAAAAAGTATATCTGATGAAGATTTAGTTGGATTAATATTTAATACAATAGGTGTTAGTGATGGAATTACAAATGGTACAAAGGGGATGACATATTCATTAATTTCTAGAGAAATTATTGCTGATTCGATAGAAACAATAGTAAATGCTCAATTTTATGATGGTCTGATATCAGTAGTTGGATGTGATAAAAATATGCCTGGAGCAATGATGGCAATAGGTAGATTAAATAGACCATCAATATTAGTGTATGGAGGAACAATTAAATCAGGAAAATACAAAGATCAAAGTTTAAATATTGTTTCAGCTTTTGAAGCATATGGTCAAAAAATAAAAGGTAAAATATCAGAAGAAGAATATAAAGGCATAATTAAAAATAGTATTCCTGGGCCAGGAGCATGTGGTGGTATGTATACCGCTAATACTATGTCCTCTGCTATTGAAGCTCTTGGGATGAGTTTACCATTTAGCTCATCTAATCCAGCTGAAAGTAACAATAAATTATCAGAAACACAGACCATAGGTAAGTCAATTTATAACCTACTTAAAGAAGATATAAGACCTAAGGACATCATGACAAGGAAAGCTTTTGAAAATGCATTATCAATAATAATGGTTTTAGGAGGGTCTACTAATGCTGTCCTCCACATAATAGCTATGGCTAACTCAGTTGGAGTTGAAGTTAGCTTGGATGATTTTCAAAATTTCAGTGACAAGACTCCATTTATCGCTAATTTAAAACCAAGTGGTGATTTTCTGATGGAAGATTTGCATAATATGGGTGGGACTCCTGCACTCATGAAATATATGCTAGAGAATGGATATCTACACGGAGATTGCCTAACAGTTACTGGCAAAACTCTTGAAGAAAACCTAAAAAGCGTTAAAAATTCTATAGATTCTAAAATTATTAAGTCCTTTGAAAAACCAATTAAAAATAATGGTCATATACAAGTTTTATATGGAAATATAGCACCTGAAGGTGCAGTTGCAAAAATAACAGGGAAAGAAGGTGAAGTTTTTGAGGGATATGCTAAAGTTTATGAAAATGAGTTTGAAGCTATAAAAGGTATTGAAAATGAGGTTAAGAAAGGAGATGTAATTGTAATCAAAAACTCTGGACCAAAAGGAGGTCCAGGAATGCCAGAGATGTTAAAACCAACAAGTGCTGTGATTGGAGCGGGTCTTGGTAAAGACGTGGCTTTAATTACAGATGGGAGATTTTCAGGTGGATCTCATGGATTCGTTGTTGGACATATAACACCAGAATCCTATGACGGGGGACCTATCTGTATTATAAGAAATAATGATAAAATTATTATTGATGCAAAAAATAATAAAATAGATCTTAAAATTGATAAAAAAGAGTTTGATAAAAGGATAAAATCCTTAAAATTACAGTCTAATAATAAATATAAAGGAGTAGTTAAAAAATATATCAATTCAGTTTCATCAGCTTCAAAAGGTTGTATCACAGATTAAATTATGAAAAAAATATTAGGATCAGAGGCTCTTATCAAATCCTTATTTGAAGAAGGTGTAGATACTATTTTTGGATATCCTGGAGGAGCTATTATGCCTATTTATGACTCTCTTTATTCATATCAAGATAAAATAAATCACATACTCACTAGACATGAGCAAGGTGCTATTCATGCTGCTCAAGGATACTCAAGAGTTTCTGGAAAAGTTGGAGTTTGTTTTGCTACTTCAGGACCTGGAGCAACAAATCTTATTACAGGAATAGCAGATGCTCAGATTGATTCTACCCCATTAGTTTGTATTACTGGTCAGGTACCATCTCAACTACTTGGTACTGATGCATTTCAAGAATCTGATGTAATTGGTATTTCAATGCCAGTCACAAAATGGAATTATCAAATAACTAGTTCTGATGAGATAGGTGAAATTATATCCAAAGCATTTTACATAGCAAGTTCTGGGAGACCAGGACCTGTTTTAATTGATATTACTAAAGATGCTCAATTTTCAGAAGTTGATTTTAATTATAAAAAATGTGAGAGAATAAGGAGCTACCATCCCTACCCTATAATTAATGATAAAAAAATTAAAAAAGCATCAAAATTGATCAATAAAGCCAAAAAACCACTAATATTAGTAGGTCAAGGAGTTCTTCTATCAAATGCTGAAAATGAGTTAATTAAGTTTTCAGAAATAACAGGAATTCCATTAGCATCTACATTACTAGGATTATCTGCCGTAAGCTGTGATCATAAAAACTATGTGGGATATTTAGGAATGCATGGAAATTATGGCCCAAATGTAAAGACAAATGAAGCAGATTTAATCATCGCTGTTGGAATGAGGTTTGATGATAGAGTTACTGGAGATACATCAAAATATGCAGTGAATGCTAAAATTATTCACATAGAAATAGATCCTTCTGAGATTGACAAAATTATAAAAACTGATGTTGCAATAAATGCAGACGCTAAAGAAGCTTTAATAGGTCTAAATAAAATTGTCCAAAAAAATAGTCATGAAGAATGGATTAATGAATTCAGAGAATGTGATAAGCTAGAATTTGATAAAATAATCAATAAAGAAATAAATGGATCTTATAATAAATTATCAATGGCAGAGGTAATTCATAAAATTTCCGAATTTACCCAAGGAAAATCAATTATCGTGACAGATGTAGGGCAACATCAAATGGTAGCTTCAAGATATTATAAGTTTACAGAACCAAATAGTAATATTACATCTGGTGGTCTTGGAACTATGGGTTTTGCGCTCCCTGCAGCAATGGGATCAAAAATTGGCAATCCAAATAGAGAGGTAATAGCTGTTATTGGTGACGGAGGAATTCAGATGACTATTCAAGAACTTGCAACAATATCACAGTATAGTATAGGGGTTAAAATTTTAATACTAAATAATAATTTTCTTGGTATGGTAAGACAATGGCAAGAACTTTTCTTCGATAATAGATACTCCTTCACAGAAATGAAAAATCCTAATTTTAATAAAATTACTGATGGATATGGAATTAAAAATAAAAAATTAGAAAAGAGAGAAGATTTAGATAAAGTAATTAAAGAATTTATAGAATTTGATGGACCATATCTATTGAATGTAATTGTGGAGAAAGAAGAAAATGTATTTCCTATGGTCCCATCAGGAGAATCTGTTTCAAATATTAGATTAGAATGAAAAAGAAAGGATTATATCAACTTAAAAAGTCAGATAAGAAAATTAAGGAGTACACTTTATCTGTACTAACTGAGGATAAAGCTGGACTATTGAATCATATCACTATTATTTTTAATAGGAGAAAAATGAACATAAATAGTTTAAATGTATCAACTACTGAGGTTAATGGAGTTAGTAGATTTACTATAGTAGTTGAATCAACTAAAGAAAAAATTATAAAAGTTGTTAATCATATAAATAAACTTATTGATGTGTTGGCAGCATTCCTTTATGAGGAAGATGAAATATACTATCAAGAAATAGCTTTGTATAAATTATCTTCTAAAATTTTTTTAAAAGGTGATCTTGTTGAAAAAATTATTATTAGAAAATATGGAGCAAAAATTTTAAAAATAGAAAAAGACCATATTATTATTCAAAAAACGGGCACAAAAGTAGGAACCCAAAAACTCTATGATGAACTTAAAAAATTTGGTGAAATTTTAGAATTTGCTAGGTCTGGAAGAGTGGCACTATCAAAAAAGAAAAGAAAAACAGTAAACTTTATTAAACAACTTGAAAAAACTAAATCAAATAAATTAAACATTTAAATTAAAAATTATGGCAAAAATAAATTTTGGGGGTACTATAGAAGAAGTAGTAACACGTGAGGAATTTCCATTAAATAAAGCTTTAGAATACTTAAAAGATGAAACAATAGCTATCATAGGGTATGGTGTACAAGGACCAGGTCAGTCCTTGAATTTAAAAGATAATGGTTTCAATGTAGTTGTTGGTCAGAGAAAAAACTCAAGATCATGGGATAAAGCTATTTCTGATGGATGGATAGAAGGTAAAGATCTTTTTGAAATTGAAGAAGCTTGTGAAAAAGGGACTATAATCCAATACTTATTGTCTGACGCTGGTCAGATTGAGATGTGGGATACAGTTAAAAAATATCTCACAAAAGGTAAAGCACTTTATTTTTCTCATGGATTTGGGATAACTTACAAAGATCAAACGAATATTATACCACCAAAAGATGTTGATGTAATTTTAGTTGCTCCAAAGGGTTCGGGAACTAGTTTGAGGAGATTATTTGTTCAAGGAAACGGATTAAATTCAAGTTTCGCTATTCATCAAGATTTTACAGGGAATGCAAGAGATAGGGTCATTGCTTTAGGTATTGGAGTAGGATCTGGCTATCTTTTTGAGACTACTTTCAAGAAAGAAGTTTATAGCGATTTAACTGGTGAAAGAGGTACTCTTATGGGTGCAATTCAAGGTTTATTTGCTGCTCAATACTCTATTTTAAGGAAAAAAGGACATTCTCCTTCAGAAGCTTTCAATGAGACAGTCGAGGAGGCTACTCAATCTTTATACCCACTTGTGGCTGAAAACGGTATGGATTGGATGTATGCTAATTGTTCTACAACTGCTCAGAGAGGAGCTCTAGATTGGTGGAAGAAATTTAGAGATGCAGTATATCCCGTTTTCGAAGATTTGTATAATTCCGTAGAGTCTGGAGAAGAAGCTAGAATTACCATTAAAGCAAATAAAAAAAGTAACTACAGGGAAGGGCTAGATAAAGAATTAGCTGAACTTAAAGATTCAGAGCTTTGGAAAACCGGTTCAGAAGTTCGAAAGCTCAGACCATAATCTAAATTATGATAGATGAAAATCTGAGGTTAGATAATTACGATTACATATTAAATAAAAAAAGTATCGCAAATTATCCATGCGAAAAAAGAGATGAATCAAAGCTTCTTGTATATAAAAATCGAAAAATTAACTCAGTTAAATTTTTTGATATACCAAATTATATTCCAAATAAATCAACCATTATTTTAAACAATTCTCGGGTTATTAATAGTAGATTCTTTTTTTCAAATTCAAATAAAAATGTTATTGAAATATTAGTAACTAATATTTTAGATATAAGACAAGAAAAAAAGAAAATTATAGAGGCGGAAGGTTTAATAGGTAATAGTAAAAAATGGAAGGAAGATGAAATATTAATTTCAAAAAAAAAATTAATCACATTAGAGGTTCAAAAAAAAAATAAAAGAATATTTTTTAGTTGGAATACAAAAAATAGTTGGGAAGAAATTTTAAACATATTCGGCTCAATTCCGCTTCCACCTTATATTAAAAGAGAAGTAGAAGATAGTGATTATGTTAATTACCAAACAGTATATTCAAAAGTAAATGGATCAATAGCATCCCCAACAGCTGGATTACATTTTTCTGAGAATCTTATTAAGGATTTAAATAATAATCACACGATTGACAAAATAACTCTTCATGTAGGGATTGGAACATTTAAGCCAATAAACTCTGAAAAAGTAAAAGATCATAAAATGCATTCTGAGAATATAACTATCTCAAAAAATAATATTTCTAAC
>Ga0181565_10004304_pt1 | contig 10891 bp, 10 predicted proteins | sample 101ome_16_FD_129661 | JGI IMG/M metagenome (GOLD analysis project Ga0181565, IMG submission 129661) | Coastal salt marsh microbial communities from the Groves Creek Marsh, Skidaway Island, Georgia - 101401AT metaG (megahit assembly) | ecosystem: Environmental > Aquatic > Marine > Intertidal...
ACTGCCTGACGCGATGCCAAAGATGCTGCCATGGTTTCACCGGAACTTTGCATAATAGCCAGTCTTGCCGAACCTAGTGCCTGTTGCAGGCGATCAACATATCCCTGAATCAATGGTCCAATCCAGGCATTTAACCAGGTTGCCATGCCTCGTTCGTATTCACCAATTTCCGCCAGAACCTCGGAAGAAAGGGTCACAAACAATTGCTTATCAGATGCCTGCAAAACTTGTCGGAGCTGTTGTTCATGCTGATCATTCACATAGGAAAAAAGCAGATTGATGGCGATGGCACGGACATTCAGCGATTGCAATTGTTCCAGCAGCGTTTGCAATTTGTTGTCATCAAAATCCGACAATACCGTTCCGTCAGCGGCAATCCGGCAATCCACTTCAAGACAAAAAGCCGGCTCGACCGGCACGGGCTTACTCGAGGGCTGTAAGTTGTAAAGCTCTTTTCTTGCCTGACGACCAATCGTCAGCACATCAGCAAAACCCTTATTGGTAATATAAGCCGTGCTGACACCTTTGCCTTCTAATACCGCATTGGTTGCGACGGTAGAACCATGAATAACAACAATTGACTTGCCTGTAAGATCCAGTGCATCCAAACCGTGCAGAATAGCCTTCTCGGGCGCAGCAGGCGTTGACAGGACTTTATGAGTACGGGTTTTACCATTTTGCCAGACAACAAAATCAGTAAAGGTTCCACCGGTATCAACACCCACATAAATCATTAAGTTCTTTTATCCTGTGACTTTAATGCCAGAATCATTTGATTACGTAATGATTTGATCAGGTTAAAAATTTCAGGCTTTAACTTAAGTTGTTCCGGCTGAGAAAATTCCCCGTAGATAAATCCGACAGGACGATTATTCAGCATCAGCGGAAATAGCACAAAGGAACCGGCGTCAGTAAAACGGTTAAACCAGTTTGGAATATCTTTACGGATTTTTTTAGCGTTGACATCAGCAATGTAAATATCGACACCTTTTTTCAAAGAAAGCGTAAAAACATTTTTTTCGTTGTCGAGTATATAACTGAATTCCTTAAGCTGGGTTTTGATGTTCCCGCCAAAACCCAAACGCGCATAAAACACATTGGCTTTTTGCAGACACAAAAATACCTGACGAAATTCCATGGCCCGATACAGTGATTCGAGGACGGTAATAAAGACCTGACTGACGCTGCCACTGGTCAGCATAATATTACTGACTTCCTGCAAGCCATTCGTCAAGATTGTCTCTGCATCGAGTTTCTGGGTTGTTTGTGCAGCCAGAATCTGATCCAGTTCCATCGATTCAGAGGCTTTCATCTGTTGCGCTACGGCTTCCGGCAATTCTCCCTGCAAACTCGAAAGCATGGTCCTCATGTTTGACTGTGTAAATAACGACTGCGCGACATCGGCAAACTGTTTACGGGTGACTTTCAATGAGGCCTGGATTTTCTCCGGTGCTATGCCCAGAGATTTTTGATAACTACTGAAAGACTCGATGATGCTTTCATCATCATCACCGGCAATCAGACGAGACTGATATTTTTCTGCAAAATGCGTTGTCAGTCTAAAACGCTCTTCATCAGTCGTCGGCTTTTTATTGGATTGCGGATCCGGTGTACGAATCACATCAATAATCATATCCGGGAAATTCCATTCTGCGGCTACATAGGCACCGACTTCTTCATAACTGACACCTAAAACCTGACGCACGATTTCCTTTTCGGTATATTCGCCGCGCTTAATACCCCGGGCAATTTCCTGATCTTCTTCTGGAAGATAATAACTGACCAGGGTTTGCCCTAACTGCAGAAACATCGCACATAGAAAAGTCTCTTCAACTCCTGAATTACTTGTATGACGGGTTATCTGCTCAGCCAATAAGGCTCTGAACATCGAAGAAGCCATCATCTTTTTCATCTTGACGGCCAAACCCTTATTGCTCATATGCTCGAAAAAAATCAGAGAGGCGGCTATCGACCTGACACTTTCTACGCCAAGCACCACAATAGCTCTGGAAACCGTATTAATTTTTCCGGAAAATCCACCGTAATAAGCAGAGTTAACAACTTTGAGTATTTTGTTGGTTAACGAGAAATCATTAACAATAACTGAAGCTAATCTCTCGGCATCTTTCTGACTGGTAGCCTGTAATTCGTTAATACTGCGGATCGAATCAGCTAATGCCGGAAAATCATGCCGCCTTTGCATGCGACGATAAATAAACTCCAATGTCGCTTTACCATGAGAATTAAGCCCCTGCTCTTCAGTTGCAGAAGCAATGCAGATCTGTAGATCAAGCAGCATATCGGTCGCATCTTCATATCGGTCAGATGGATCAACGGCCAAAGATTTAAGACAAAACTCATCGAGTTGTTTACTAACAGCACTGCTTAATTCAGAGGGAGCTTCGACTTCTCCGCGTAATACCTTTTGATGAATCTCATTGGCACTGCGCCCACTAAAAGCCGGCATACCGGTTAACACCTGGTAACAGACAGCACCCAGTGCAAACACATCAAGACGCGGGGTGACGATATTTTTCCGGATATATTCAGGTGCCATATAACCAGCCGTACCCAGTATATCCTGACTTGAAGCATCATCACCTAATAACATGGAGATGCCAAAATCCATCAGTTTAGGCGTACCTTCACTATCAATAATGATATTTTGTGGTTTGATATCACGATGAATGACACCCGCCTGATGAGCCAATGCAACGGCTTTGATAATGCCGCTCATGATCTTCAGCTTATTTTCCAGACGGTGAGCTTTGTCAGTTAACCATTCGTCCAGCAATTGGCCTTTGACATATTCAAAAACAATAAAGGATTGACCGGCAGACTCACCAATATCATAGATTGAAACGATATTTTGATGCTGAAACAGACTTAAAGCCTGAGCTTCCTGTTCAATTAATTGCGCCGTGCTTTTATTAAACGCGGTCGAATGCAGCAGCTTGATAGCAACTTCACGTTTAAGTTTAGGATCGGTACAGAGATAAACATCACCCTGTGTGCCCGATCCGATTTTATGATCAACGCGATAGCGCCCGATTGACTGCATTATGTCTCATTATGAAAGGAGGAATGTTCTCAATAATTCTCTCACATAATGGTCAGCCAGCAAAAAGCCGAATAACAGGCTGAGGTAAAAAATCGAATAACCAAAGGTCTTCATAGCCAGCTCATCACTATCGTCCTTGTATAAACGCCATGCATAGTACAAAAACCCGATACCTAGCGATAATGCGCCCGACAGATAAATCAGTCCGCTCATATTAATCACTACAGGCATCAGTGAAACACTGAACAACAAAAGTGTATACAGCAAAATCTGCGCTTTGGTAAAGGGTACACCATGGGTAACCGGCAACATGGGAATACCGGCCTTGGCATACTCTTCACGACGACGAATGGCCAGCGCCCAGAAATGTGGAGGCGTCCAGACAAAGATAATCAGAAACAGCAATAAAGCCTCAGTGCCCACTTCTCCGGTGACTGCAGCCCAACCAAGCAGCGGAGGGGCCGCACCGGCAGCTCCACCCAAAACAATATTCTGCGGGGTACTACGTTTCAAAAAGACTGTGTAGATAACTGCATAACCAATCAAAGCAATGAAAGTTAACAATGCTGTTAGATGATTAACCATCGTGGTTAAAATCAGCATAGCTACAGCCGCAAGCGTCAATGCAAAGGTCAACACATGCATAGTACCGAGTTTGCCGGATGGTAACGGACGATTTTCAGTTCGCTGCATTAGTGCATCGATACGTTGATCTATCATGTGATTGAGCGCTGCTCCCGAAGCAGCCGCCAGACCGATGCCCAGATTACCTGCGATCAGAATATCCAGAGGCGGCAACGCACCCGGACTAGCCAGCAACATGCCTACAAAGGCGGTAAAAACAATCAGGTAAACCACTTTGGGTTTACACAACTCATAATAACTTCGCCAATTTATCGTTAGCGCAGAGTCCATTGCTGATGCATTTTTATTTACTACTGACATGTCTTTACCCTGCCTGTTTGGGTTGCCCGATACGAACAACTTTTAATAAACGTTTAAAATCTTTTGCGATATCCTGAGGATCAGCATCCGCGTCATAAACCATGATCAGGTTTGCCAATGGGTCTATGATAAAAACCCGGTTTTCCGGACTTACTCCTTCAACCTGCATTTGTGCAATAAGTCTGGAGCCATCCGATGCTTCAGCTTTAATGATATCGATATCACCATAGGAGGAGATACCCTGTTTGAAATCCTGCAGATTATTCTCATCCAATAGAACAAACATACGTTTAATACGCTCGCGCTCTTCACCCATTAGACGTCTGATTTGTGTGATGTGGTAAACATTACGCTGACAATCTTCACCGCAATGACTAGCCCCGACCGTTGCCAGCACCCAGTTACCTTTCAGTGTCTGTGCATCAAGAGCCTGACCGTCGATCTTTGATAACTGCATATCGGCAATCGAACGAACGGGTTCGATTAATTCACCGCGATTAGAGGGATTCATCTGCGGCAGGTTGTCCATATTGGCAAAATAAATCCAGCTAAACAGATAAGGAAAGCCACTGATTGCCAACAGGATCCAGAATGGTTTTAAACTTCGTTTTTTATTACTGCTCATTTTCTTGACTAACTCTTTTAAAACTTAAACCCAGAAATGTACCGAGGGCTATCAATGCAAAGGCAGACCATTGAATGGCATAACCAATATGCATACCACTTTTATCCTCAGGCTGCGGCCATTGACGCTTATAACCATAAGTTGATTCCGGGCCCAGCAACATCAAAAAATCCGGAACCGATAATCCGCTTTGCTCGCGGTAATAGGCCATATCCAGATAATTCCAGCGGTTGCCGGCATCTACGATTTGCGCACCAATCACAGGCGCAGAACGAGGCATGTCCAGCATCACTTCGATAAGCTGCTGATCTTCAGCAACATCGATTCGCGGCAAGACTGATCGATTCATATCCGCTTGTATCCAACCCCGGTTAATCAGAATAACCTCGTCAGTATCGAACAAGCGAAAAGGTGTAATCACTTCATAACCGGCTTTACCCTTGTTCACCACATTATCAAGCAACAGTTGATGCTGATTGACAAAATGACCGGATAACAAAAAACGCTGGTAACGTTTTTCTAATGACAAATCAGCCATATCGCTTAGCTGTGTAGCCGGCATTGCCAGCTTTTCGCTTATTAACTGCATCTGCAGGTGTCGATCTTCAGCACGTCCCAACTGCCAGATGGCAAGCCAGACAAAAACTACGACAGCCATAGTGGTAACGATCAGACCGATTAAGGATGGTCGAAACTGATAATTCGAAATTTTCATTAAACGGTTTATACTGCCTGCTGATCTAATCAGCCAACCGTAGACCTCATGACTTTTAAAACATTAATAATCATAAATATCATTCTTATTCTTCTTAGCCTTTTTTCCGGTGTTTTCTTTTTACGCGATGACACTAACAAAGACACCAGACTGGTTAAATCGTTAACCATTCGCGTCGGCCTTTCAATCATGCTGATCTGCCTGATCATTTATGGCTTTACAACAGGTCAGTTACAGCCTCACCCGGTTCAATAAGGACTCTATTTATTCGACAAACAAAAAAGCCCGAAGTCATAGCTCCGGGCTTTTTTTGTTATAACCAGTATACAAAGATATAAAGCGCTATCCAGACAACATCTACAAAGTGCCAGTACCAGGCAACACCTTCAAAAGCAAAGTGATTTTCTTCAGTAAAATGATGCTTCATCGCACGGAACATAATCACGATCAGCATAATCGTACCGATAGTCACATGCAAACCGTGGAAACCTGTCAACATGTAAAAAGTTGAACCGTAAATGCCTGATTTCAAAGTCAGGTTCATCTCGGAATAGGCATGACCATATTCATAAACCTGCAACACAAAGAAGAACAAACCTAATGCAATAGTCATCGCGAGGCCCAGTACCAGCTGTTTATTGTTTTCTTTTTTCAGACCCCAATGCGCCCAGGTCAAAGTGACACCTGAAGTGAGCAGGATAATCGTGTTCCAGAGTGGAATACCACCGGCGCCCATAGCCTGATTAGGTACATCAAATTTAGCCGGATCCGGCATACTGATTGGTGGCCATGTGTACTGCCAACCATCCCAAAGTATGTTTGAGGTTGCCAGATAACCTTCACCACCAAGATATGGCAGCGTAATGTTTCTCAGATAGTAAAGACAGCCAAAGAAGGTCGCGAAGAAAAATACCTCAGAGCCGATGAACCAGAACATACCGTGACGGAATGAGCGACTAACCTGGGCATTATATTTGCCGCTCAGGTTCTCATCGATAACATCAGCAAACCAGCCTTTAAAAAGATAAGCAATGGCAAAAGCCGCCAACAACATTATCCATGGCCCCATGTTAACGCCATTCATCCAAAGAATTACGCCAAACAGCATCACAAAAATGCCACTAGCCGCGATAATTGGCCAGCGACTACCATCTGGTACGAAATAAAGATCTTTATTCGTTTCGGTACTCATTTAAACCCATTCCCCTTTATATTTGATTTTGTAAATTTTTGTTCAATATATTCTGTTTATTCACATCAGAAACACCTGACACGGCTTCACGATCGGTATTCATGAAACTATAGGACAGGGTAACGACGCTATATTTGTCCGGAAGACGTTTATCAAGAACAAAACGCAACGGCATTTGTTTGACCTCATGAGGCTTAAGTGTCTGCTGAGAAAAACAAAAGCATTCAATCTTGTTAAAGTGCTCGGTTGCCTGCCAGGGCGTTACGCCTGGAACCGCTTGAGTAATCACTGACTCTGCAGTCAGGTTTTCGGCGGTAAATACCACTTCGTAAACTTTACCCGGATGCACCTGCATTTTTTTTACCGCAGGCGCTACTGTCCACGGCAAACCTTCATTCATTGTGATATCAAACTCAACCGTAACCAGCCTGTCAGCATCGACACCACCATGCATGGCTTCTTCCAGTGTCATTCTGCCCGAGGCTGATGAACCGGCGGAATTGATTCCTGTTACATCACAAACCAGACTATAGAGCGGCACCATGGCAAATCCGAATGCGAACATGCCAATAACCGCCATAAATAATCTTTTGACCAGACGCGAGTTTTTAGATTGCAACTCCGACACTTGATCAGACCTACTTGAAAATCGCGTCTTTCAAAACATAGACCGGCCACATTGAAATCATCAAGGCAACCGCAGTTAAAATTAAAGCGACTTTGATATTTGAAGCTTTTTTGGATTGTTCATTATTCATTAGGATTCTCCTGATTCATGCCGACCGGCCAGGCGGTCGGCAGAATGAGATTACTTCAGCACAGGAGGCTGTTCGAAGGTATGGAAAGGCGGTGGTGAAGACGTCGTCCACTCCAGACCATAAGTACCAACCTGCGCACCATCCCACGGCATATCACCCGCTGGCGCACCACCGCGGACTGTTTTGATAATGATGTACAGGAACAGCAGGTGAGACGCACCGAAAGCAAAGGCACCCAGTGAAGAGATCACATTGAACTCGGTGAATACTGAACTGTAGTCAACGATACGACGAGGCATACCAGCCAGACCTGAAAAATGCTGTGGGAAGAATGTCACGTTAAAGGCAATCGTTGTCCACCAGAAAAAGATCTTGCCAAGTTTTTCATCGTACATATGACCGGTCCATTTCGGCAGCCAATAGAAAACACCGGCATACAGACCAAACACGGCACCGGGAATCAATGCATAGTGGAAATGAGCCACTACGAAATAGGTATCGTGATACTGCAGATCAGCAGGAACAACAGCCAGCATAACACCGGTAGTACCTGCAAATGAAAACATCAGTACGATAGCAATAGCAAACAACATGGGGGTTTCAAAAGTCATTGAACCGCGCCACATGGTGAAGATAAAACTAAACAGCATATAACCGACTGGAATCGAGATCAGAATGGTACCGATCATGAAATAGGTAGTAACGGCCTGAGACATACCAACGGTGTACTGATGATGCGCCCATACCACCATACCCAGGGCGGTCAGACCGATCATTGAGTAAACCAGTGGTTTATAGGCAAATAACGGTTTACGTGAAAATGTTGGTACAACCATGCCCAGAACGCCGATTGAAGGCAGCAGCAGAACATACACTTCAGGATGACCGAAGAACCAGAAAAGATGCTGGAACAGAACCGGATCACCACCACCCGCTGCATCAAAGAAAGAGGTACCGAAATGACGGTCAAACAGCAACATGGTCACACCACCGGCCAATACCGGCATAACCATGATCAGCAGCAGACCAGTCAGTAACCATGACCAGACAAACAGAGGCATCTGCATGTAACCCATACCGGGTGCACGCATATTTACAATAGTGGTCACAATATTAATTGATGCCAGAATTGATGAGATACCCAGAATGTGCAAGGTGAAGATAGTGAAATCCATACCGATACCGGCCTGCACAGACAAAGGCGGATAAAGTGTCCAGCCGGTGTTAACCGGTGTATCACCTGCGATATAAGGTGCGAACATGGACATGATCAGCATCAGACCACCAAACGGCAACAACCAGAAACTGAGGTTATTCAGTCTTGGCAATGCCATATCCGGGGCACCAATCATCATCGGGATCATCCAGTTAGCCATACCCGCAGCCGCTGGCATGACCAGACCAAATACCATGATCAAAGCATGATTGGTCAGAAGATTGTTATAAAGATCAGGATTGACAATCTGCAGTCCCGGAAACATCAGCTCTGCGCGTAACATCATTGCAGATGCGCCGCCCAGGAATAACATCACCAGGGCGAAGATCAGATACATGGTACCGATGTCTTTGTGATTGGTACTGAACAACCAGCGTTTCCAACCTGTTGGTGGGCCATGATGCTCATGATCGTGGGCTATATCAGTGCTCATGATAATACTCCTCGTTGTAATTAGTTATTTGTTATCGGGCAGCTTTGACTGCAGTCGGCTGAACGCTTTCGCCGGTATTGTTACCCCAGGCGTTACGTTCGTAGGTGATTACTGCTGCCAAATCGAGATCATTCAAGGCATTGCCCCAGGCGGCCATAACCGGATTTTTCTTGGAACCATGAATCACGATATCCAGATGCGCTACCATATCTTTGGTAGCAATCTGACTAGCTTTCAAAGCAGGGAACCCGGCAGCCGGCATGCCTTCACCATTTGCCTGGTGACAAGCCGCACAGTTAGCCGCATAGACTTTTTCGCCTTTAGCCATAAGCTCATCAAGTGTCCAGTCTTTATCAGAAGCCGCATCAGCCGCAGCCTTGGCTTTTTCGGCCTGTTGATCAGCTACCCAGCTGGCATATTTGTCTTCACTGACTGCGCGGATGACAATAGGCATAAATGCATGACCAGTGCCACAGTTCTCAGCGCACTGACCACGATAAACACCCTCTTTTTCGATGATAGCCCAGGTTTCGTTGATATAACCCGGAATAGAGTCTTTTTTGTATGCAAGTGCCGGCACCCACCATGCATGGAGAACATCAGTAGCGGTATGCAGGAAACGAATGCGCTGATTGACCGGCAAAATCACCTCAACATCGGTATCACGCAGATAGATGTCACTATCAACACCAATGTCACGATTCAGGTTGGCAACCAGTCTGATATCCTCATTCATATAATCATAAGTCCATTTCCACTGTGAACCTGTGACTTTCAGAGTGATATCAGGCGTTGTCGTATCTTCGACCAGATCAAATGTTCGGGTTGCTTTACCGGCGATACTCAGGTCGATACCCAAAACCAGAACCGGCACCAGAATCCAGGCCCATTTGCCAAACCAGGTCATATGGAAATTCTGATCAGCTTCATAACCGGCAGATTTACGGAATTTGACGACTGCATAAATAATCACAGCCGTAATAATGACCATGATGATCGTTGCTACCAAAGCGGTAAGCATATGCAGATCGTAGATTTCTTTCGTAACCGGAGATACCGGTTCCGGCAGGTTCAGGCCATACTCAGCATAAGCTGCACCGGCAAACCCCATAGACGCTAACACGACAGACTTTAGCAGTCTTTTTACAACTCCCATACAACTCCCCTTCAAATTTTATATTTTTTAAAGTTATTAATTTTTATGATTTAGCGCTGAGCCTGTAATCCGGCAAGCCCATCTTTCAAACTATCGGACAGTTCCAGTCGTTCTTCATCGGTAAGACATGTACCCACTTCGACACATTTACCATGTGAACGCAGCAGCAATCTGCTTGGGTGCCAACTGATACGACTTTTTTCCAGAATGACCTGAACCCAATAGGGCTGAAAAGACCATTCCCCACTGCCTCTGTGGAAAGAGCGCGTGATATGCAGACAGGAATCATCTAGATCAATGATTTCCTGGTTACGACTAGCGCGATCTATCAGGTAAAACGCTACAGCCAGAATCACCATTTCCAACAGCATAATCGGCATAACCATCCAGGCTCCAAGCAGCCAAAAACGCATTGCCAGAGCCATTGACACAAGAAAAACTGCCAGAAAAAACCAGATTTTACCTCTGGAGCCCAGTGAATTATTGGGCTTGATAATGTACCGGCATGATTTGCCGGATGCGTTACATTCGGTAATCAGCAAGTTTATTTCCCGGTCAAATTGACATGTGTCAAAAAAAAAGTTGTCTGATATTAATTCATAATTGATATAAGTCAAAGACAGAATTAAATATTAGATGTTATGTATATTCTTATACGATTTGCTGGTCAGGTACAAACCGGTAATGACACTTAACAATAACAGCGCTGCCCCGCCATTGTGAGCAACCGCATTAAATAACGGCAATCCTGCTACAACATTCATCACTCCCAAGGTTAACTGTAGCAGCA
>Ga0181565_10004306_pt1 | contig 10885 bp, 3 predicted proteins | sample 101ome_16_FD_129661 | JGI IMG/M metagenome (GOLD analysis project Ga0181565, IMG submission 129661) | Coastal salt marsh microbial communities from the Groves Creek Marsh, Skidaway Island, Georgia - 101401AT metaG (megahit assembly) | ecosystem: Environmental > Aquatic > Marine > Intertidal zone...
CCTCCAAGACGTTCAAAGCGTCCTCCCCGAACTCCGCGCTCGAGTCCCCCAACTCCGGCGAGGACGACGGCGTCTTCCCCGACGAGGCGCGCGTCGTTCCCAAGTATAACCCCCCCGACGGATCCTCGACGGATCCTCTCGCCGCCTCCGACGCCGAGACGCCGCGCGAGTCGACCGCGCCCCGCGAAGGCGTTCCCGGAGCCGGAGCGACGCCGGACGTCCGCGGCGAGTCAACCGCGGCGCTCGCGACCGGGGTCGGCGAACGGCCCTCCGCGGCGGATTTTGTTCGCGCGGGCGACGGCGGCGGCGCCGGCGACGCATCCGCCGCCGACGATCCCTCCGCGGCGCCCGACCTGGACGCCGAGACGCGCGCCGCGTGCCTCGCTCGGTTCGTGGCGACGGACGACGAGGGGCGGCTCGCGGAGCTCCGCGCGATGGGGCAGAAAGAGCTCCAGGAGACGTTCCGCGCGGCGTTCCGTCGCGCGACGACGAGCAACAACAACCAGTGGCTCCGCAGGCGCATCGCCGGCGCCATGGGGCTGGAACGCCTCGTCGGCGGCGCATCGCACGCGGGCGCCGCCGGCGCGAGCGCGCGCAAATCATCCCTCGCGGGGCTCCAGGCACCGGCGGGAACGACCGGCCCCGCGGGCGGGTTCCTCCCCGCGCGGGCGGGGTCCGGGTTGGAGAAGGCGGGCGGGACGATTGTCGCCGAGGACGGCGTGCGCAAATCCAGCCGCGCGGCGAAGCCGAAGATTCGCGACTTCCTCCCGTCGGCGGTGTGCGTCAAGGTGGCGAACGAGGCCCCCGGGGAGTCGGCGGTGGGTCGGCGCGTGCGCGTGTTTTGGCCCGCGGAGGGGGCGTTCTACGCCGGCCTCGTCGTCGGCTTTGATTTCAAATCCGCGAAGCACCGCGTGCGGTACGACGACGGCGACGTCGAGGACGTCCTCCTCGCCGCCGAGCGCATCGAGTGGATCCAGCCCGGCGTCGTCGACGAGAGTAAGCTGGCGCCCACCGCGCCCGCCACCGCCGCGGGGGGCGGCGCGCTGAGTTCCAAAGCCTCCAGGGCGGTGTCCCTCGGGAGCGCTCTCCCCCGCCGAATCGTCCACTTTGCGCTCCCCGCGCCCGGGAAGCCCGCGGAGGTGCTGGCGGAGCTCGGCGCGTCGTGGCCCTCCACGGGGGCGCACGTGTGGGGCCGCGTGAAGGGCCACGGGTGGTGGCCCGGGGTGGTGCAGCGGCCCGAGCCCGGGGACGCCGCGGAGAAGGACGCGGCGCAGCGGAGGAGGGTGCGGTTCTTCGACGACACCGCGGCGTCGGTGCACAGACACGACCTGGTCCCGTACCGCGAGTACAGGGACGCGCTGAGCAAGGCGAAGAAGTCCGTCGGGTTCGTCACCGCCGTGCGCTTGGCGGAGCAGAGCGTCGCCAAGGCGGTGGCCAAGGAGAAGCGAAAACGCGAAGAGTCCATGAAGGCGCTCAATACTAACGGCGACGCGAGCGAGCGCGACGCCGACGCCGACGCGAAGGAGGGGGAGCCCCCCTCGAGCGCGAAGCGCAAAGACCGCGACGGGGACGCGTCGACAGACGGAGGAAGACCCGGCGGGGAGCCCCTCGGGACGGGGCCCGACCGTAAACGCCCCGCGCGCGGCGGCTCTCCCGAGGTGGCGAACGGCGTCGTCGCCGAGCTCGAAGACGGCGCGCGCGCTCGGAAGGCGGCGGCGCCGGAGGCGTCCTCGCGAGGCGCGCTCGCCGTCCCCGCCGCCTCGAACCCGGACCCGAAGCGGTTCGACCTCGCCCCGGACGGCACCCTGAAGCCCAAGATCAAGCGCTCGCACAAGAAGGGCCAGGGGCTCAAGGCGAGGGCGGCGGCGGAGGCGGCGGGGCTCCCGTGGCCGCCGCCGAAACCCGCGGGCGTGGGGCGAGGCAACAAGGCGGGGGCATCCAGAGGGGCGAACGAACGCGCGAATAAAGCCGCCGGAAATCTTTTCGGGAACGCCAACCCCAACGCCGCGTCTCGACGGCTCGGCGGCGGGATGGCGTACGCCGCGCTCGGGGCGGCGGGTATGGGCGACCAGCTCGGCGGCGCGGAGGGTATGGGGGACCAGCTCGGTTTACTCTCGCGCAAGCTTGACGCGCTGCACACGCGTGTGACGCCGCTCGCCATCGCGGCGTCGCAGTACCTTCGCAAGCAGCTGCAGCTCTCGCGCGCGAGCGCGGCGCGCGGCGGCCAGGTCCCGCCGGCGGCGATGATGACGGAGGGGGAGCGCGCGACGCTCCTCGAGGAGCTCGAGGCGCTGCACCGTTTGCTCTCGTGGTCGGGCGGCGGCGGCGGCCCGGGTTCTTCCGTCGCGACCCCGTCGGGCGACGTCCGCGACATCGGCGAGGAGATTGCGGCGCGCGAGATGATGTTCGTGCACGAGCAGTACGGCGGCGCCGGCGCCAACGCGGACGCGGCGGCCGCCGAGAAGGCGGCGCGCGACGGGAGCGACCCGGACCTCGCGCGGCTGGACGCGCGGTGGGAGCGCGGCGGCCTGGACCCCATCGAGATGGCGATGCTCGACGCGGAGAACGTCGGCGTCGCGGGGGTCCCCGTGTCCATGATGGACGCGGGCGAGGTTGACATTCAGCAGCTCGGCAACATGATGGACGGAGTGCCGCCCCCGCAGGTCGTGGAGACCGAGTACCGCGGGGCGAAGGAGGGCGAGTACCGCTGGGACGCCGCCGCCGACGCGTATAAGTACCGCGACAGCGACGACGAGGGCGAGGCGCTGGACCCGGCGGCGCTCCTCGCGTCGGGGCCGAGCGGAGACTTCTCCGCGCAGGTGGTCGCCGACGCCCAGGCGACCCCGGCGACCCAGGCGCAGCAGCACGCCGCCGCCCCCGCGGCGGCGGCGGCGACGACGCACCCGATGACTGCATCACACCTCGGGGGGTTCGTGGGCGAGAAGAGGCGGCCGGAGGAGGTGGACGGAGCGGCGATCGGCGCGGCGCGGGCGGAGGCGGGTTCGGCTTTGGGCGGCGGCGACGCGGAGCGGGAGCGCTCGCCGGCGCGCTCGCCGGCGCCCGCCGCCGCGTCGACGCCCCCCGCGCCGGCGTACATGGGCGCCCCTCGAAGGGCGCCCTCGCCGGCGCTGTCCGACACGACGCAGTGAGATTCCGAAGGGGAGTCGAGTCGAGGAACGACGCGTGGATAGATTCATCTCGTAGAAAGCAAACAACAGGCGGAGGGTTCGGGAGACGGACCCGCCGCCGCGCGAATGTAAAACACAACAAAAACATCCGTGTGAGCGCATCGAACCGATGTCGGCGAGTTGTTCGCTCCAGACTCCTGGCGACTGCCCCGAGATCACTGCTGCCGTCTCGTTCGTCTTCTCGCCTCGGCGCCTCGCCCATTCGTTCCGCGCGCCACCGGCGGGTGCGTGCTCGGGCGTCGGCGTCGGCGGCGCGCGTGGTCGCGGGGCTCCGCCCGCGCGCGATGCGGCGGGGGGCGCGGCGTTTGCTCGTGGCGGCGCGCGCACGGCCCCCCGCGGGCGTCGCGGCGGAATCGCGCGGCGCGCGAATCGTCGCGCTCGCGCCTCGTTGGTCGAGCCGCGCGTCATGGCGCGGCAAGGCGTCGAGGCCCGGGTCGGGGGGCACGACCGTCCACGGCCAAGGCGCGACGTCCAATCCCCCGACGCGCGGTAAGCCCGGGATGGCGGCGCAGCTCGGCCTGGACGCGATCCCGGTCGAGCGGCAGTACCTCGAGTCGTGGATGACCGCCGACGCGCGGTGGAAGGTGAAGCGCGTGGTCTCCTCCGTGCCCGCCGCCGTCGACACGGGCGCGGGCGGGGGCGAGTGCTCGCTCGTCGTCCAGGACAAGCGCGTGCTGGACCGCACGGAGGAGAGCAAGTACTTCGGCGTGAACGAGCCGAAACCGGCGGCGGGCCCGGGCGGCGAGCTCGGCGCCGCCGCGGACCCTCCCTCGCACGCCCCCACGGCGTGGAAATGGCTCGCGCACGTCAACAACCACCTCGAGTACCCCGCGGAGGTCCCGCCGGTGTGGGTCGCGTGCGCGGTCATCCGACCCCCTCCCCGGTCGCGAAGCATCACGTTCGGCACCGCGCGGTCCGCGGCGTCCCGGCGCAAGCACCTCATGTACAACGTCAAGAACAAGGCGAAGCAGGAGCTCGACCTGACGCGCGAGGGCGAGGCCGTCGTCGACCACCTCGGCCTCAACGCGTTGTTGTTTCTCCACGGCAAGGACGTCTACTTCAACCGCCTCGGCGAAAATTCCCGGGTGTACGTCACGATCGCGGGCGCGGAGCCTCCCGGCGCGGAGCCCGGGTGGGAGGGGAGGGAGCTGCATTTCGCCGCGTCGGCGCGGATCAACGCGCTGGGCGAAAACCTCGGCCTGGACCCCGAGCGGCGCGCGCCGATCACGATGCTCAACGCCCCGCGCCTGCCGTTCACGGTCGCGGGGGAGGACCAGGCCCCGAACCTCATCTGGCACCTCTTCTTCATCGTCCCGCCGCCGAGCGCGCTCACCCCGGGCCAGCTCATGCGCCGGGACGAGCGCCTCGTGGACGACCTCGCCGAGGCCGCCGCGTTCGCCAGGCGAACGGGCGCCAAGCTCGCGGTGATGGGCCTGGAGCTCGAGGGCGTGCACGCGAGAAACGACGCGGCGTCCAGGATCGTCGCCGCCGCCGACGCGTGCGGTCTCGCGAGGGACTCCCCCTCGGCGCCGCCGATCCTTCCGGGCGCGCTGAGAGGCATGGTGAACGACCCGGAGACGGTCCACGAGCTCCTCGCGCTGTCTTCCGACGCGGCGAAGGGCGACGCGGCGAAGACCGACGCGGCTCTCGAGGCGCACTGGCTGCTCCAGCGCGACGACGTCGTCGGCGCGGTGGAGGCGGCGCTGAGGCGGCGCCACCTGCAGGACGCGCTTCACCACCGGCGGAGGGTGCAGCAGCACTGGCTCGAGGCGTGGACGCACCGCGGGATGACGCTGTCGGACGCGGCGGACGCGGTGAGCGAGGGGAAGAAGGGCGCGAAGTGGGCTCGGGATTGGTTCGAGGGGTTCGCGCGCGCGCACCACGCGAGGTCCGCCGTCCGCGGCGTCGCGTCCTTCGTCTTCGACGACGCGAGGACGCGGCGGGGGCGCGCGTACGTCACGCGAAACGCGCGCGCGATGATCGACGCGACGAGGCGATTCCTCGACGGGGACGTCACCGAGCGCGGTTTGCTGGAGGAGATGCTCCGCGACGCGGATCGAGAAAGTCACGGGGGGTGGACGCCCGCGGGGGCTCGGACGGCATGGAACGCCCTCGGAGGGCTCGGACCGGACGCGGGAGGAGACCAACAGAAGGGTTCGAGCGCGAACGGGTCGGACGCGTCGAGCGGAGGGGGCGGGGCGCCGTTCAGCGCGGGGAAGCAAACCGCGGCGCAGAGAGCCGCCCTGCGCGCGGCGCGCGCGGCGGCGGACGGGGGGCTCGACGAGGGCGGAACCCGCGGCGGGAACGGCGCGAACGAGGAAGCCGCGGGGCTCCCGAGCGCCCAGGGTGTGGGGTCGTCTTCGTCGTCCGAGCTCGAGGACGACGCCGACGCGGCGTTGCTCGAGGATCCGGACGATATGTGGCGCGCGTTTTGGCGGTTCCGCGACGTCGTCGATTTGGTCTCCGCGCGCGACGCGGCGGCGGACGACGCGGACGTGTTCGAGGTGTTACTCGACGACATCGAGGCGCGCCTGGGCGCCTCCGGGGCCTCCTCCGGGGCCTCGCTCTCCCGGGGTCCTTCGATCGCGCCGTCGCTCGCTCCGCTCCACGTCGTGGCCGCCGAGCGCGTCGCGCGGCAGCTCGCGAACTACCGCCGGAGGCTCGCGGACGAGGACCGCTCGACGCGTTTGGCGGACGAGGACGACGTGCTGCGTCGATGCGGCGAGTTATCGGCGCGGGCGGGGCGCGTCTTGGAGGGGCTCGAAGCGCTTCGGCGGTCGTACGACGGGGCGCGGGCCGCGCTGGACGCGGCGTGCGCGGAGGGCGAGCGCGGGATGGCGGTCGGGGACCTCGACGCCATGGCGGGGACGGAGGCGGAGGCGACGTTCGAGGTCGGGACGACGCGCCGTTCAGCACGAGCGCGTGGCGGATCAAGCTCGACGCGCTCGACGCGCTGGTCGAGACGGTGCGGGCGATGCGCGCGGTGCGCGCGGACCCCTCCGAGAGGATCCGAGAGGGGGCGACGATCGGAGACGGGGGAGACCCGCATCGGGACCCATCATCCGACGGGTCGGGAACCGATCGGTCGGTTCCGTCGGGACGCGCGGCGCTCGCCGGGACCCCCGCGCCGCCGTCGGACCCGTCGGTCGATCGCGCGGATCTCATCGCCTCCGACGCCTCCGACGCGTCCGGCGTGGACGAAGAAGACCCGGGCCGGGCGGTTTGGACGGTGACGCACGCGAACCTGAGCGAGCCCTTCGAGCTCACGCTGGAGTCCATCTTGACGATTTTCGGCGAGCTCAAGTACCGCGCCCCCGAGCGTTCATCCGCGTCGGTTTCGGGCGCCGAGTCCGCGGCGGCGGCGGAGGAGGCGGACGCGCGTCGCGTCGTCGCGGAGTGGACCGCGTTGGGCGACGCCGCGGACGCGACCCTTCGGCGCGCCTCGGATTTGCGCGGTAAGATGGCCGCCGCCGTGGACGTGATCGCGGCGAGCGATAAGATCGACCCGAGCGGGATTCGCGCGGCGATTGAGCGGGCGCGCGTTCGCGGCGCGCCCGCGCTCGTCGTGCAGGCGGCGGAGGCGAAGCTCGCGGACCTCGAGGAGGACATCGCCGCGTTCGTTCGGCACAGGCGCGCGGGCGAGAGCCTCTTGCCTCCGCCGAAGAAGTCGTGGAGCGGCGCGGGGCGGCACATCTGGTACGACGAGACGGCGGAGCTCGGGCGGGGGTCTCTGGGTACGACGGTGTACGCGGGTGTCTACGACGAAACCGCCGGGAGTTCCTCCGTCGTTCGGCGGCCCGCGGCGATCAAGCGCATCCCCCTGCCTCCCGGCGACAGGGGCGCGAGCGTCCGCGCCCTGGTCGAGCGCGAGGTCGCGCTGCACCGCCACCTGAACCAGAACTCGAACCGGGTCACGTTCTTGCTCGGCGTCCACTTGGACGCCAACGACGCGGTGTTCACGGCGATGGAGCGGTGCGGCGAGAGTTTGGCGCAGTGGCTCAGGAACGCCCCCGGCGGGAACGTCGCCGAGCTCTCCCCCGCGGAGCGCCTGCGGGCGGCGGAGGCGCTGACCGCGGCGGTCGCGGACGTGCACGCGGCCGGGGTGACGCACAACGACATCAAGCCGGATAACTGTCTGCGCGCGGCGAGCGGCGAGTTCAAGCTCGCGGATTTGGGTTTGGGCGTTCGCCTGAAATCCGCGGATCGCGGCGCGGAGAACGAGTACTCGATGACCACCTTCGCGGGGTACGGCGTGAACGTGCAGCTGCGGGGCCGGCCGCCGGAGGTGCTGCAGGGCCTCAACCTCACCAGCGCGGTGGACGTGTGGAGCCTCGGGAACCTCATCTACGCCACGTTCACCGGCGAACCTTCCCCGTACGCCGACCCGGGGTCCGAGGACGCGCGGGGGGGCCACGGCGGCGGCGGGGAGGCGGGGATCGAGGGGTTGTACGAGAACCAGCGCATCTTGCGCGGGAGCTTCTCGCTGAGGGCGCTGGAGACGTCGAAGCTCCCGCGGCACACGATCGCGGCCGCGCGGCGGGTGTTGCACGACATGCTCCAGCCGGACCCCGCGGACCGACCGACGGCGGCGGAGGTGTTGGCGCACCCCGTGTTCTGGTCGCCGGAGACGGCGCTCGAGAAGATCCGCGAGGTGCACGACAAGCGCCGCGTCCCGCTCCGGGAGCGCGGAGGCCACGCGCTCACCGCCGACGAGGAGCTCGCCCTCATCGCGGACGGCGCTCTCGGAGCTCTCGGGGACGAAGAGAGGCTTCATCAGAACGGTGGCGACCCGACGAAGGGGTCCGACGGCGACCCGTCGAAACCCCCGCGCTCGTCCCCGCGCTCGCGTGCGACCAAGGGGGGCGCCTCCGCGCCTCCTCAGAGTAAGGCGGAGAAGGACGCGGCGAGACTGGTGAGCCTCGCGTCTCGGCTCCACGGGTGGAAGGATCTGGTGATTCCCGAGCTCTTGGAGCGCGTGACCAAGTTCAACATCAAGCGGCAGTATCAGGCGGGGTCGGACCAGCTCCAGCGCGCGAAGGACGAGGCGCGGGAGGCTTCGCTCGCGGCGAAGGAGGCGGAGGAGGGCCGGGGGGGGACGCATCGGGCCAAGGGGCGGCGCCGCGGGCGAGACTCACTCTCGCTCCGCGCGGCGGCGGCCCGGGGGGACTGGGACGGAACCGGGTACGAGCCGACGCTCCGGGACCTGTTCCGGTTCGTTCGTAACGTCCACGAGCACCCGGGCTTGCAGGCGGAGCGGCACGCGATGGTGCGGGCGCTCGGCGGGGCGGGGACGAGGCTTCTGAAGGACACCGCCCACTCGGGGGAGGACCGGTGGGGCGCCGCGAGGAGGGTCACCGAGGCGTACGTCATGCACGTCTTCCCGGAGCTGCCCCTCCTCGCGCACGCGCTCCTGACCGAACGCGCGAGGGCCGCCGCGGAAAAAGTGGGGGGGAAGAGCCCGAGGTGAAGACGCGGACGCGACCCGGTCTCGCCGGAGAGACCGGCGGCGAGCCTGTTATTACGCGAGGAGAAACGATTTTTTGGACGCTGGATTTTTCGGCGGGTGGCAAACGCCCGCGAGTCGGGAGAGGTCCGACGAGACGCCGTCGACGGATCGGCGACGGATGACGCCCTTTCGAACCGAGATGGAGATCGAAATCGAACGCGACCTATCCGCGCGCGCGCCCCTCTCTCACCTCGCGCGCCCCGTGAGGGGCTTCGCGCTCGCCCGCCTCTCTTCTCGGCACTCGGCGCGCGCCTCCGCCGGCGAAAAAGCGCGCGTTTCGTTTTCGGCAGTACGCGTATACCTCCTCACATCTTGTAGTTGAGCTGGACGCCGTACTTATACCTGTAGTCCGTGTACAGCTGCGCGCACGCCGTGGCGTTGAGCCCCTTGCTCACCTCTCCGGCGTACGTGCACTGCACGCTCCCGACGCTGCTCATCACGAGCCTGAGCGTGTGCCCGTTGTCCAGCTTCGTGCTCGCGCCGGCGACGAGCTTCTCGTCGCCCCCCGCGAGCGCGGCGGTGAGCTCGGCGGCGGCGACGGTGACGTCGTCGAGCTTCGTCGACGCCGACACCTTGAGCTTCGTCGCCTTATCCGCGAGGATCGCCGCGAGCGTCACGTCGTTCACCTTCGTCTGCGCGCCGATGGCGTACCCCGTGACGCCTCCTTTGTTGAACGTCGCCTCCGCGCCCACGACGCTCGAGTCGCCGACGCCGACGAGCGCCGACGCGTCCACCTTGGGCGCCTCGCCGAGCGCGCCCGCCACATCCGCCTTGACGCCCAGGGCGCCGTGGCGGTACGCGTTCGCGATCTTGAGCGTCTTCGCGAGCTTCATCGGCTCGGCCGTCACCGTCGTCTTCAGGCCGTCGACGAGGCCGGCGTGCGCCAGCACCGTCTTGACGTCGCCCTTCTCGTTGAGCGTGAGATCCGCGGTGAAGTCCTTGTCGACGGCATAGCTCGCCGTCGCCGACCCCGTGGCGTCCTTGCCCTTGAACACGACGTCCGCCTTGACGTTCTGGCCGCTCACCTTGGAGCTGACGTTGAACTTGTTGTCGTAGCTGATGCCGCCGGAGAGGATGTCTGGATGCGAACGGAGGCGCGAGGGGGGTGAGGGGCGGGGGTCGGTCGGGGGCGACCGCGCGCGGGCTAGGTTAGGAACGTCCGAGGGAAGGGACAGGCGGCGGGGGACGGTTGGAAAGGGATCGCGCGTGGAGACGCACCCTTGCATCCCTTGGCGATGTCGCCGAAGTACTTGGCCATGATGACGAGGTGCGATGCAGTCTGCGGCGGGAGCGAGGGCGAAGGAACGGGCGATCGAGAGGTCAGCGCGACGCGGAGCGGGGGGGGCGTCGCGACGGGGGCTGAGAAGAAGAAGGGGTGAGGAAGAAAACTCCCTCCGAATCCTGAGTAGACGCCGAATTCTATCGGCGACGAGACCCAGGGTAGGGACGCGGCGGCGCCGGGGTGGCGACGTTTCGTGCGGCGAGCGCGCGTCCGCACCTTGCGTCAGAGACTTCGAGGAGACTCCTCGTCGGTGTGCGCCCGGGAAGTGCTCCTCACGCGCCGTCTCGCGCGGCTTTTCCGGAAGGCGGTGGTGCGCCCTGCAGGCCACGGGGCGCGTTCTGCTTTTTCGGCCGCGAAGCCCCGTCAGCGTTCGCGTCCTCGGCGTTTCTCGCTGCACTCTGCCGATTTTTTCACGCGGAGCCTCGAACCGTCGATCGAGGGGTCGCAGACGTCACTTTTCAGGGGACCCGACTGCACTTTTCCGCTCGCGGGCCGCGGGGTGGTTCCGATCGGCAGATAACACGCGCCGATCACTCGTGCGCGCGCGCTCGCCTTCGTCTCGCACGAAGCGACCCCCCCCGCCGCCCCCCTCGATCCGCTATGCGCTCTCTCCGCGAGCTCGCTCGCTTCGCGCACCGTGCCTCCTCCGTCGCGTCTCCCGCCCGCGCCGCCGCCCCCGCCGCCTCATTCGCGCAGAGCCGCGTGTTCACGATGTCCTCCCCCTCCGCGGTGGAGGTGGACGCGTACAAGGTGGGCGACTCCACGAACATCAAGTGGCACGAGGGCTCCGTGGACACGGCCACGCGCGAGAAAGCGATGAACCAGAAGGGCTGCGTCCTCTGGTTCACCGGCCTCAGCGGCTCCGGCAAGTCCACCGTCGCGTACACCCTCGAGCACGCGCTCTTCCAG
>Ga0181565_10004309_pt1 | contig 10883 bp, 10 predicted proteins | sample 101ome_16_FD_129661 | JGI IMG/M metagenome (GOLD analysis project Ga0181565, IMG submission 129661) | Coastal salt marsh microbial communities from the Groves Creek Marsh, Skidaway Island, Georgia - 101401AT metaG (megahit assembly) | ecosystem: Environmental > Aquatic > Marine > Intertidal...
AATTTTTCTCAAGGCTGTGTACTTTGAAATTGATAGAAACGTCCAAAAGGATTGCTTATCTGTCAGGCCACACTCCTCTTGGCACACTACCTTATAACCAGACTGTAAATAATTGTAGAGAAATGTAGTTGTATATTTCTCACCAGAAATCATGTTTTCATTTCTAAAAGTATAAATCATGACCTTCATGAGGTACACCTAATCTTTAATGAGAAAAAAATATGACTTTGTTTTATAGTTAGGAAGGACTTCATCGGTCCAATTTTCTATAGAAGAGACAATAGAATTGGGGATAAAGCTTGCAATATATGTAGGTATAAAAAAAGCGCGCCTAACTTCTACAATGCTAAATCTGTACTTGTCGCAAAGCTGCTGAATATAATCTAATTTATGGTTATAAGTTTGCCCACCTAGGATAAATTCAGGCAACAAAGATCTAGGACTCCAGTTAAAGACATCAAATGCAAATCCCCCCTTAGACTTTATCACCCTGCTAGCTTCCTGGAAGAAACCATCAAGATCTTCAAAATGAAAAAAGAACCTGCTAGACACCCAGAAGTCAACCGAGTTCTCTTCAAGAGGCATATTATCTGCGGACGACTTAATAAATCTTTCTGCTTGATATCTTGATGCGTTCTCTAGCATCGCATCTGAAATATCGACAGCAATAATATGTTTGGTAAATTGCCCTATCAGTGGAATAAATCTTCCAGTGCCTACCGGGCAATCCAATACTATACTATCACTTGAACAATGCTTACCTAAAAAGTATTCCATCATCTCTGTTTCTTTTTCAGCAACGTATACACCACCACCTCTTAAGAATCTTTTGTGATCATATTCTGAAACAATTTTTTCGCTACTGTAATAATCTGCTTTAACCTGTTTTTTTGACATTTTCATTCTTAAATCCGTATCTATTTTTCTCCATAACATACTTTCTCTTTAGAGACTGTGTATGGATACCACCAATATATTCACCAACAACTCCAATAGTAATCAAGAGGGTCGAACTCATAAAAAACATTCCTATTACTAGTGGCGCCACACCCATCTCGAACGAATCCCAAGATGCAATTTTTCTTATTAAATAATACACCCCTGAGAAAAACGACACAGTGGCGGTAATAAACCCAATAATTGTAGCTAGACGCAATGGAACCTTTGATTGGCTAGTAAGGCCCAACATAACTGTATCAAATAGTTCATACCAATTCTGTTTGGTCTTTCCGCGTTTTCTTTTGAGTTGTTTAAATTCAACTCTGGATACTCTATAGCCCAGTTCTGGTATCAACCCCCTCAAGTAAGGCCTCGTATCCGATATTTGTCTCAACTCTTTGATAACTGACTTGTCATATAAGCCAAAATCAAAGTAATGATCAATCAGCTCGACATCTGACAAACTATTCACCAGCTTGTAATAACTGGTTCTCAGAAATCTTTTAATTTTTGACTCATCACTTTCAACTTTAATCCCCCCTACAACAAGAGATCCTTGCTCCCATTTTTCTATAAATTGATGTATTAGCTCGGGCGGTTCCTGAAAATCACAGGCTAATAGAACCGTTGCATCTGCATCTGGAGTAATAAGTCCGTAAAATGACGACCTAACGTATCCAAAGTTTCGAGTGTTAATGATGGACTGAACATTTTCATATTTTTCACACAACTTGACTAACAGCTCTTCTGAACCGTCTGTTGATGCATTGTCTATAAATAGATGTGTGTATTCATAATCTGCAATCTCAGAAAAGACATCTTTCACCGCCAAAAGCAGGTCTTCAATATTTTCCTTTTCATTAAAAACTGGTGTTACTATTGCTATACGTTTCATGGTCATTTATCTATTTGTCTGATGTCGGCTTATACGAATATAGCTCATCAAATATTGGTGATAATTTTCTCAGTATCTCCCTTGTGTCATCTCTTAACATCTCTTCCTCTCTTGTGCTGAGATTAATCTTACTTGGAAGACGGTGAACTGCTTTTTGTATCATTGTTTTATCAACCGATTCAACCTTTCCTCTGACCCAAATAATTTGATCCATTATTTTGTCAATTTTGGTCAGAGTTACTCCAATGGTAAAGTGATATACCATTACAACAGCAAAGGCTAAGATCATACTTCTTGTAAAAAAATTGAATAACGGCGAACTCATTCTATTATTTTTCATACTAAACCCTATTATTTTCGTTCAAAAATTACAACATTGTTTGTTTCATAAACAATTTCCCAAGGAGATTCTTTTGATGCTATCTCCTTTAAAAATACACCATACTCATCCACCATGGCTCGATCCTTCCATTGGTTTTTATAAATAAAATCATTGTCAGAAAGTAAGGTATCTTTCTTTTTCCATACATATCTACCAGGAACACTGTCATTCATAAAAATAACATCTGGAGAGTGTGTTTCAATAGCCAAGCGATTTAAATCATATGTGTAGGCAATATTTTTAAAATATTCACTATCCACATAACTATACGTGCCTGCCAAAATTCTATCTTCTTTGCCATACTTTCCTTTCAACCACTTTCCTGCTGCAACATAAGGGTTTTTCAACTCCATATAATGAGTCTGTGCCAACATCTGAAAATTTGACACCCCCTTAGGTATCACTAGAAATAGCGCCAAGAAAAGTACTGGTAAAGTAATATAGGTCCTATTAATCCATTTTATTAATAGATGAAACCCATATGCTGAAACAATGATGACAAATGGAAGTAAGTGGAAAGAGTATCTCCATTCTTTGTAATGAATCACAATAAATAAGTACAAGCTGGCAATCAACACATACAAAACTATAGAGGTTAAAACCATAGCTTTTCTATCGGAGAATAGCTCGAGTTTCCATTTATTGGTTTTACTTTTGAACAAAAAATGCAACGCATAGACAAACAAAGACAAGAAACCTGCGGCTATAAAGATGGCAACAAGCTCATATTCATCCGAATACATCGACACCCATTCAGTCCATTGATTATTTAAAACTTTACCTCCGCCCAGACTTGTCAGATTTTCACGCTGGAAAGACAAATCTTCTAATAACTTATTAAATCTAGATAGTACATGCGGGTTTAAAGCCACCCACCCCAGAAAAAAACTCAAAGTTGACCATGAACCAAGATTAACAAAATAATTGACATTATCTTCTTTATTGTCAACAACTCTAGCGATGGTGTTTATGAAGACCAATGACGCAATAAAGACCGCTAAAAAAATCCCGGAATACTTTGCACCAAAAGATAAGCCTATAAATAAGGAACTCAAGAGTATTGCGAAGTTAATAGGTTTTATCTTTAGAGCAAGCAGAAATGCCGCCAGCATTAAGCACATTTGTAATGTATCGGGGTGAATGGTTGTGGCCCACCCCCAGTAATCCGAATGAACTCCAAAGATTAAGGCAAAAATACTAGAAATACTTTCTGATACGCCCAAATGCCTTAAGGCGAGATATATCAAAATCACTGACAATATATATCCCGTTATAGAAATAAGCTTCAACACCAAAACAGATATTTGGTAATCAAATTTCTCGAACCCGACGAATTCTAGTGCGTTGATCAACGCATAAGCCATAGCATTATATGCCTGCCCATAGTGATAAAACCCCCCTCTAAAGCCTCCGGCATCTAATGACTCATCCTTCATCATGCCCTGAAGTCTGTCCACTTGAGAAACTTCATCGTCACTAAAAACTCTCAAAATGCTTGAATTCTCGGAACCGTTAAATATGGTTAAAATTGAGGCATAAGTCGACATTAACAGGAAAAATACCAGTAGATACTTAAAAAGCAGATTCACCACATCTTTAATACACATATTCACAATAAAGTTCTAGGTTAGGTTTCCATATCACGCATATAACTTGCTATTTCAGCAGAGCAAACTTTATGCATGTTCTTTTTATTCAGCCAAGATTGGTGCCAATCAATAATTTTATCTAAGGTAATTTCTAAATCCCATGTTGGTTTCCAACCAAGCTTATCCACTGCCTTAGAAATATCCAACTTTAAAAAATTTGCCTCATGCGGACTAGGATTGCTATCCAACTCCCAACTAGACCCAGGCCATTTAGAAATCATACTTTCTAGAATCCAACTCACCGGCTTTATGTCACACCCATCTGGACCAAAGTTCCACCCCTCAGAAAATTCATTAGGATTAGCATAGAGTTTCTGAGTCAGGATGAGATAGCCAGAAAGTGGCTCTAACACATGCTGCCAGGGTCGTGTAGCTTGCGGGTTTCTAACCACAACTGGCATTCCCATTTCAAACGATCTTAAAATATCTGGTATTAACCTATCATTAGCCCAGTCTCCACCACCCACAACGTTTCCCGCTCTAACTGTTGCAATTCCAATGCCAAGATCATTTAAAAAGGATCGCTGATAAGATGACGATATCAATTCGGCACACCCTTTACTACTGCTATATGGATCGAACCCCCCCATTGGATCTTGTTCTTTATAGCCTTCAATCCTTCCGTCATTTTCATAACACTTATCTGTCGTAACATTGATAATGGCCTTTAAATTTTTACAACTTCTAGCAGCCTCCAAAACTTTTGCAGTACCAAGAGCGTTTGTTTCATAAGTTTCAATGGGAAACTTATAGGAATATCTAACCAAGGGTTGTGCAGCCATGTGAATTAGTATGTCGGGAACAAACTCTTGCATACTGCTACAAACTTCTTTTTGGTTTCTAATATCGCCTATCTGAGAATCGACCAACCTCTCTACTCCCGCTTCATTAAACAATGATGGCAACGTAGTAGGATTGAGCGCATAGCCTTTAACTATTGCACCTAAGTCAGACAACCATATAGAGAGCCAACTGCCTTTAAAACCAGTATGCCCGGTTATAAAAACACGCTTACCCTTCCAAAAATCTACATCAATCATTTATGACTACCAATTTTTCCATGGAGGATTGTCGCTATTCCAGAGATTTTGCAAATAAATTTTATCCCTTAATGTATCCATAGGTTGCCAAAAACCATTGTGGATAAACGACATTAACTCTCCATCCTGCGCCAAACCATTTAATGGCTCTTGCTCCCAGATACAATCGTCTCCGGATATTCTATCCAGCACCTTAGGGGAAAGCACAAAGAAACCACCATTAATTAATGAACCGTCACCCTTAGGCTTTTCCTTAAACCTAGTGACTTGGTTGTTAACAATGTCTAAGGAACCAAATCTGCCAGGCGGATACACGGCTGTGAGTGTCGCGTCCTTTCCATGACTATTGTGGAATGCAACTAGTTCCGAGATGTTTACATCTGAAATACCATCTCCATAAGTAAAACAAAACGCTTGCTCATTCTTCACATATTCAGAAACCCTGCCAAGTCGACCTCCTGTCATAGAATTATCACCTGTATCAACCAGTGTAACGACCCATGGTTCAGTACGATCTCTATGAACTTTCATGCTATTCTCTTTCATGCAAAAAGTGACATCCGACTGATGCAAAAAATAATTAGCAAAGTACTCCTTGATGACATACCCTTTGTAACCACAGCAGACAATAAACTCGTTGATACCATGAGCGGAATACATTTTCATAATATGCCATAGTATGGGCTTACCTCCGATCTCAACCATTGGCTTTGGTTTCACTGATGTTTCTTCACTTAGTCTGGTGCCTAAACCACCTGCTAATATTACTGCTTTCATGTTCGCACCTCTTTGTCAGTTATTTTGTGTATAAGTCCTGGTATTAGCATCATATACAATAGGTAAACGTCATTTATGTTGCTAAAGAATAACCAAATAAATGACAACCCGAGAACTGCCATGATTGAGTAAATTTCGCGATCTCTTCTCACTAGTAATGAGTTAAATAAAACTGCATACAAGCTTATCAACAAAGCTACTCCAACAAGGCCAAAATCCACCAAAATTGCATTAATAGCATTGGTTCTATATATGCGATTCACCTTAGTAGCATCTGATCTTGTGCCAGTGATTTTACTTGCCTTTTCCGAGATCAAAATCCGCGTTAAGTTTTTATCCAATAATAAGTTCATCTCCTTGGCCATCAGTACTTTATGTGAGTAAGCTCCATAGCCAAATAGTTTTCTCGTTATGTTGGCTTTATCAAAAATATCTTTTACTGCTTGCAGCTGTAACGACCTAGTAAAGTCACTATCATTATCTTTAAAAAAGACTATGAGGCTGCCGACAATATTATGATTAACATATACATTCAAACCATCTAAAATCTTTTGAGATTGGAAATGAGGCTTAAGGGGCACTGTTGTTTTCTCTGTTGGTTTAGACTCAAGGACTTCTACTGGTTGTGCCGGTTGTGGTTCTAACTGATCTATTGTAAACCATGTGTAGGTAACACTAACGTATGCCATAACAACCGCAGCATATATTAGACTCATCTTTAACCACAAGAAGTATCTTCCAATAAATACAAGAGTGACCAACCATATAAACAGCGATACTTGAATCAATCTAGAGTCAAGATACATGCCGATAAAAATAAGCATTGCAACAATGAAATAATTATTTACTACACTTGGATTCGCCTTCCCTTTGCGGATATTGCTGTACATTGCAATATACAGCAATAAGATCGGAAATAACGAATATGATGTACCACCTACGAAACTAATCTGGGAATGGAATCTATTCCCATAAGTAAATTCAAAATATACACCGATTAATAAATAGATTAATAAATAAACAACTATTAGTAATATAATGCTGTTATTGACATTTCCCGACCTTTCCAAAGACAAAGTTACCGATGCATATAACGGTATCAGACCAAGATAAAAAACAACCCACCTCAGTATGCGAATATCATCATTTTCTATAATGCCAACCACAGACTGAAGTGCCATATATAAACTGAATAACACTACTAAAATTGAACTTTTTCTGCTGAGAAGCTCAACTAAATTGGCGACACCTCTTTTTTGTACATAGAGTAACAAAAAACTCGCGCTTAAAATCAAGGTGAAAAATTCATCATAAAAATAGTAACCGAAAAATTGCGGCATCATGCCAAAAATATTTACTGCTAATAGGAGTGGTAAATATTGACTACTGTCTTTTTTTAGAACATATCCAGAAATTATCAATAATACAGATATTGCAATAATGTGCCAATACAAATGGATATAAGTAAATTCTATATTCATTTCCTTACCAAAGTATATTGATAAGCTTGATGCCAACCACTTGTCCAACCGTCATATTTAATAACTGACTTTTCTATATTAAAGTCGACACCAACACACAGTTCCTCCAAAAGATTGTCATAATTATGCAAATAACCCGCAAAAGTGTCTTTGGAATTGTTTATGCCCTGAATCTCTTGAAAAATCACCCCACTTTTGGAATTTTTCACAATCTTTCCAATGACATTCAAAATCTTATCTGGAGCAATGTAAATTAGTGTCATAGACGTAAAGATAATATCTTTTTTATTATTTTCCAGCCTAATTGTTTCAATGTCGGCTTCTTTTAACTTGATGGCATGATCCTGATAATACGCCTTAAAATATTCATTACCGCCTTGAACAAGGGATCTATTAATATCCAACCCCAGATAGTCAGCATGGGGGAAATGGTTCATTAGATAGAAAATATTTCTACCCGCGCCACTACCGAGCTCGCATATAGATCTTACTTTTTTCTTTGTGCGTATTTTCTCCACACCTTCTAGCAGCATCCTTTCCGATATTTTCTCCTCGCTAGATAGAAGTCTTTGCATTCCTTCAACAGAGGCGTCCGTGTTGCCTCTCCAGATGAACGGGGCATACTTCCAAGCTAACTTTGGAAACCTTGTTTTTAAAAAAATCGACACTTTATGAATCATAGTAAAAATGTTAACTCCGTTATGAATATTTGCTTGGTCTGCTAACAACATCAAAAGATAAACACTTTTTCAAATGCAGCTTATAACAAGCAAAATCACTCATTAAAAAAACAATGGCGGTCAAAATTCCGATCACTACTGAACTTGCTAAAATCATCAAGACTCCATCAAATTCTCGTGCTAAATCCGCATAAAAATATAAAAGAATAGCTACCCCAAAAAAACTTAAGATTAAGGGGAGTGCGACCTCTCTAATAAAATAGTCAAATTTTACTTGAAGTACTGTTTTAAGCATATACGGATATATAAATAACAAAAAACCAAATTGTGCTATCACTGTACCCGAGATCACCCCTAAAAGGCCGTAAAGATTAATCAAATATACCGATAGTAAAATATTGACCAATGCTGTAAATACCTCAGCATACATAAGAGTAGTGTTTCTGCCAATAGACTGCAAGAGTGTTGCTACGGGCCCAAGAATTGAATGTAAAACCAATGATACTAACATAAGCAAAAACACTTCACTGTCCACTCGAACATCTGACTCAATCCAATAGTTCAATATGTCATCTATATACAAATATAAAATTAGACTTATTGTTACCCCTAAAAATACAGAAATAAACTGTACAGAAAAATACATATCGCGTAATTTTTTAATATTTTCTTTGGTATACATCCTTGTCATCAAAGGGTAATAAAGAATGACAAAAGATGACGCCAAGTAAGTTGCATAAAATGGAAGCTTATTATTGATCTCATAGGTACTTGTTTGAGTTAAGCCCAGGAACAAACCCACAATCAGTACATCCGTATAAAACTGAATTCTACTTGCTAAGGCAATGATGAATGTGTTGACCGAAAATTCATACACTTCCTTGAAAATCTTTACATCGAAAAAAAACACACCGCCATAGATGGTTTTAGCATGCTTCTTTGCCACATAAACAGCCAAAATAAGCAGGTAGACGACTGAAGATCCAATTAAGGCCAAAACAATACTCTCAATGCCGCTGCCGCGTTCTGAAAAGAACAACACTAGAAAAGTCATTATGACCACATTAACAATCTGAAGTAATTTAGACACATCAACCTGAAAGTATGCGATCAATAAATTAGAGAACACTCCAGATATGGATAAGATATAAACATTTATAGTGGCTACAGCGATCAAGAATCCCCAGTCAAATTCTAAGTAATCAAGCTGCCCGCCTATAAAAATACCAACAATCAATATGATGGAAAAAATTACCGTTAGAAGATATATGTTGGTTGCCAACAACGCTCTGACTTTGTGACTATGTCCACGGGTTTCAAAAATATTGGCGTAAGTAGTCACACTTGAAGAAAAACCTGAATCTGCAACAAATAAATAAGCTTGAATGGACATAATAATTGCCCATACTCCGTAAACTTCCAGACCCAAATTATTAGTAATAGATCTTGTAATTAAAATCTGACTGACAAACGTGGCTATAAGAAATACAAGACTATATATGGCCGCACTTCTAACCTTTAGCATGAAACAAAGAGATGTGAATTAAAGTAGCGTTTCATAAATACTGTTCATTTTCTCCATCTCACAATGAATATCATTACGCTCTCGAATTAGTTTCCTTGCCCTTTTTCCAATTTTAACTCTAATGTCCTTATTTTCCAGCAGTGATACTATCTTATCGGAAAGTTCTTTTGCATTCTTAGCCTCAAATAGCATCCCTGTTGACCCATCCTGTACCCAGTCAGAATTATCAACCACGTCTGTTATAACGCATGGAATTTCTGCAGACATAGCCTCGGCTGTACTTGCTGCAATACCCCCATCTGATAATGAAGAAGATACATATACGGTAGAAATAGACAGATATCTCAATATATCCGTGTTAGACAAACTGCCAACAAATATTATATTTTTTGTTAGTGATAAGCGTTCAACTTCTTGCTGTAGCTCAGGTGTCGTAGAACCACTCCCTGCAACAATAAATATAGCATCCGGAAAGGTATCAACCACAGATCGAGCGCTTTTTATAATCGTGCTAATATCGTAAACCGGCTCGTGGTTTCTTGTGCTAATAATAATGTTATCTGAGCACAACCCAAGTTCTTTCTTTAGTTCGGTATCAGTATCAGATTTTTTGAATTTATTGGTATCTATGCCAAAGTTAATTATCTCAATTGGGACGCAGTCAGACAAACTTAAGATCGCTCTTTTCATATGTCCTGAGTCGCAGGTAATTAAATTCGCCCTTCTCAAGTAATTGATCAGAAAAAGCGTTTTAATCTTTGACTTCATGGCAAAAACAATATCAGACCCCCAGGCAGTGACAACAGTAAACCTTCTCCTAATTAAGAGGGTTATTAGCGCATGAAACCCAACATAGTGAAGGTGCACTATATCTGCCTGCTTTACATCAAATATTACTTTAAAAAAACCTATAACAGAATTTAAAAAATTACTTTTTGTAAAGCAGTAATTAAGGTATTCGATATCCTTCTTTTTGAGAAAGGCCGGATCAAATCCAGAAGTAGACACCCAGATAACTTTGTGTTTATCAGTAAACGAACTGACCCACTTAAAACTATGTATGGATTTACCGCTAGCAATAAAAACAAGTCTCATATTGACATATGATTAAATGTTGCCATAGCGGGTATTTTTTATCATAGAGTATCCTTTGATTAGCTCTCCTATTCCTCTATCCAAAGAGAACTCTGTCTTAAATCCTGTAGCTTCGATCTTGTCGTTGGACACAATATAGTTTCTTTGATCTGGATCCTTTCCGATTTGCTCATCAATAAAAATAAACTCTGGGAGCTGTCTTTGTATGTGTTCACAAAGCTCCTTCTTGGAGACATTGGCATCAGATAAGCCTACATTGTATATCTCTCCCTTCATAGATTCATGGTTATTTAACGCATGCTGAAAAACACGAGAAACATCACGCACATGAATGTAGTTTCTCTTAAAGTGACTTTCAAACAATACAACAAAACGATCATTAACTGCCCTATAGGTAAAATCATTTACCAATAAATCAAT
>Ga0181565_10004315_pt1 | contig 10880 bp, 8 predicted proteins | sample 101ome_16_FD_129661 | JGI IMG/M metagenome (GOLD analysis project Ga0181565, IMG submission 129661) | Coastal salt marsh microbial communities from the Groves Creek Marsh, Skidaway Island, Georgia - 101401AT metaG (megahit assembly) | ecosystem: Environmental > Aquatic > Marine > Intertidal zone...
AAGGGCGGATTTGGAATCGGCGCCGACATACATCGGATATTTGCCAAGACGCTTTGCCGAGATATCAGCAAAATCAGGACGTGCCGCGATAGCCGCAAAGGCATTCGTGTAGGCATCCATCACATCCTGCGGCGTGCCGGCAGGAAGGAAGGCGATCTTCTGTGACGGGAAACCTGCAATGAAAAAGGCTTTCCACGCATCCCAGGCCGGGCCGGATGTCTCGCAGCCATCGGTGGCGTCACAGACTTCCTTGAAAGTCGGAATGTCGGGGAAGGTTGGATCGCGAACAATCTCGCCATTCTTGGCAAGTGCGCCCCATGTCATCATCGGAACGGCCTTACCCTCTTCCACAAGCGGAACCACACTCTTCAGGAACGCAGACGAGGTCTGGTAATCGATGGTGGCTTCGCCTGATTCGAACATCTTGCGGCCATCACCACGGCCCTTCACGCCCATCACATGCTCGACATCCATGCCAAGCATCTCCCAGGCAAGCGCCGGGATCAGGTCGAGACGGGTCGCGCCCTGATTACCATAGACAAAGGTCTTGCCCTTCAGATTGTTGGCCGTGCCGTCAAACTTTGCGCCATCTTCAGCATTCAGATATGCAACACCGCCAGTGCCAGACGCCATGATCGGGTTCCAGTCGGCATATTCATAACGAACGCGCGGGTCGCCAAGCAGGTAGGGAAACTGGGTTGATCCCGAAGATCCGAACATAACGGTACCGTCGGTGTGGGTCTGGTCCTGAAACCAGTTGGCACCCTTAGTCGAACCGGCACCCGGCATGAACTTGACGACAACCGCCGGATTGCCTGGCAGATTTTCCGAGAGAAGCGGGGCAAAGAAATTGGCCCATTTGGCAGAACCGCCTGTTTCCGAGAACGGAATGGTCCATTCGATAGTTTTGCCACTGAAATCAACAGCGGATGCTGGCAGACTTGCCGCCACGGTCAGACCGACAGCAACACTTGCACCAGCAACAAGGTGAGTGAGTTTTTTCATGTTTTCCTCCAATTCATGGATACGCTTGCCGAACTGGCCACCTCTGTCCAAAATGGCAGGCCGTCGGAAAGGTAATCCGAGCACCCTATGTGACGTAACTTTCATGAAGCTTACATCAGACAAGGAATTCTGACAGGCATGCGTATTCTGGCCATCGAAGATCACGAACCGCTGGCATTGGCGCTGAAGCACCGCTTTGAAGACCAGGGACACGCCGTGACCGTCGTAAATGATGGCGAGGTGGGACGACACTTCATCACGCAGGAAAGCTTTGATCTGTGCATCCTCGACATCAATCTGCCACAGCTGTCGGGACTGGACATTCTGGCAGAGGTGCGCCGTCTCGGACTGCAGCTACCCATCCTGATGCTGACAGCTCGCGACAATCTTGCCGACCGGGTCGCAGGTCTTGATGCCGGCGCGGATGACTATCTTGTCAAACCCTTTGCAATGGAAGAGCTGGATGCACGGGTACGCGCCCTTCTGCGGCGCAAGGGCAAGCCGACGGAAGGCGAAATTCATTTTGGCAACCTGACACTCAATTCGGCCCGGCGTTTTGCCTCGCATGGCGGCATTGATCTCGAGCTGGCGCGCCGCGAATTTGCCGCGCTAGAGTGCCTTGTCGAACGGGATGGCAGGCTGATCCCGAAATCCCAGTTGATCGATCATGTCTACGGCATAGGCACCGAGGTCAATGACACCACGATTGAGGTATTGATATCGCGCCTCCGCAAGAAGCTTGCCCCCTGTGGGGTTGAAATCAAGATGGCACGCGGGCTTGGCTATCATCTTCGGACCAGCGACTGATGCTGTTTCTGCGCTCACTCCGGCTTCGCCTCCTGACCCTGATTCTGGTACCCCTGCTTGTCGTTTCCACAGCAGTGATGATCTGGCAATACAGACAGTCGGCACAATCAGCGCAGATCGTGTTTGAACAGAAGCTGTCGATCATGGCGCTGGCGGTCTTCCGCGATCTGCTGGCAACCGAAGGCGAGAACCTGTCACCCGTCACCAAGGCGCTGTTTGAAGAGGCGTCTGGGGTTCGCTTCTTCTATCATGTGAAAGGGCCTGACGGCAGTTTTGTCACCGGCTATTCATCGCCGCCACGCCGCCCTCCCGAAATCACGCTCGAGGTCAAGCAGCCGGTATTCTTTCAATCCTCGCATCGCGGCAAACCGGTACAGGTGGTACAGCTTCTTGAACGCGCCGAGATCGATGGTCTTGGCGGTGATGTAATCGTTTCGGTCTGGCAGGATCTGGAACAGCGGAAACGGTTCACCGTTGGATTGTTGATCCAGGGCATGGTCATTGCTGGGCTTCTGGTCCTGACGGCCAGCCTTGTCGTGGTGTTCGGCATCCGTATCGGGCTCAGGCCGCTGGAATCGATCGAAGAGGCCATTCTGCGCCGAACCGGAACCGATCTTGGCCCGATCAGGCGCCAGGTTCCGGTCGAGGTCAACCAGATTGTGCGACGGCTGACTACCTTGTTCGCCGAGGTGACGGCCGCACAGGAAGAAAAAGACCGTTTCATTTCCAACGCCGCGCATCAGCTTCGCAATCCGATTGCTGGCATCCAGTCGCTTGCCGAAGTCACGCAAGATGCCCGCACGCTTACCGAAGCCAAGCAACGTAACAGCGAGTTGATCGCTGCCAGTCGGCAGCTGGCGCATCTGACAGAACAGCTTTTGTCCTATGAGAGACTGCATTCCATCAGCGCCAATCTGGCACCGGTTCGTCTTGACGGATTTCTGGAGAATGTCGCCCGCAAGATGGCCGACCGCATACTGGGGACCGGGCTTGATTTTGCGTTCGATCCAGGAAGCGGCGATGCCGAGATCAAAGCCGATCCGGTGCTTCTCGAGCAGGCGCTGGTGAACATCATCGACAATGCCATGCGGCATGGGGGACAAGCCATGACGATGATCAAGATCAGCAGCCATGTCGACCGTGCGGGATTGATGGTTCGGATCACAAATGATGGCGCGCCAATACCCGCAGAAGCGCACGATAGACTGTTCGAGCGCTTTGAGCAGGGCGCGCAACCGGCCGCCGGTGGTGCCGGCCTAGGCCTTGCCATCGTCAATGAGATCTGCGTCATGCATGGTGGCAGCGTGGCTGTCGACGAAGGCGCAACCGGATTTGTCATCTGGCTTCCCATGATCCGGTCTGAACGGCGAAAGGATCCGCTGGACGTGGCTACCTGATCTGACCTACCGTGAGGGCAATAGGGAGATAACCATGACCATTCAAAGATTCCACACCAACGACAGAATGAGCCAGATGGTGATCCATGGTGACACCGTCTATCTTGCAGGTCAGGTCGCGCAGGGCGCGCCTGGGGAAAGCGTCGCCGACCAGACGCGGGCCATCCTGGCACAGATCGATGCACTTCTTGCCGAGGCAGGCACCGACAAATCCAAAGCCCTTAGCGCCACCATCTGGTTGTGCAGCATGGATGATTTCGCCGAAATGAATGCTGTCTGGGATGCCTGGGCAACGGGTGGCGCCGCGCCATGCCGCGCCTGTGTGGAGTCACCTCGCCTGGCCTCGCCGAATTTCACGGTTGAGATTGGGTTGATCGCTGCCCGCTAGGAGTCCAGATGGCCGCCGCACCCGACAGCACCACCGATGACGGCTTCACGCTGATTGAACATATTCCCTTCACCACCGCCAAGGTGATTGGCAGTCGCGCCAGGATCGGGGTTGTTGTGCTGGCCTCTGACTATACCCTTGAACATGAATTCCGCGCCCTGATATCCATTCCGGGCGTGGATGTCTATGCCGCGCGCATCCGTAATTCACCGCAGATCACCCCAGAGACACTGGCAGCGATGGAGCCACTGCTGACGGAAACAGCAGACCGCATCCTGCCGGGTGACGATCTGGATGTTCTGGCCTTTGGCTGCACCTCGGCCTCAACGGTGCTTGGCGGCGACCGTATCGCAACCCTTCTTCGTGACGCAAAGCCGATGGCGTGGCCATCCGATCCCATCTCGGCGGCATTTGCCGCCTTCAAGGCGCTTGGCGCCCGCCGGATTGGCGTCCTGACCCCCTATCGGCGCGATGTCAACGAAATCGTCTGGCGCTATATCACCAGCCACGGATACGAGGTGCCTGTCTTTGGCTCCTTCAACGAGGAAATGGATCCCGTCGTCGCCACCATTGACGAGGACAGCCTGGTGCAGGCCATCGACAGGATCCGGGAAGGACAGGACCTCGACGCCATTTTCGTGTCCTGTACAACCGTCAGGCTGGCTGATGCTGTCGCCGATATCGAACGGCGCACCGGCCTTGCTGTCACCTCGTCAAATCACGCCCTTGCCTGGCATTGCCTGCGCCTTGCCGGGATTGATGACAGGATCGAGGGTCGAGGCAGGCTGTTCACCTGTGGTCTTGCCGGCTGATTGCAGGATGACGACCGACCTGGGATTGGTGCCGCCATGGCAACGCGCATCATCAGGCGAACAGCGTATCGGTCAGCAGCGTTTCCAGCCGTGACACCGTGCCGGAAATGGATTTGACCAGGCTAATCTCGGCGCCTGACAGCTGTTTCAGATCAATCTTGGTTCCGGGCGGCTGACCAGCGGCAATGTCGGTAATCTGCTGGCGCAGGACAAGACGAAGACACACTGCCACATCCTCGCCAAGACGCCCCACCTCTGGCGGGATGTCATCACGAGCAACGAGGGCGGCGGCACGGGCGGCGCTGGAGCGGGCCTCGATGCCACGCGAAATTGACAGCACGCGCAATGTCTCGACAAGTGGCAAGCCAAGGTTTGCCTTGATGTTGAACCGACCATCCTCGGTTCGCAACCCGCCTAGAAATCCACGTCCACCGCTGTGATTGCTGACATTATGCGCCAGCTGTTTCAGAAATTCGCCGCGGCGCGGCGCCCTGCCCGACATCGCCGTCTGAAGCTGGTCCGCCAGCACCGCGCTGCCATGCGCCAACCGGAAATCGAAGAAGATATCGACATTCAGCAGGTCACGGGGATTGGCGCGACGCACCCAGTCGCTGATCGCCTGCCGCCAGCCTGCCAGCGACCGACACCAGGCGGCATTGCGTGACATTATATCACCGCTGCAATAGGGGATCCCGGCAGCATCGAGAATATCGGCAACATGCCCACCAAGTTCCATGAACCAGGCGTGGTTGGCATCATTTTCGGGCGTGTCGGCAAACAGGATGGCATGATCCTGATCAGCCGCCAGCAGGCTTTCGCCACGTGCAGCCGATCCCAAGACCAGCACCGCATATTCGACTGGCGGGTGCCCCCTGCCAGCCTGATACATCATCTTTTCGGCAAGTCGCACGGATTCACGTAGCGCGGCCCTGTACTGGCTGCTGATGACCGCCGCAATATCCTGTCCCGGAACGTTCTCTCTGGTCAGCGAGGCCGCCAGTGTCGGCAGCATGCGAAGACCCGCGGCAAGATCATCCGTGCCCTCGGCCGTGGCAAGCAGGTCGCCAATAACGAGCGCCGACGTCACCCGCTGGCGCACAAGCTCGCGCGAGGATACCAAGCCGACAAGGGCGCCGGATTCATCATCAACACCTAGATGGCGGATGTCAAACCGGCTCATCCTGCCTAGCGCCACATGCATGAAATCATCCGCACTGACCGTGATCACCGGGCTTGACATGATGGAGCCAAGAGGCATGTCACGAACGCGCGTTGGCGAGGTCACCGGGATCCTGACCTGCCGGACGATATCGCGCTCGGACACGATCCCGACGATGCTGGCGGCATCATTACCAACAAACACACAGTCCGAGGACACTTCGTTCATAGCCGCCGCCGCCTGCGCCAGCGTCGCATCTTTCGGCATGATCAGCGGATTGCCAAGCATCAACTCTGCAATCCGGTGCTGATAGGGATAGGGGTCGATCCGCGCCAGCGGGGTGTGATCCTGCGGCGCCGCATGCGCCGCCGCAACGTCAACCCATCCGGCGGTGACATTCGCCTGACGAAGTGCGTCAAGCTTTGCCACCTCTCGCCATGCATCACCAAGTGTGACAATCCCCTGTGCCGCCAGCGCCGGTAACATGCGATGATAAATCCCAAGCACGATGGCCGCGTCACCAAGCGCGGTATGCCGGTCGACCACCGGCACCTGATAATGCGCCGCCAGCGCTTCAAGATCGCCAAGCATCATCATCGTCTCAGGACCAAGAAGGCAGGTGGCAAGCTGGCGCAGGCACAGGGCGGCGTTCCATGACCAGTCCAGCCCATGCCGCGCGACCTCGGCATCCAGAACCGCCAGATCGAAGCCGATATTGTATCCAAGGATCAGACAGCCCGCCACCTGCGCCCGAAGCCGTGGCATCACAAGTGGCAGCCGGTCTGCGGTCTCGACCATCTCGTCAGTGATACCATGGATGCGGGTGCTGGCGGCCGGGATCGGCACACCGGGCTGTACAAGCGCCGCAAACCTTGCCATCTCGTCCTGCGACTGGATAGCGCCAATCTGGACAATCCGGTCGACCCGCGCGCGAAGGCCTGTGGTCTCAAGATCAAGCGAGACAACTGGTACCCGGTCGAGCGGCATGGTCGCAAGTTGCATCAGAGCTCCCCAAGGCGTGAACCGCCTAGCGCCAGATTACACAAGACAAGATACCAGCGCAAAGACCGGACAGGCGTGATCACTGCAATATCCAGATAATGGGTTTGGGCTTTTCCACCTCTCGCAGTTGGTCTAGGCTCAAGACGAAGCGTTACCGAGGAAACCCCATGACAAAGACCACTGTTTTTACGGCAAGACAGATCATCACAATGAATCCGTCCCGGCCATTCGCGACCCACGTTGCGGTACGCGATGGACGCATCCTGGCGGCCGGTTCCGAAGACGAGATGGCTGGCTGGGGGCCGTTTGAGCTGAATGACGATTTCGCCGACAAGGTGCTGACACCGGGGTTTGTCGAGGGCCATGCGCATGCGATGGAAGGTGGGATCTGGGATTATACCTATGTCGGCTTTCAGGACCGCTGGGATCCTGAAGGACGGCGTTGGCGTGCGGCGACCACCATCGATGAGGTGATGACCCGCCTGAAAGAAGCAGACGCAAATCTTCCCGATGCCGACACGCCTCTGTTCGCATGGGGCCTCGACCCTATCTATTTCGATGGCGGGCGGATGTCGGTGACGCATCTCGACAAGATCTCCACGACCCGGCCCATCCTGGTGCTGCATTCGAACGGCCACCTGCTGAACGTCAACAGCCGGATACTGGACATGGCCGGGATTACGGCCGACACCAATGTTTATGGTGTACTGAAGGATGAATCCGGAAAACCAACCGGTGAGCTGATGGAAATGGCGGCCAAATATATGGCCTACCGGCAGACCGGAAACCCGTTCTTTGGCGGTATCCGCACCCCGTCATTGCTTTCCTACGCGAAATCGGCGGTGAATTGCGGTGTCACCACAGCAACCGACCTGTTCGCAACATTCAATGCCGAGTCACTTGCCGCCTACAAGGAAGTAAGCCTGATGCCAGGCTATGCGCTGCGTCTGATGCCGGCGATGAACACCATCGAACAGTCACTCGATGATGGGCTGCAACTGATGAAGCAGGCAATGGCGATGAATAATGACCGGCTTCACAACCGGCTCTGCAAGGTGATGACAGATGGATCGATACAGGGTTTCACCGCGCGGCTGAAATGGCCCGGCTATTACAATGGCAAGCCAAACGGGCTGTGGAACATGGACCCGGCACAACTTGCCGAGCTGGTCATGCATTACCACAAGGCTGGCATGCATCTTCATATCCATACCAATGGCGACGAGGCATCTGAAGTGATGCTTGATGCCGTAGAAGCGGCGCAGGAAGCGCATTACCGGCCCGACCACCGCCATACATTGCAGCATTGCCAGATGGCGGATGCCAGCCAGTTCCGCCGCATGCGGAAACTCGGCATGTGCGTGAATCTGTTTGCCAACCATGTCCATTACTGGGGCGACCAGCATGCCGGAATCACCATGGGACCGGACCGCGCACGCCGCATGGACGCCTGCGCGACCGCCCTGCGCGAGGGCGTGCCATTGGCCATTCATTCCGATGCCCCTGTCACCCCGATGGCACCTCTGTTTACCGCATGGTGTGCGGTGAACAGGCTCACCGCCAGCGGTGCCGTGCTTGGACCGGAAGAGCGCATCAGCGCCGCCGCGGCGCTTCACGCCATCACACTTGGCGCTGCCTACACGCTTCGGATGGATCATCTCGTCGGCAGTGTCGAGCCAGGCAAATATGCCGATTTTGCGGTTCTTGACGCCTCGCCTCTTGATGTCGCGCCAGAAGCCATTCGCGATATCGGTGTTATCGGCACCATTTCGGGCGGCGAATTCCATGCTGCCGCGACAAAGCAGGACTGACCGCGTCAGGTCATGAACCGCCAGATCACATTCACTGTCATCGGCGGGTTTCTGGGGGCTGGCAAGACAAGCCTTGTGAACAGGGTGCTGGCAGGCGCTGGCGACATACGCTTTGCCGTATTGGTCAATGATTTTGGCGCGCTGAACATCGACCAGTCACTGATTGAAAGTCAGGATTCGCAGATCATGCAGCTGTCAAATGGCTGTATCTGCTGTTCGCTTGCCGGAGGCCTTGTCGATGCCATGGTATCGCTAATGGCCTATCGCGACCGGATTGATCACATTCTGATCGAGGCAAGCGGTGTCTCCTATCCAGGACGGATCATGGATTTCGCGCGGATCGACCCTGATCTGCGCGCCGGCCTGACACTGGTGCTGATCGATGCCAGCAGCATGCCAGGACAACTCGAAGACCCCCGTCTGGCAGAGGTGATTGCCGCCCAGATGCGGGATGCGGATCTATTCCTGCTGACCAAGACCGATATCGCGCATGCCGACGATATCGCAAGAACACGTGATTATCTTGCCACCCACCAGGCGGGCGCGCCGGTCTTGACAGCGCGCGCCGATGACGCCGATATCATCGACATGCTGGTGACAAGGCATGATCTGCCGGTTCTGGACAGATCAATGGCGAATGACCATCAGCCGCATCCCGACTTCGTGTCGGTCGCGATGACAGCCGGCACATCAATTGACAGGGCAGCATTCCAGGATGCCTGTGCCTTGCATAGCGCCCTGCTTGTGCGCGGCAAGGGTATCATCAGTTTTGTCGAGGGGGTCTTTGTCTGGCAGCAGAGTGGACGACGCACCGAATTTCACCCCGTTGTGTCAGACCCCACCATGCCACTGGCGGCTCCGGATTCGCAGATCGTTCTGATTGCCACTACACCACTTGATGAGGCTGTTGCCAGCTTTGCCGCCTTGGGATTTCAGCTGCTGGCGCCAGAATCAGTCCCAATATCACCCGCTAGGTGACAGGCCAGACGGTGGGTTGCCATAGCCCCATCGGGGGATGCAAGCGGCGGCAGCTGCTGGCTGCAGATCGACACCGCATGCGGGCAGCGGCTGGCAAAGCGACACCCTGTCTGCGGCTCTGACAGATCCGGAATGGCGCCGTCGACAAGCCTGGTATGCGGGCGGGCAGCCGTATCAATGGTGGGCACGGCATCAAGCAATGCGCGGCTATAGGGGTGACGCGGCGCAGCAAAAAATGCATCCCTTCCCGCCTGCTCCATGAATTTGCCCATATACATCACCGCAATCTCGTCGCACATATGCTGGACCACGCCGAGATCGTGACTGATGAACAGATAGGTCAGGTTAAATTGCTGCTGCAGCGATTTCAGCAGGTTCAGAATCTGCGCCTGCACGGCCACATCAAGGGCGGATACAGGTTCATCACATATAATCAATGATGGCCGCGTCGACAGTGCCCTGGCAATGCCGATACGCTGGCGTTGACCGCCGGAGAATTGATGCGGAAACAATGATTTCTGCTCAGGACGGAGACCAACAGCCTTGAACAATTCATCAATCACACGATCCTGCTCAGCACGGCTGGCAATGCCGGCATAGACCATCGGCTCACGGACAATATCAGCCGCACGAAGCCGGGGATTGAGCGAGGAATAGGGATCCTGGAATATGATCTGCACACGCTGCCGGGCTCGGCGCAGCGCCGCCTCGCCAAGCGCGCCAAAATCCTCTCCATCAAGATGGATGGTGCCGCCACTATGTGGTACCAGCCGCGCCGCCGCCATCGCCGCCGTGGTCTTTCCGGAACCTGATTCGCCAACGATACCCAGGGTGGTGCCACGCGGAATGGCAAAGCTGACATCGTCGACCGCCAGCAGGCGCCGCCTGGCGCCGGATGAATCACGTCCCCGAAGCGGATAGGCAACGCTGAGATTTTCCACTACCAGCGCATCATCGGAATGGTGATCAACCATCCTGCGCCCCCTCTTCATGTGGATGCCAGCAGGCGACCGAATGCGCGCTGTGACCGCTGACGTCTGCCTTTACCGGCCGACCAGCGTAGCATCTGTCACTTGCCCGCCCGCAGCGCGGCGCGAACAGGCAGGCATCACGCCCAAAACTGGTTATCGGCGGCACAATGCCGTCAATTTCCGGGAGCCTGTCAAGGCGCTGAGTGGCGTCAGACGAAATATGCGGCACGCATGAAATCAGCCCGCGCGTATAGGGATGAGCCGGTGCCCCGATGATATCGGCGACACGCCCCTCCTCGACTCGTCGGCCAGCATACATCACCAGCATCCGCTCGGCCATCTGGGCAACCGCACCCATGTCATGGGTGATCAGGATGATTGCGGTTTCAAGCTTGGCACCAAGATCGCGGAGGAGGGCAAAAATTTCTGCCTGTACGGTCACATCCAGAGCTGTTGTCGGTTCATCAGCGATCAGGATTTCAGGTTCACAGGCAAGCGCGATGGCAATCATCACCCGCTGCCGCTGACCACCCGACAGCTGATGCGGATA
>Ga0181565_10004317_pt1 | contig 10878 bp, 4 predicted proteins | sample 101ome_16_FD_129661 | JGI IMG/M metagenome (GOLD analysis project Ga0181565, IMG submission 129661) | Coastal salt marsh microbial communities from the Groves Creek Marsh, Skidaway Island, Georgia - 101401AT metaG (megahit assembly) | ecosystem: Environmental > Aquatic > Marine > Intertidal zone...
CCGACCCCGCACCTCACATCCCAACCCGCACCCCACACCCTACCCCACCCAACCCATCCCCCCCCCAACCCCCCCCACGCCCCCCTCAATCGCGGTTCCCCGGCGGAGAAGGCTGTGACCGCTGTCGCGGCCGTCGCGGGCGGGTACGCGACCGTCATGCTGCTGCGGCACTTCGTCGGCACCCGCCAGGGCGCCCCCTCGTCCTTTCGGTTGAGCGGGGGATCCACCGCCAAGGGCGAATCCGGGTCCAAGTTCAAGGAGTACCAGGATTCGTACGGGGCCAGCGGGACGGGGCAGGGCATCGTCGACCGGGACGCCACACCGGGGCTTGTAGACACATTCTACAGGCGAGCATGCGCGCTACCCAGCGATATCTGGCCCTCTCCCCTGCTCGACCGAACTACCCCGATCCTCGCCCTCACTCCCGCCCCCACGCCAACCCCAACCTCGACCCTCATCCCGCCCCACCCACAGCCTCGTCACCGACATCTACGAGTGGGGCTGGGGCCAGTCCTTCCACTTCGCTCCCCGCCTGCCCGGTGAGAACGACCATTCGTCGGAGATTGCCCACGAGGCAGGCCTCGCTGCCCTTCTCCAGGTCGGTCCCGGTCAAAAGGTCGTCGACGTCGGCTGCGGCGTCGGCGGACCCATGCGCCGCGTCGCCGCCCGCACGGGCGCCAAGGTGACGGGCATCACCATCAATGAGTATCAGTGCGGCAGAGCGCGGGCGCACAACGCGGCGCTGAACTTGCAGGACCTCGCTGACGTCGTGCGGGGCGACTTCCACGCAATGCCGCTGCCGGATGCGGCCTTCGATGCAGCTTACGCCATCGAGGCCACTTGCCACTCTCCCGACCTCACCAAGGTGTACGGAGAGGTCTTTAGAGTGCTCAAGCCCGGAGGTCGTTTCGTCACGTACGAGTGGGTGACGACAGCGAAGTTCGACGCGGGCAACCCCCACCACGTCAAGATCATTGACGAGATCAACCGGGGCAACGGCCTGCCGGAGATGCGGTCGCCCGGGCAGTGCGAGGATGCTGCTCGCAAGGTGGGCTTCCGGGTGGTGCAGTCCGTGGACTTGGCCACGGCGGCCACCCCGCCGTGCGTCAGCTGGACCGAGCGGCTGCGCCAGGGTGGCGTCCAGCATCACATCAACGGGGCCATCGTGTCGACGCTCAGCGCTCTGCGCTTGCTGCCCGCCGGCGTCCGTGAGGCACACGACATGCTCGTCGACGTTGCCGATTGGCTGGTGCAGGGCGGCGACACGGGGACCTTCTCCCCGATGCACATGATCGTGCTCGAAAAGCCCCTGGGGTCGGCCTAGGGGTGCGGCCGCAGGGCGGATCGGGAGGCGCTCTGGTCGTCTTCTCCTCTTGCGGGCAGCTACGGCGGCAGGTACGGTTACCTGAACGGCCGGGGCGAGGAAGAGAACAGCAGCGCGGCGGGCGTCGGCAGCGCGGGCGGTGGAAGCGGTGGTCCGATCGGGAATGTGCGGGAGGAGGGGGGTGAACAATGGGGCCGACGCCCGCCCGGTCCGTCGAGCGGCGGGACGAACCTGGGCGGGGGGGGGAGGAGCGAGGGCCGGAGGGGCGGCCGGGGAGGCCTTGGGATATGGCAGACCGCGCCCGACTTGGCGGCGGCGGCAACGGCAAGGACGACTCCTCAGGGCAACGGCCAGGCCCTGGCGTCGCCCGGTGCCGACCGGGCCCGGCGGTGGATCGGGGACGTGGCCCGTTCCCCGCTGGGCTCTGCGGCGAGTGGGGTGGGGAGCCGCCGCGCCTCTCTCGAAGGTGGCGGCACGGGCGGCGGATACGCGGGCCGTTGGGGCCAGGGTCTGACCCCGCCCCCGCGGGGCGGGGCCGGGCCCGCGTCCTCGGCGGCCCCGCTCCGGCCCGGCGGGGGAGCTCGCACGGAGCCCCCGCCGCCGCGCCCTGCCCGCGAGGGGCGGCGGTCGTCGCGCGACCTCGGGATTGAGAGCCCCGCGCGGCGCCGGCTGCGTTACGGGTGGGAGCGCGATCCCCTGAGACCCCCGTCGCCCATCGATGAGCTGGGGGACGAGGATCGGGTGGAATCTCGGGGGCAGTCGGGGCGGGGCGGGGGCGGCGGTGGCTTTTTCTCGGGCGCCGTCCGCGGCGCTGTCGCCGCCGCGGCGGCCGTCGCCGCGGGAGCCCTCCTTGGGGCCGCGAACGCCCCTCGCGTGGGAGAATTGCGGAAACGACGGGACGATCGACGGAGGGGGTCGTCCCGGGGGGAACGGGCGGACGACGGGGGGCAGAGGGCGAATGACTAAGGGGTGTGGGGGGCGCGGGCGAATCGAGGACGGGGAGTGAAACTTTGCCTGCTTCCTCCGTCTCGGGCAGTGCGCAGGATTAGATCGGATCGTCGGCGCCGAGATGGAAGAACAATCTGCCACGCCGTATGACTTTAAGATCCTCGGCGAGGAAGACGGGAGGAAGAGGGGATCGGCCGGCCGGCGCAGGGGGCGGCGGCCGCCGCTGCCTCAACTCGCTCTCGGCCATTCTTGACCTCTTTTCTACACATTGTCCTCCCTCCGTAGTCCAAGGCGGCTCATCCGCGCCCGGAGGCGGCGTGACCTCGCTGCTAGCCGCGCAGAGCCCCTTCCTGGCCCCCGTCGCACCCACGCCCTTCGCTGCACCTGAGGGCGCCACCGCCGTGTCCGACTGCGGCGCCCTCTTTGCCGCCTACGACCCCTCCAGGGGTGTCGTCGTGGTCTATGACAGCGTCACCGAGCAGCCTATCCGCGAGATCCCCGCGGGATCCTCCGTGGGCCACCTTAGCTTCAGCCCCGGAGGAACGACCCTCGTGACGTGGCGCCGACCCGCGCCCCGTGGCGAGGCCTCTGGCGCCGGCGCGCGCCCCGGGGAGACCCAGGACGAGGCTCTGAAGCGTGTGGCCGAGGAGAGCCGGAAGCGCCAGCAGGCCACGCGCGAGGGCGGCGGGGACTGGCGAGCGGGCAAGAAGTGCGACGACACCGCCGAGGTGAGTTCGGTCGCCGCCGCTGCCGGTTCCATTGCCGCCGCGTCCCTCGACGACGCCGCGGACGAATCCGAGGAACCGGCCGGCGAAGAGGGAGACGGCGCCGCCGACGTGACAGGGGACGACCCAAAGAAGACCCTTGTCGCGTGGAGCGTTGCTGACGGGACTCCGCTCCTTTCCTTGTCGCTGCGAGTTCTGGACAGGAGCCGGTGGCCCGTTCTGCAGTTTTCCGGGGACGACGCTTGGGCGGCGCACCCGGTGACCAATGGGGCTCTGATATATCGGTGGCGGGACGCCGGGTCGACGGGGCCACGGCCGCGGCTCGACCGGCGTCTGCCCGTGCCGAGTTTGGATTCCATCGGCCTGGCGCCACGCGGGGGTTCGGCTCAAGACCCTCCGCCCCTCGCTGCCTTCGTGCCCGGCAAGCGCGGCAACCCCGGCCGGTGCGCCGTCTACGCCGGCACCTCCCTCTTGCCCGCGGGCGCCCGAGCGCCACCCGCGGGCAGCCCCCGCCCCCCGCCGCCCCAGCCCTTGGCTGCCCGTGCCCTGCCTGGCGCCCAGGAGGCCGCCTTTCGTTGGGAGCCCCGCGGATCGGCGTGCCTTATCGTCACCGAGGCCGCGGTGGACCGCACCAACCAGTCCTACTACGGGCAGACGGGCCTCGCCCTCTGGTCGGGGGGGGACTCGATCGACCTGGTTCCTCAGGCCAAGGAGGGGCCTGTCCACGCCGCGCGGTGGGCGCCCGAAGACCCAGCGGCGGACGAGGACGTGGGTTCCGCGGATCCCTCAGGCACGAACAAGGACACAAAAGACGAGGGCAAGGACGGCGCTGCCCCTCGCCGCCGCCGTCCCCGCCCCCCGTGTTTCGTCGTTGTCGCCGGATTCATGCCTGCCCGAGCTGTCGTCCACGGCGCTGATGGTGCTCCCGTCTATGACGTCGGTGGGTTAGCCGCCAACGAGGCCCACTGGTCTCCCTCGGGACGCTTCCTCGCGCTTTGCGGATTCGGCAACCTGCCTGGCGATGTCGTCTTCCTCGACAGAACGGCTGATGGCAAGATGCGGAGGATGGGCGAGGTGCGGTGCCCATCAGTCTCATTCGAGTGGTCGCCGTGCGGCAGAGCTGCGCTGGTGGCCACAACAGCGCCGCGGCTGCGGGTTGACAACGGGTGGAGGTTGCTCAAGTACACGGGGGAGCAACTGGCGCACACAGCGGTGGACGTGCTGCTGGGAGTGCGGTTTCTGGGGATGGGGAGGGGGGGGGACCGCGGGCCGCAAGGGGGGGGGGGGGGGGGGGGGGGGGGGGTTTTGGGGGGGGGGGGGGGGGGGGGGGGGGGGGGGGGGGATGCGACGGGCCGCGCTTGCGTGTGCGCGGCGTGCGGGGCGGGGCCGGTGGCGTTGTGCGAGGACCGGCCAATGACGCCTAAGGCGCTGCGCAAGGCGATCACGGGGGCCAGCTCCGGCGGGGAGGGCAAGAGCGGCAACGCGGGAGCTGGGGCAGCGGCCGCACCCAAGCTGGCCGGGGCCTTTGTCCCACCCCACCTCCGCCGCGCCCAGGCGGGCGGCGGGTCTGTTCCCGGCGCTTCGGCTGCCCATGGCCGCACCCCGGCCCAGGCCCAGGCCGGCGGCGCGCGCCGTCTCGCCTTTGGCAACGACGGTGAACTGGGCGGCGGGGGGCGCGTCAAGGCCGGCGGGGCCGGCGGGGCGCCGAGGACGATGCAAGGGGCTGACGGCGGCAACCCCTTCGCCGCCATCGCTGCCCGCAAGGCGCAGGCCGTGCCTGGCATCGTCGGCCTCGCCGTCGAGGAGCCCCTGACGGCTGCGGCGAAGAAAAACGCCAAGAAAAAGGCAGCGGCGGCACGGAAGCGGGCCGAGGCTGCGGGCGGGGGTGAGTGAGTGGAAGCGGGGCCGGGGGGGGCAGGGTTTCTCATTTAACCGCCTCCCCCAAACGTTGAACGCCTCTTCTCAGTACGCTTCGTCGTGCGGTCCCTCGAGCACACTTGCGTACTTGAGCGCCGGGTCCTCCATTGCCCCGAACCCGATGCCGGCACTTCCGTCAACCACGGCCGCACGCACCTGGATGGCGTGCGTAGCATTAGACCGCCAAAGCGGCCGCCTGCCACCACGGACGACGCAGATACGGTCAGAGGGGGCCAGCTCGCCCCGGTCCACAAGGTCGCGGAGAGCGCGATCGATTGTCTCGTCCGGGTCTTCCCCGAGGGTGAAGATGCTCGCACGAACGCCGTTGTACAGACTTAGCCTTCTTGTGACGTCCTCGCGGTCGCAGAAGGCGAAAATGTGGTGGTCTGGCCGGTAGTGGGACAACAGAGCAGGCATGTTGCCATACCGGGAGAACACCAGGATGGGGCAGCCAAGGGTGTTGGCCATCGTGGTGGCATGGAACGCAAACATTTCTGAAACCGACGTTTCGGCGTTGGGGTCCGTCTGCTGAATCCACGTGATGGGATAGGACTCTTGGCTGCCGTTGCGGCGGGAACCGACCTCTTGGGACATGGCGTGCTCGGTCCGCTGCGCAACGGTGGCCATGACGTTGACTGCGCGGGCAGGGTACTTGCCGTAGGCCGTCTCTCCTGACAGCATCACGGCGTCGGTGCCCTCGCGCACGGCAATGCTGATGTCTGAGACCTCGGCGCGCGTCGGCGTGGGGTTCTCAATCATCGACTCGAGCATATTGGTGGCCACGATGACTGGCTTGCCCAGACGCCGCAACCCCTGCACGATGGCCGACTGCCAGAACGGCACTTGCTCAACCGGCAGCTCCGCCCCCAGGTCGCCCCGTGCCACCATGCATCCGTCGCTCGCCCGCAAGATCTCCTCCAGGTTCTGCACCGAATCGGCGGACTCTATCTTGGGCATGATTTGCGTGTTGGCTCCCTGCGTCTTCAGCCATGCCCGTAATGTGTGCACGACCTCGGCGTCCTTCACAAAGCTCAACGCAAAGAAGTCGACGTTGTTGCGCACGCCGAACTTGATGTCGTCCCAGTCCTTGTCGGTCAACGACGGCAAGGAGGCCGATCTGCCGCGGACGTTGAGATGGCGCCGACTGCCCATCTTGCCGCCCTCGATGATGGTGCACTTGACGAGGCTGTTTGCGTTGTCCTTTTCGTCCACCCGCATCGTCATCAGGCCGCCGTCGACGAGGATGACGTCGCTCACGTCGACATCGTTGATGAAGTCGTCGTAGTTGACTCCCACAACGCCTTCGCTCCCGTCGTGCGTCGCTCCATCAGCGCAGTCGAACACCAGCGTGGCACCGGGCACCAGGTCGAGTGGCTTCTTCACATCGCCCGACCGTACCTCAGGACCCTTGGTGTCGAGGAGCTTGCCGATCATCGCCTCGGGGTGGTCGCGGTTGTAGGCGTCGACGAGGTCGATGACCGACTGATGCCAGGCGTGGTCGCCGTGGCTCATGTTGAACCGGGCGACGTTCATGCCGGCGGCTGCCAGCATCTCGATGCCCTCCTTGGTCGCCGTGGGGGGGCCAATGGTGCACACGATTTTGGTCTTGCGCTCGTCGAGACTGGGGTGTGTGTTCGTGTGTATGTGTGGACGGGGGGGGCTGGATGCGGAGGGGGGGACTGAGGGGACGGTGCGTCCGCCTGTTTCAGGTCTCGCCTGACTGGGATGCCGAGCTGATTGAGAACGCCGTCATGCGAGCGGCGCGAGTAAGGATCGCCACCACCGACGGGAACTTGACCGCTGCTCCCTTGCTTCCATCCGTGGACTGGGGCGGGGCGGGCCTGGTGGTGGGCGTAGACGGCGTCCTTGGCGGCGAAGGCACGAGCGAGGACGGTGGAGCGACCAGCTGGGACGGAGGGCGTCGTCGTCTTCGACGCTCTGGGGACGAGCGATGAGATGGAGGAGGATAAAATATTTCGTTTAATTCGTTGGGAGGGACTGTCGCGGGCCACAGTTCACCATGCAAGCGGCCAGAGGGGGCACGGCAACCCACACGACGGGGCGGCCGCCCGGACAGGATAACGAGACGCTAAAAAGGCTCGTTCCCCCAAGTTTTTCCCCGAATCGTGTGAATCATCGCGGTTCACCGTGGCTCGCGACTTGAAGAGGTCCCGCGCTTTCCGTTCCGGAGGGAGAGACCGTCGGCTCTCTTGGCCCAGTCGGCCGCTCTTCTTCTCCGGTTCCCGGAGAGCTGGGCGCTAAACGCGCTCGCCTGGAGTACGTCCCCGCGCCCAAAGGGCGAGCGGAGAGCGCCATTTTCGCGGGAGTTTCTCGGTGAGTCTGTCGAGGCCGGGTGCGTGGGGTGACCCCTCTCAATCACCCCTGTTCACGACGCACGTCGTGACCCGCCCTCACCCGTCTCCGATCGCCCATCCCCCCTTTTCTTCCCTCAGTACCGCCGCATGCGATACATGGCTCGTTGATCCACGCGGTCTGCTGGGTCCCCCTCAGCGCTCGACCCCCCCACGCTGCCCGGCCTCCGCGGCAGCCAAGCCTCGTCAGGCTCGGCCATCGCATCGTCCAAAACGAATGTGTCAAGGTTGCCCACCGCAGCACTCTGCCGCCCACCCGCGCTCTGGTAGATCTCGACGAAGCGCGTGCCGATGACGGAGACGGGCAGAGCGATGACCAGCAGTGCAGAGACCATGGTGAGGGCGCCAAAGAGCTTGCCGAGAGCCGTGATGGGCACCACATCACCGTAGCCGACCGTCGTGACGGTGACGACCGACCACCACAGGGCGTGAGGGATGGAAGCGAAGGCCGTCTGGCGAAGGATGGGAACGCAGGCGGGATCGCCCGCCCGGACGGCGTGGAAGAGGGCGACAAGGCCGACAGGGGCGCCGGCGGCAGCACGGGCGGCGTCGAGAGCGGCGTCTGAGTCAGGGCCAGCGTTGAGGGCACGGGCTGCGAGGGCCTCAAGTGCCGCGGCGCCGTCGGGCGACGTCGGGCCGCCTGCGCGCGCCACCAGGCCGCCGTCCTCGCATCCCGCCTGCGCGAACATTCCCCAGGTCCAGGAGCGTGGGTCGTCAGGGCATAGGGCGAGGCACGACTGACCCACCTCGGCCACCCAAGCCTCGACGGACCGATCGAACGTGCCACGTTCAGCGAAGAATGCTAGCGTGCCACTGATGATGACGAGGAGGACGAGCATAAAGGTGAGGATCCAGATGGGTCGGGCGCTTTCGCGAGCCGTCTGAGCGAGCACAAGGGCCGACCCCCGCGAAGCGCGCATGAGCCTGAGGACGCGGACGAGCCGCAGGATCCTGACCACCTGGAGCCCCGGGACGTCGTCGCTCGAGCTTGAGATCGAGATGAGCCGCTCGAGGTAGAACGGCACGATGGCTACCACGTCAAGGACGTTCATCGTCTGCACGACGAACAAAGCCCGCGGTCGTTTCAGCCCAGGGTAGGACATCGGCGCCACCAGCAGCCGCAGCAGGTACTCCACGGTGAAGAAGCTGATGCAAACAGCCTCGAACACGAAGAATCCGCTCGTGCCCCCCGACAGGTCTGTGACGAGATTTTCGGCCACAAACTGCGGCAGGGTCTCGACCACGAGCGCCACGCTCGATCCGGCGATGAGGAGGAGGATAAGGATGGATACAATCCGGGCCAACGTGCTGGATTCGGGGACGTTGAGGAGGTGGTGGACCTGCAGGCCCACGCGGCTCCAGAACCGACCCTGGACCTCGGGCCGGAGGCGCTGCGAGGGCCGGCGGCGGACCACGTCGCGCTCGAGAGCGTTGCGGAGGAGAGCGCGCCACGCGAGGTGCATGGGCGTCACGATGGCACCTTCGTAGAGCTCATCAGCGCACTGGACGAGCCGCCACTCGCCCCTGCCCCCACCCACGCCGTGCGCGCCCGCGGACCAGTCGAACCCGGGCACGTCGCACTGGGGCACTGCTGCGCGGCCGGGAAACCACGTGGCCAGCAGGGCGGGGCGCTTGCGCCGGCCCCGACCGCCCTCAAGGCCCTCGACCCGCGTCCGCAAAAACGTGCGGTACTCGTCAGCACACCAAGAGCGGATAAATGCTTCTTCCACATCAGCGAGGCACATAACACGCACCGACTCGATGAACGTCGCGGGTCCAAGGGTAAGGATGAGACGAAGGTTGCGCGGGACGGTGGAGCGTGGGCGCCTTTGGCCGCCGGCCGCACCACGGAGGGAGAGAACGACGGACCCGAGCCGGCCGAGGGGCCGGACGGGCTTACCTTGCCGGTGGGACAAAAATGCCGACGTGGCCGAGCTTTCAGCCGTCCGCCGACGGGGGACGCCGGGTCCCGCGCCAGACTCCGAAACGCGTCGGGAGTTCATATCGCTGTTCGAGGCCGCCGACGTCGTCGGCTCACCGGCATTACGCACGTGGGCAGTGACTAGGGCCGCCGGGGGCTTGGGGTTGAAGATGGAGGCCGTGACAGAACCGCGACTGTAGGCGGATCCCGCGACAGAGCGCCCGCTCCTGCGGCCATGAATGGCGCCTTGGACGCCATCCTTGGCCCCGCACTTGTTGGCAGCCGGAGCGGCCACTGGAATCGAGAACCGAGCCAGTGCCCCATCCGTCGGCGGCACCCAGTTGGACGCGTCGTCGCGTTTCGACTCGTGATCCTCGCGCCTCGACAGGCGCTCGTGGACGACCCCCGGCAGCCCACCATCCGCGGCACGGCGCGAGGCCGCCAAGTCGCGACCGCTCCCAGACTTCACCAGGTCGACCGAGAAGCGACCAGACTTGCTCATGGCGGGCACCGGCCTCGACTGCTCGCGTTGGGGCTCGTCGTCGTCGATCGCACGGCGGGCAAAACCGGAGTCGACGGCCGCAGCCCTGGGCAATGGCGGGCTCTGTAGCTCGATCGGTGTGGTCAGCGGAGCGAGAGGGCCTTGTTGGACCAGGTAAGCGTCCCAGTCGGCCCTGCGCTGGGCCGCGGTGCCTGTCAGACTCCGTAAGCCCTCGACATCTCCCCGCCCGCCGGGGGTCTGGGCGCCGAGGGCGACAGCAGCGGCGCGATCCGAGTCGTCATCCCGAGCGGCCGAGAGAAGGGGCGTTACGGGGGCGCCCTCGAGGACACGCAGGAGAGCAGGGGTTCCGGGGGCTTCGGGGGCGTCCGCGGCTTCTCCGCGAGTGGTCAGAGGGGCAGGCTTACTCTTGCCGTCATCCTACGCGAGTGGGGGGAGGGTAGGAGGGGGGCGGGGGTCGGCTCTGGGCTGAGGTTGGCGCATGGCGCCGCGGGGCGCGTTGTCGGAAGGGCGGCGGACGGGGAAGAAGACGCGGGGAGGAAGTCCCGGTGCCGAATCGTGGCGCTCTGCAACACTCATCGGTCTTCCAGCAGGCCATGCGCGGCGCGGCCAACCACGCGAAGATGGGGGAGCCCCCCCCAAGCCAACACAGCCGACACAGCGGCACTGACCGACCTCGGGGCCGAGTTCCGTCCTCTCACCTGTCCTCCGAGGGGCATATTGGGCTACGCCGCCGGGACACCAGCGCCTCCGCCGTGGGGCCTCCGTTGGTCGTCCTCCTGCCGAACGCTGCAAGGGAGAAGTCGCCGGTCTGCGCCTCCTGGGGGGGGGGCAGGCCCAAAACCCCCGCCGGGGCCAAATCCAGCACGGTTATCTGGCCCTCGGTGGCGCAGGGGGAGCGCCTCTCGCCTCGGTCGAAGCGTGGATTCTCGAGTGTAACCGCAACGGCCCAAAGCTGGACAATGCGAGCCCTCGTCTCTCGATGGGAGTGCCGAGAGTTCTGCTTGTGTGGCCTTGTTCCTCGGTGGACGAGGAGGAGGCGAGCCGATCATCTCGGACCGGCGGCCGGCCCTCACGTCGGCCGTCGGCGTTCCTGCCGGGCTTGAGGCGTCAACGACTCGCTCAGCCTCTTCCAACTCGATCCCGCCAGTCCTCTCTGCTCTTTTTCGCGC
>Ga0181565_10004327_pt1 | contig 10867 bp, 10 predicted proteins | sample 101ome_16_FD_129661 | JGI IMG/M metagenome (GOLD analysis project Ga0181565, IMG submission 129661) | Coastal salt marsh microbial communities from the Groves Creek Marsh, Skidaway Island, Georgia - 101401AT metaG (megahit assembly) | ecosystem: Environmental > Aquatic > Marine > Intertidal...
AGGTTGGCCTTGCATGCTGCAAGAACCCATGATGCATCCTCATCTCCCTCGCATGAACCTAGGATTGATTCTGATTGAAGCACATCGAAGAAGTAGCGATGAGGTAACTGACGCCGTCCTTGGTTCGATGCCTGTTTCCACGCTTGCAATAGGTGCGATTCCAATTCACGAATCGCCTCCGCTTCTGGAATGCACACATCTGTTACACGATTCATTTTGTTGTTCAAGAGATCCACCTCATCCTCAAGCGAAAGCGTTCTCCAATTCTCAATCGACGTGTAGTGAGGGAAGGCCATCATTCGAAAGACGTCTTCTTCGAGATTTGCCCCAGTACAACTGATTGCAGCAACGTGGCCTTCACGAATCATCGGAGCGAGGAGTTTGCCTATTCCAGCCGTACTCATTGCGCCTGCAAGTGTAATGAACAGTTTTCCCCCGGATTCAAGATGCTTCAAGAGGGAAGCGGACATCTTGGCAAGTTCGCCAGCGTTGAAATGTTGGAAGTAGGATTCAATCGTACTTCGGATACTCATGTTCATACCTCAGGAAGCAGGAATCGTTCAGTGCTCTTCTCTTGCATAAGTTCGATACTCGGGCAACGTTGCAAAAGCGCTTCTTTGATTTGGACGATGATCGAGTTGGGATCGGTTCTTCCGCACGTAAATGCGTCAATGGCAAGAAGACCTCGATCCGAGTAACAATGTGCACTGACATGACTTTCATCGAGAAGAACGACGGATGCGAATCCTGGAGGGGAAACAGAGCCATCAAACACATCGACATGGGCATGGACTTCTCTTGCGCCACTATGCTCGACGGCTTGTTTCATGATGGCAAGCATAGCATGACCGTCAAATGCTGAGGACGGGAAGAATCCAGTGTAATCGAGAAAAATGTGTTTACCATGGGCTGCTTTGTTCAACGTATCCACTCCTTGTTTGTTGTAGCGTTCCATTCTTGGCACGTGGTTTTCCGGGTATTCTCCACTCTGGCGCCGCCATAGAAAGTCGAATGACTTCTTTGCCCTCGCAACCTGAACGAGTATTTATCCTCTTCTTTTATTATCTGTCCGAGAATGAACGATGAACGACTGGTGGACGTTGTGCATGCAGTGGTCCCGCAGTCGCTTTCCACAATCCTTTCGACCGTGCATGCGCATGGCTAGCAACAACATTTGTTGCAAGCATGGCTGCTGTAAATTGTGTGAGCGGAGAATCGTTTTGCACCCCTATTTCATTGACATCAGCACTCACAACAACGGCGTTTGGAGCGTTAAACAAGGTCTGAATCGTTTCATGCACTTGCCAATACGTCAAGCCTCCAGGCACTGGTGTTCCTGTAGCAGGAACCAATGCTCCGTCAAGCCCATCGATATCGATGGTGAGGTGAACAGGTCCATCAATCGAAGACAGCGTTTCCAACCATTGAGTCCAATGATGGCCGCCATGACAAGGTGATTGCGTATCTTTTGCAAAGAAGGTCGTAATTCGCTCATCACCAATCATGCGTTGGTGCTCTTCTCGACTAAACGCTCGAATTCCAACTTGAAGTAACCTGCCAACTCCAGCATCAAGCGCGCGGGCAGCAGCACAGGCATGGGAATACTTCTCTCCATCCAACTCTTCACGAAGATCGCCGTGGGCATCGATTTGAACGACGGTCAGGTTGGAAAGATCATCTACGACGAGCGGATGGTGGCGAGCAGCTTCCATAATGGGGGGCAAAATTCCATGCTCTCCGCCCAAGCAAAGCGGAAAGCAATCACCTTTGAACCATGGTAGGAGGTAACCCACCATCGAATCCAGTTGTTGGAGAAGGGTTGGTTCTTCACCGTTCCAAGGTTGTATCGTATGAATCGAAAGTCCGGCAGGAAGATCATCGCCCAGTTGTGCATCATACAATTCCACTTGCGCTGATGCTTCAAGACAGGCTCGTGGCCCTTGAGCAGTCCCTTGCCCGTACGATGTTGTCAATTCGTAAGGCAGGGAGAGGATGGCAACATCAACATTGCCAATACCTTGTTCAAGCCCAAGGAAGGTTGGCACATCCTCGTCCTCCATGGTTGTGGCGACCTCTTTGCGCTTCTAAGCATTCCCAAATTCGGATGGAAATCTCTTCCGAACACTGGATTTCAAGAAAATCGGACGATGTGTTAATATACCTCGACGACCAATATACAATAGTGTTCTCGGGAGAAAACCGGGGGCGGGGTGATGAAGATGGGAATGACACTACAATCGTTGACGCAAGCAATACAACAACATATTGACACAGAGATGGATGCTGAGGTGGCTGCAGGCATGGCCGAGCACGCACTCGGATTTTTTGGATTTTACAATCGCATCATTGACAATGCGCTTGAACCAACCGATCGAAACCTGTTCTACATGTTCCAAGATTACGATTTGCTGACCACGGAATCTGAAGAGACAACGCTTTGGGACGGTCGTGAGTGGCGCATCCACTATTGGAAATTCAAGCCAGATCTCAAGGAGCGTGTTGAATCGTACATGCAACGACAGCGCAAGCCAGAGGACGTCGACCCTTTCGCTGACATTTATGGTACCGATGGTCAGTCCATTTGGACACGGGAGTCGGAAAAAGTTCAGAATCCAAACGCCTTTACCAGTGATTGGTGAAAGGACGTAGCAAGCGTTTTTGTTGGACCGTTGCAAGGCGATACCATGCGTGTCGCAGTTGGCCTTGTCTTGTGCCTGTTGCTGGCGGGTATTCCACCGACCGTAAGCGCTTCTTCAGAAAGCCAAGAAGCATGGCCAGGAGAACCGATCGACAATCACGTTCACATGACATGGGCTGCTTTGACCATGGAAGTCAATGAATGGGCTGATGACAACCCAGACATCGTACGCTTGGTCGATGCAGGAAGTTCTGAACTTGGAAAGACACTCTGGGTCGTTCAAATCTCGGATTGGTCGATGGAGACCAAAACCAACGGTAAAGCGAAAGAAATCGTCTACATTGACGGTGGACATCATGGAAATGAGTATCTCGGAACATCCCTTGCTTGGTTGTCCGCACAATGGTATATTGAGAACTGGAATCAAGGCAATGAGGAAGCTGTCAATGTCCTTCAAAATACCGAAATTCATGTTCTGATCATGCTCAATCCCGATGGAAACGATATCGACACTCGATGGAACATCAACCAGGTCGATTTGAATCGAAATTACGACCATTTTTGGAATACCTGCCCAACAACACAACCGGGAAGTGCCGCATTTAGTGAATCTGAGACCGCTGCGAATTCACAATACATGAACGACTACGTCTCCGATGCAGACCTCTACGTGACCATGCATACGGGTGTTTGGATTATGCTCTATCCTTGGGGGAAGTGGGCAAGTCAACCCTCGGATTGGGAATTGTTCTACGGCATTCGAGAAGAAGTTCAAGCCAACATCTCTGAAATCCCCATCCAAAATGCGAATCAGGGACTCTATCCAAATTGTGGAACTAGCCGAGATTATGGTTACGGCGTAATGGGTTTCCCGACCTTCACCTTTGAGACGGATGACGAGCAATTCGTCCCGGGCTCTGTTGAAGCGCTGAACGAGCGCCTTGCTGAAGAATTGGATGTCATGCGATACCTCATCTCCAATGTGTGGTATTGGCGCGCACGACTTGACGTACAGTCGATTCAAGTTTCAGACGATCACGTCGTTCTCGATGTTGACAACCTGGGTATGGCATCCACAACCAACGCAAGTTTGCAATTCGTCGATTCAAGTGGGGAAGTTGTGTGGACTTCATCACTTTTCTCGGTCAATCAAAGCAATTCAACAGTGGTGCAGTTGGACGCAACCAATCTTTCCTACTCCAGCGACGGAACGTGGCAGTTGTATTATCAAAAGCGTGTGATTGATGCAGCGAAATGGGTAACGGAACCTCTTGAGATGAATGCGACGATGATCGATGACGACGATGATTCGAATTTCCTCGTTGGCTATGGATTGTTCAGCCCAACAACGATTCTTGCTGGTCTGGCTGTCATCTCACTTCTTCGAAAAGAAAACGAAGATTTGGCTTAAATCGCTGAAAATCATTCGCAAGGTTTCAAGTGCCTCAAGGGGTTGGGCAATATCGGTGAAACCATGCAAATCAACGTAAGTTCAAGTCACAACATCGATGGAACCCTCATTCTACCTCTTTTTGAAGGAACGGATATCGTACCAGAAGCACATGCTACTGGAATGCACGTTGCTCTGAAGGGACAAATCAACCGAGTTCTCGCTGATGGTGATTTCAAAGGGAAAGCCAAGTCTACCATGTCGCTCGTTGGAAGTGAAGGTGGCAAGGCCATGCTCGTTGGTCTTGGAAAAGAAGACGATGCTGATGTCCACGCCTACCGAAAGGCAGGAGCTGCCGTTGTCGCCGCTCGAAAGAAAACGCACGGTACTGACCTTACAGTACGTTTCGCCGGCGCAAGCATCGAATGCATGGGAGCATTTGCTGAAGGCATGCTGCTTCGCGATTACTCCTACGACGAGTACAAGATGCAGAAGGAGGAGGACAAGGAAGCAGAGCGTAGTGTACGCATCACCTGTGATGAGGGTCAAGAAGAGGCTTTACAAGCACTCGTCAACATCCACATTGGTGTTGCATCCGGCGTCCACCTCTCCAGAGATCTCGGCAACTGCCCACCAAACGACATGTATCCTGAGGCGTTTTCTGACATGGCTTGGGAATGGGCAAAACAATACAACAATGTCGAAGTGACCATCATCAACTACGAGCACGCCATGAAGGCGGGTATGGGTGGTCTCGTTGCTGTCGGAATGGGGTCATCTCGAAAGCCATGCATGGTCATCTTTGAAATGAACAAGGAGAAACCCGGTCGCTGTCCTCTTCTCGTTGGAAAGGGAATCACCTTCGATACCGGTGGCATCTCGCTCAAGCCAGGTGCGAACATGGACGAAATGAAGTACGACATGGGTGGATCTGCCACTGTTTTCGGAACCATGCAAGCTCTCGCATCAACGGGATACGATGGTAAAGTGGTCGGCATTACCTGCATGGCTGAGAACATGCCTGCAGCGAACGCACAACGTCCAGGGGATGTTATCACAACACTCTCTGGCAAGACCATCGAAGTTCTCAACACGGACGCAGAAGGTCGGCTCGTCCTCTCGGACGGTCTTTGGAAGGCTGGTGAATTCGATCCTGAATTTATCATTGACTTCGCAACGCTAACAGGTGCTTGTGTTGTTGCACTCGGACATGAAGCAACAGGCCTCTGGTCGAACGATGATGACTTCCGTACCAAGATTCACGAAGCAGGAAACGCTGTTGATGAATTGGCGTGGCCAATGCCTCTCCTACCTGCCTTTGAGAAAGAAATGACCGACTCGAAGATTGCTGATACACGCAACCTCGGTGCTGGTCGCTGGGGCGGTGCAAACACTGCAGCAGCGTTCCTCAAGCAATTCGTTCCAAATCGAAACTACGATGAGGATGGTGAACAAATCACATGGGCTCACATGGACATTGCTGGAACCTACTGGGGTGCCAAGACCAACACCATGGTTGGCAACGGTGCAACCGGTATTCACGTCCGCACCATGTACCACTTGATCACCAACTGGAACAACTGAATGTGATGGTATGCGCAAGCCTGTTCTCTTCTCGGGAATGGTCTGCCTTCTCTTCGTCTCAGGCTGTCTTGGCTCTGTCTTCGATGAGAAGTTTGAAACGAAAATAAACGTCGAAGTAAGCGAGGAACGCTTGACCATTGAAACCGTTTACGAACAGGGAGAACGAATCTCCTCGTCCACTGAAACGGTTCGCTTTGAGTTCTCAGGTTCAACTTCTGATGGATCGATTCAGACCTTCGGACTCATCACAGATGACGGTCGCTCCTTCAGTATTGATGCAACCAAGGAGCAGACGATATCGGTTGGTTTCGAACATCATGGTGTGTACACAATCGAATTGTTTGCCATTGATTCCAGCGAGAACAATGTGACAACAAGCAAAACGATTGTTGTTGAACAAGTCATTACCTGGACGGAAGAAGGGAGTGGAAACCCTCAATCCCTCTTTTTTGATGCAACTCCAGGAAACGATGGTTTGTCTCCCTCATACCTCATTCTCAACTCTACGGCTACCAACCCATCCCCAATCTTCGAAATCAATGGAAGAGATGTTGATCTCGAATGGGTAGTCATCAATGTTGATGGCCCATGCATGGGCAACCGAGAGATTGTCGAAAATGGAGACAGTATAACATGGAATACGCTTCATTTTGCCCCTGTTGACATGCATGAAATCGAAATGACGATTCATGAGGGGCAGGATGATCTCAACATCGAACACGTTGTTGCTCTTCGATATACGGAATGAATTCACGCAATGAATTCAACTTGGCCTGTATCTACATCGTAGATTGCGCCTTCAATAACAACATCCGATTTCAGCATGGGATTGTTCTTTAGAGTCTTAACGTCCTGAATCAGTTTGGCTTTCTGATCCGAGATGACATCAGGATAGTACTCGCTGACATCAGCCCCAGTATTCGCATGTACCACTTCTCGAACCTTCTCAAGTGTAGCCGCTGCCATTCCACATCGTGTATGTTGCATAATTAAGATTCGATCGCACTCAAGTATGTTGTTAGCGATAACAACATCTTTTTCAACTTCTGGATTGACTTGGCCTCCTCCATTTCGGATGACTTTCATGTCACCAAAGGTCAAACCTAGTGCTTGATGGGGAACGATTCGACAATCCATACAGGTGATCAACAACATGTTTCGAGCGGGTTTACCAAGAACCTCTCCATGCGTAAAGCCGGCTACGAACTCGCTGTTTCCTTTGGCAATGTCTTCAAATCCAGACGTCATCCTTCTCACTAAATTGAGTTTTTAGAATAAAGCACTTGAATCTTGGTTCCCTCGCTTCGATTTCTTAGCCGTAAGTAAACCGATTGAACCTGTTCACAATACTCCATACACATGGGTAGCGACGTATATGGCCCGTAGCAAGCCCATGTATACAGAAACGATGAATCAAAAGGCGTTGTGGAGGCCCCCTCTCGGATGTAATTTAAACATCGCTTGGAGGGTAATCCCATTGTTCTTCATAATCTGTGTAACCTCTTTCAACATACCATTCAGGAATGCTTGTCCGGGTCTTTGAAAACAACTCAAGTGCTCTCCTCAGTAAAGGTTCTGATTCTTCATATCGCTTTGATTCATGTAGATTCATTGCAAGTTGATGTGTAGCAACTCTTTCTTCATTTTGCAGTGATTTCTCTTGACTTATTTTTATTGAATGTCTAAGGAGTTTGTTTGATTGATTGATATCTCCTAGTGCAGCATGACATCTTGCAAGATCAATATTTGCGTCAACGATGAGATCGTTTCGTTCGGCAGATTTGGCGATATCCAAGCATTTATTGAAAACTTGGATTGCCGTATCAGTTTCACCTAATTCTTTGTGAATTCCTCCCTGCAGCGATGTAGACCAGTAGATGTATGCATTATTTTCGTTACGTATGGCAAGACCAAGGGCTTCATCCGAAATTCGTCTTGCTGCCTCCATATCAGAATTTTTCAGATGCGATTGACCAAGCCAGACAAGGGTATGGAGGATGTATCTAACATCATTTAATTTCAAAAATAGTTGATTCGACTCACTCAAATATTCGATAGCTTTGTTAAAATCATCTTCCGCATAGTCGACAAATCCGGCGCATTGTAGGCCTTTTGCTAGTTTGAGTAAGTCACCATCCGCTCTCGCTGAAGAAATTAGTCTTTGGAAATAATCTCTGGCCTCGCTCAAGTTGTTTATTTTGTAGTAAGTTTTTCCAATCCGTAGTAAATCAACTCTGATGTATGAATTCGTTCCCAATTTTTCATCACAATCAAGTGCTTTTTTGTAGGCTTCAATACCTTCATGAAAATTTTCTTCAGCAACATGGACATCGCCCAGATCGGTGTACATAAATGACATTTCATCCAAGTCTTGAACTTTCTTTGCAAATTCCAAACCCTGCAAATAATGTTTCTTTGCATTAGTATAATCACTGATCTTCTCAAAAACTCTTCCAATTTTTCTGTGGTCTAATGCAATCCAACTATCATCAGATAGCTTCTCATCTATTGAGAGCGCTGTTTGGTAATGATGCAGGGATGATGAATAATTTTTGGTTTTGAAGTAAACAAGACCTAGGCGGGAGTGTACGCGAGAGAGTAGTCTATGTTCACTTTGTGCGGTTAGTTCGATCGAAATTTTCGAAATCAAAGGCTCCAAAATATTCAGAGCCTCAGGGTATTTTTCTTCTGAAATACATGTGTTTGCAATTCGAATTTCACCATTGATAGCTTGCCTTTTCAAACCGATTTCATTTCTTATCTGGATGGCTTTTTCTCCATATTCCTGTGATAAGTTATGGTTTCCTGTTTTATTGTATGTCATTGATAAATTAGAGTATGTCCTTGCAATGCCATTCTTGTAATTTAATTTTTTAGCGATATCAAGCGCTAAATTGTGGAAATATACTGATTGTTCAAACTCTTCCGTGTAACGGGCTAGTCGTCCAAGTTGATTGTATGAAGCATACATCCCCATTTCGTCGTTTCTTATTTTGTCTAAATCAAAACTCTTTTGATACAACTCTTTTGCTGCTTCATACGACTTACAGTCTGCTTCAATCATGCCTAGGTTATGGTAAATTGCAGAGATTCCTCCTTTATCGTTGAATTCCTCATATATCTCCAATGCCTTATTGTAAAGTTCTTTGGCTTCTTCATACAAATTTTTTCTTCGTTTTATCGAGCCAAGAGCCTTCATGCTTTTTGCATGAGTAAGAGTGAGTTTGTGGGTTTGGCAAATGAATATCGCTTCTTCAACAAGATCCTTCTCCTCTTCCTCTTCATAGAATATGTCCTGTATTCTTGATTCTTTCAGTAGACACTCAACGACATTATCCCAATCTGCTAATTCAGAATAGAGCGATTTTGCCTTGTGCAAGTGTTTTTTGGAGGCATCATAATCCCCAGTGATGAATGATAGTTTGCCCAGTTCAAATTCTTGTGTTGCATTTAATGATAGGCCTTTTTCCGTAAATTCATTTGCAGCATCAACCGTTGCTTCGATGAAAATGATTTCATCTGAATGCATCGAATCTGTGTGATAATTATTTACTGATGCTGATTGAGTGGATTTTTGTATACTTTCATTGATGATTGACTCAGCAGACTTCTCTTGGGTAATTCTAGGATTTGCTATTGTCAATTTGACACCTATGATATCCTCGACTACAATCTGGAGTTGATGAATAACACCCTTCACATGTCTGTACTTTCCTTGTTGGCCACCATCTGTGTCCATACTCCAATGAAGATTTTCTCGCGCCTGTGCATTGATCGAAAACATCGTCGATTTTGTTTGTGAATTAAGTTTAGGACCTATTTTGTCCATTACTTTGTGGAATGATTGAAATTCCTCTGAGGAAGGGTATTCCCCATATATGTCGAAGAATTTTGAGTGCGCAATGCATTCTAAAGCCATTCGACAATACAACATTCCTGCGTTCGGAAAATCCTCCAGAAAATAGGCTTGATTGAGTAAGTTGGACACCTTGTGTGCAACACTCGGCTCCTCCATGTATAGTCATACTTGATTGAATATTAATGATTTAGCATGAACATACCCTCGGATTGATTTTTAAGAATATAACCAGGTTTCAACCACTCCAGTCTCTGTGTTTATGCATGGGGCCCCCACGTGTACGCCCGTGAACACAACGGTAGGGTTGTATAGGGCGGACTGAGAACCCTTGTATTCAGGAATAACGAATTCAAGGGTGTATGAGTGAACCCTTGAGTATAATTAGTAGCAACTCATACATTAATTGTGGATGCGAAGTATTCAGCACTGTGTCTAATTCTTGTTTTTTCAACCTCTATCCTTTCGGGATGTATTGAAAATTCAGCGGAATCTAGTATCCTACCAAATGTAGAGATCGACATTATTGGAGGAGACATAATCTACCAAGATGATGGAAACTGCGTAAGTCCAGAAGACACAGATTGCCACATAATTTACTTAAAATTCAACAATCAAGATTCTCAAGACCATGTCATAACAAAATCCAAATGGACTGCAGTATCAAGTAATGGAGGTATTTTCAATGCAGATTCAACCGAAGGAAATGATATGTGTGCAAGTGGATTTGATTGCGAAGTAATTTTGATTTTTGCTGCGCCTAAAGATGAAAAATTGGTAGAGTTGAGGTGGGAGAACTCATCATTTGATATTCCAAATTATCCTCCAGATACAACAGAGCAAATGAGTACCAAAATAGTCATTTCATCTATGTACATACACGAATTATCAGAACAAAAGGATACTTTGTTGCTCTACTTTGAGTTGGCACCAGGGTCTGAAACAACAGCATCGGATATGCTAAATTGGACAATTATATGCGAGACAGAGTCTGGAGACGCAGGATTTGCAGAGGGAGGATTCACTTCAGCAACTGAGACGAATCTTGATGAGATAGCGACCGAATTTACACCTGAAAAAGCATATGAAATCTATCTCGATTTGGCTGGAGATTGCAAACCAAAGGCATCTGAAGATCACATTATGGTCATCTCAGTTGTCGGCGGTGGTTCAACTTACGAAGAAATTCTCTATCCTGACCAGATTCAAGAAGGTACCAAATTAATTTGATGCGTATTTACAACGGGTCCCCTTGTGCACGTATGTGACTACGAGGGTACCGACGCGTGAACTATATGTACAGAGGGTATACAGAGGACTTTCTGCTCAAGAATATGAATAATCCAGATTGATATTCTGTTGTTTAGTTGCATTATTGTAACTGAAGACTTGAATAGAA
>Ga0181565_10004332_pt1 | contig 10860 bp, 7 predicted proteins | sample 101ome_16_FD_129661 | JGI IMG/M metagenome (GOLD analysis project Ga0181565, IMG submission 129661) | Coastal salt marsh microbial communities from the Groves Creek Marsh, Skidaway Island, Georgia - 101401AT metaG (megahit assembly) | ecosystem: Environmental > Aquatic > Marine > Intertidal zone...
AGAGAGCTATAAAAGACTCGTCAGCTCCTAGGTGTAGTGCAAAGCCGGTAAATGCGGCTGTGCCAATGCCAACGGCTTGCCCCCAAATGCCCCATAGTCCACTTGCTGCGATAAAGGAGCGCATGGCGCGGTTAGTCTGCCCGCGCGAGAGAGAAGTAGGATCTTCTGTCATATCTCAGCTGATATACTAGCTAAGAACGGACTGTAGGGTTCGCAGTATTCACGATGCGGTTCCATGCCAGGGAGGGAGGCCTCGGGGTATTGTGTCTATTCAAATTGGGCGAGTATGGACTCTACGCCTTCTAGCGTTTTCTGCAAGCGAGGACCGTATTGAGCGACGACCTGTGCTGCGGCATAGGATCCTATCTTACCTGCCTGTTCAACGCCCAACTCATGCGTTATTCCGTACAGAAAACCGCCGGCAAATAAATCTCCCGCTCCGTTGGTGTCAACGGCCTCAACGGCTATAGCCGGTATGGACACGCAGTGCTCTCCTTGGCGGATCAGCACGCCGTTTGGGCCGCGGGTCACGCATACCAGGGGAACGCGTTGGCCGAGCTGTTCGATGGCCTGCGTGCTTTCCGTGGAATCGGTGAAGGTGTTGGCCTCGTCTTCGTTACAAAAAAGTATGTCGACTCCGTTGTCGACCAATTGAGTAAAGCGATCTTTAAACGTAGCTACCATGAACGGGTCGCTGAGTGTTAGAGCGACAGAGGTGCCAACACGCTGCGCCATAGCTTGAGCCTGCAGGCAGGTCTCAAACCCATTATCTGAACTGAGTAAATATCCCTCCAGATATATATACCGACTGGCGGCTATCTTTTCATCATCGAGTTGGGTCGTACTTATCGCGCTACCCACGCCAAGGAAGGTGTTAAGCGTTCGGTCCGCATCTGGGGTAATAAAAACAACGCATTGTCCCGTCGTCCCCTCTGCTCTGTGTGCGGGATCGGTAGCGACCCCTGCCTTTTCTAAGTCACTTTGGTAGAAGTCTCCCCAGGTGTCGCGGCCAGTGAGGCAGGCGTAGAATGGCGTACCTCCAAACTGGGAGATGCCGATCATCGTATTGGCAGCCGAACCGCCCGAGGCTGAGGCGATTGGATCTCGGTTCAGTTGTTCAAACAGCGTCTGTTGGCGCTGGCTGTCAATTAGGGTCATGACCCCCTTTTCTATTCCCAGTTTGTCCAATGTCTCGACGTCCACTCTATACTGGATATCGACCAAAGCGTGCCCTACTCCGTAGACGTCAAATGGGCGTTCCATGCCACTCCTTTTTTATTGCGGGTATATCATTCACTTTCATCACAAAAAATAGAGACTGATTTACATTCCGGCAAAGCATGGACCGGAATTAATCTCTTGATTATATTGCCCTGTGGATTTAAGATATAACAACACTATAATAAGGAGCCACCCATGGGGCATACGCACCGGGGTGGCTTTCTGGCTATGTATGCTCCTTTTGCCTAAAATGGGTAGGGGAGTTAAATGATATTTTTAGCTCAGGAGGAACAAGCTATCGCAACAAAGGGAAAGAGTTTCACTCGCGTCAATGAAGACATACGCGTTCCGCAAGTGCGTCTAATCGGTGCCGATGGTGAACAAATAGGCGTTGTCGATACCGCGCAAGCGATTCAAATTGCCGAAGAGGCCGAGCTCGACTTGGTCGAGATTGCGCCCGACGCACAGCCCCCCGTCTGTCGCGTTGTAGATTACGGTAAATTCCGCTATGACAGAGAGAAGAAGGCCAAAGAAGCGCGCAAGAAACAGCACAACGTGCAGATGAAAGGCATTCGTATCAACGGAGCTAATATTTCAGAGCACGATCTTGAATATCGTCTGTCGCACATGCGTGAGTTTATTGAGAAGGGCAATAGGGTCAAGGTGAGCGTGCGCTTCCGCGGTCGCCAGATGGCCTATCAAGAAAAAGGACGTGAGTTGCTTAATCAGCTTGCTTCTAAAGTGGAAGATATTGCAGCCGTTGATCAAAGTCCGAGGATGGAGGGGCGCGAGATGTCCCTAATTCTGCGTCCGCTGTAGCGGACGCGTGAGCGTCTAATGGTCTAAAAAGAGTCCGATGCCTGGACTATAAACCGTATGTTCGTCGCTCCGTCCCGTTTGATTGTATTGGTCGGGTTGGTCGCCAGTGTCGATCAACCCGCCTAAGTTTTGTGCCTTGCGCCCCCCCCAGTATTTTACAGACCCACCTAATCCCTGTCCGCTGAGTGCTTCGTAGCGGTCTTGTCCCTGCTCGTCCACTAGGAGACCCCAGCTGTTCATCGCTGCGGCCCCTTGGCTTAAATGTCCTGCTCTGTACAGGTCGTTGCCTCCTCTGTCGCGCAGTAGTCCGATCGACGCGTCCCAGCCGGCTCCCTGTCCCGCAGCGGTTTTGGCACGGTAGCGGTCATTACCTCGTTCGTCATACAGAACGCCTATGGCCTGATGGGCACTTGTGCCTTGGGCATAACGTCGGCCGCGATAGGCGTCGTCGCCGACTCGGTCGTATAGGACACCCAGCGCGAAAAAGTAGCCCACTCCTTGGGAAAACTCACCAGCCTGATAGCGGTCGTTGCCGTCTCGATCGTAAAGAATGCCGATACCTCCTGAACCTTGGCCGCGGAAGCCGAATCCCACTCCTTGTGCCCAACCCGCATACTCCCCCTCCAAACCATAAGCAGAAGGGGCTTGGTGATCTGCTGAATAGAAGTCTTCGCCGCCTAGATCTGCCAACAGGCCCCATCCCATCATGCCTCCTAGCCCCTGTCCCCGATGTCCCAGGGAGTACACATCATTGCCGGCTCCGTCAACGAGGAGGCCTGCTCCAAAAAAAGCGCATCCCTGCGCCAAACGCTGGCCGGTGTATTGGTCGTGACCCGTAGAGTCCCATAGTAACCCTATGCCACAAAATGAAGATCCTTGGGTTATTGCATCGCCTGTGTAGATGTCGTCGCCTTTGTAGTCAATTAGGAACTCTATACCCCCGACAGCGGATCCGCCTGCGCCTAGATAGTGATCATCTCCGCCATAGTCGATATACAGACGCACGTTGGGGCGGGGAGCCATGGCGTAAATGTCGTCTCCGCCTAGTTCAATGATGCATAGGATATCGTCTCGACCGTAGAAATTGGCTTCTTTCGAACCGATTAGAATCCAACCGAGAAGAGTCTTACGGGCGTAGATGAGAGGCCCCGATAGGCCGCTTGGCGTCTCAAAGGATGCTTGAGGGTAATGCAATGCGCTTGACGTAGACAGGATGGATACCAGCTGCTCTAATGTTTTGGCAGCTCGGAAGAGGGGCTGTAAATCGACTCTCTTGGCCAATCTCAGCGCGGTCTGGCACGTTTCGTATTCAGACCGCGTGCCCCGATCTAGGCGACCGTATCGGACGAGGTGTGCCAAGAGAAAGGGGATTGAATCCACGAGCTGTTGTCGCTCGGGGGGAGTGAGATACATAAACGCGCTGTCCACCTGCGCCGTAGTATGAGTTAAGACGGCCAGTAATTCGTCGACTGTGAGCGGAGTTGGAAGGCGAACTGGCTTGATATGCTGAGGTTTCACATCTAACTGATGTCCAGCTAAGTCCAGATAGTCACCGATGGTCTGTGCTCGGTTTAAGCCAGATGCTATATAGTCTGTAGCCTGCACCGTTTTCAGTGGATTATTGAGGAGGAAATGTATATCGCTCAGCCGCGCATCGGCGCCGTAGCGCTCGGTTTCTCTGTGTAGGGCCTCTCTGAGCGAATCGAGTGCAGGTGTGGCGCCGTATGTCTGGGCCCAATTCGAGACTTGATCTTCTATTTGACTGCCCGTATCTGTCCACTGGAGATGTCGCCGTGCTGTGGGCAGAGGTCTTTGGTCCTGGCTGCGCATGAATTTGTACAGGTCGCCGACATCGGTTACAGCAACGGAGCGTTGAGCCTGCTTTCCGTTGCGCTCTAAGGTGACAAGTGCACGGTTGCCGGGTTGGATGCTTTGAACGTATTGGCTCAGTGCGTCGGTAGAAAGTATGCGGTAGGCGTTTACGGCAACAATACGATCGCCTGGTTGGAGTCCGGCTGCTTCAGCGGGACCGTCTGGGTAGACGCGCGTCAGCAAGACGCCTTCGCTGTGGTCTACGGCATCTACGCCGATGACGCCATAGTGAGATGGGAGATCGTCAGGCAAGTCCTTATAGATCTGTTGCTGTGCTAGAGCATTCAGGAAAGAGCAGCAGATTAACAGGACGGCAGCGATCAACCGGCCACCATTTCATGTTCGGTTGCTCCGTTCATACCCGCAATCACTGGAAAGGAGCGCCGCTGTGGGGCGTTGGGGCCTGGTTTATACCGTACATCTGGCGAGAAGTAGGCGTAGAGTGCTGTGTTACGCGATTTATCCGTCCTATTGGCGCCAGAGCCGTGCACTAATTTGCTGTGAAAGAGAACGGCCGAACCGGCTGTGAGCGGTACGTCAATTTGCCCAGATAAATCGACGTCTTGGCGCTCAGTGAGAGGAACGTGATCCTCCTGTGCTATATGTCCCCACGTCTGTAACTCTCCCCGATGGCTTCCGGGGATGACTTTGATACAGCCATTTTCCGGTGTGGCATCTTCCAATGCGATGCTAACTGTAATGAGGGAGGGGGGATCCATTGGCCAATAGGCAGAATCCTGGTGAAAGGCATGGGCGGATCCGTGATGGGCCGGTTTGAGCATCAGCGTGCTGCGAAAAAGAAGTAGATCTTCTCCGAGTAGCGATTGAATAACAGACACGAGAGGGCGATGCGAAGCGAGGGTGGAAAACCAGGGCGAATGACTGCGCGTATTTTCGATTTTTCGTAAAACGGGTTTGTCATCGGTCCTATCTGTCTCGGCATAGGGCTCTAACTGATAGTCGCTGCCGTTTAATTGATCGTTGTCGAGTAGCCGAAGGGCAATCTGATGAAGGCGGTCAATTTCTTGGTGGCTCGTGTCTACTGCGCTCTTGTCTAACAGGTCTGACAGTACTAGGTAACCTTGTTCTGCGAAGAATGAGGCGTATTGCTTCGGGTCCATAGGTGCGTACTCCAAGGTGGATTATATCGGCAAAGTCCGTATTATTGTACTTTCCATTTGGGCCGTGTGTCAACTCATTTAGAAACTCGATAATGTATCGATTATTCCCCTTCCTAAGTTGGTTACCCGAGCTGCGAGACCGCAATGTTTGGTTGGCAGATTTAACGGCGGGCGTTACCGTTGCTATGGTGTTGGTGCCACAGGCCATGGCCTATGCTGAACTGGCCGGTTTGCCGCCCGTATATGGACTCTATGCGGCTTTTTTGCCACCAGCGGTAGCGGCTCTATTCGGTTCGTCCCGCCAGCTGGCCACGGGCACAGTCGCTACAGCTGCGCTAATTAGCGCAGCTGCGGTTAGTACTCTTGCGCCTGTTGGTAGTAAAGCATTTATAGAGTACTCTCTCCTATTGGCGTGTATGGTAGGTGTGATTCGACTCATAATGGGCGTTCTTGGGTTGGGTTTTCTCGCAAATTTACTCTCCGCTCCCGTTGTTGTCGGATTTACCAATGCCGCTGCGCTCATTATTGCAACATCTCAATTACACAAGGTTTTCGGGGTATCTGCTGAACGCGGCGACAGCCACATGCTCAACGTTTGGCGAGAAGTGACCAATGCACCGTATGAAGGCCACCTGCCGACGGCCGGGATGGCCTGCCTCGCTGCTATCCTATTGATTGGATTAAAACGGCTCTTTCCGCGCTGTCCCAACGTGCTGATTGCAGTGGCCATTACTTCTCTGGTTGCATGGTTTGGCGGATACAATGGATCTATGGTGGGGACTATTCCGAGTGGACTACCTGCTCTGTATGTTCCATCGTTCGAGATAGATGTGATGATCGGACTGATGCCGGGCGCGATGACGCTGGTTTTAATCGGTCTGATGGAAGTGATGGCTATCGCAAAGACGATGGCGATGCAGACAAGAGAGCGCATAGACATTAATCAAGAGTTAATTGGCCAGGGGTTAGCTAATGTGGTTGCTGGTTTTTCACAGAGTTATACCGTTTCGGGTTCCTTTTCCAGGTCCGCTATAAACTACACGAGTGGGGCCAAAACAGGTTTTAGTTCCGTTGTAACATCTGCCGTTGTGACGGTTACTCTGCTGTGGCTCACGCCTCTTTTTTTCTACCTGCCTCAGGCGACGCTTGCGCTCATAATTATCGTCTCTGTAGCGAATCTTATTCGCTTTGCACCTCTGTGGCACGCGTGGAAGATCAGCCGACAAGATGGCGTGATTGGCCTGCTCACCTTTGTCGTTACGTCCCTTTCGGCTCCTGATTTGCATTGGGGCATCGCGCTTGGCATGGGGCTGTCGCTCGCCCTTAATTTCTATCGCACGATGCGTCCGAACGTGGCTTTTCTGACGCGTCACCTCGATGGCACGCTGCGGGATGCCGGAGCCGATCAGCTCAGAGCGGATCAGCAAATCGTCATAATGCGCTTTGATGGTCGTCTTTATTTTGGGTCAAGCAGCTATTTTGAGGACTGCGTCTTAGAGGTAACTGCGCGTGCGAATGAGCTGCGCTTTTTGGTAGTTGATGCGGAAGGGATCAACCAGATTGACGCTTCGGGAGAGCAAACATTACGCAGTATCGTTGAACAACTGCGCGCGGTTGGGATCGACGTGTATTTTACCCGAACAAAACGTCCTATCGTGGATGCACTTGAGCGATCTAAGGTGATCGATTACATCGGCCGCGATCACTTTTTTCGTTGGAACCAGCATGCGCTAGAATACTTGTGGGCTCGCCTGAAGCCTGAATACAAGGTGCGCTGTCCGCTAAATATGCCGCACCCGCAGGCGCGTAGTTCCGCGCCCGACGAATACTATATATAAGCTGCTGAGTGCTGGGTTTATTCTAGAAGCGAGGAGACGGAGAATCACCGTCGGTTGAGGTCTCCTCGCTGTTGAGTTTCTGGGTGAAACTGTCTATTTGCTCATCGGCTTTGTTAAGCAGGGTATCCTTCTTCTGCTGCTCTCCAATCACTTCTTCGGCGATGGTAAGTGCTGCTAGAATGGCGATGTCAAGCGGGGCTCTATGACTGGCGTGCTCTGCTGCCTCGCGCATTTTTCCGTCTAAGTAGGCTGCGGCCCGTTGTATATACTCCGCATCGCGATCGCGGGTGGTGGCGAGGCGGTATGTCTGGTTGAAAATTTTAACGGAAACGGCGCTTTCGCCGGACATGGTGCTCTTTCTGCTGCAGAAAATAAAGTGGGGACTTCCGTGATCTCCCCTTGTCCCGGAAGCCCCCTCTTTTGCGCGCTAACCACGTGGTTGGCTGACAATATATTGGGGGGGAAAAAGTTTGTCAACGATATATTGTCTCCTTTTTTCATTTTGTTTAAAAACGCTTTGGGCGCAGGTAATTGTAACACAAAAAGTATGTGCTAAACTAGGTTTTCGGCCTAACTCTTTCTGACTCTTTGACTACTGAAGACCGTAAAAGGTTTACAGGCGAGATTAGATTCGGACCCTTGCTGGGGATATGGGTTGACCTGTGTTGACGCTCCACAGGAAGCACTATAGATTCCTTTTTAAAGGTTAAATTAAAACTTAACATGATGATTTTCAGGGGATTATACGACAATTGATAACGGCAGATTTGGCGGAATCACTGAGTAGTAATATACGTGGAGAGGTGCGTTTTGATGACGTGGCTCGCATGCTTTATCGCACAGACGCCAGCATCTATGAAATGGAACCACTCGGTTTGGTGCTTCCTCGCGATGAGGGGGACGTTGTCGAACTCGTTCGCGGGGCCGTAGAGCAGGGAGTGTCCATTCTGCCCCGCGGGGGAGGGACAAGTCTGGCGGGCCAGTCCGTAGGAGCTTCGGTACACGTCGATTTCTCCAAGTACATGAACAAGATACTCGAACTCAACGCAGAAGAGGGTTGGGTTCGAGTGCAGCCCGGGGTTGTCCTAGACGAACTGAACGAATTCCTCAAGCCACATGGTTTCCTCTTTGGTCCCGATGTCTCGACTAGCAGCCGAGCAAATATTGGTGGAATGATCGGCAATAATTCGTGCGGCGCACGGTCCGTCATATATGGGAAGACGCTAGACCACGTACTGGCCCTAAAGGCTGTATTGGCCGATGCCCAACTGGTTGAGATGGGCCCCGTAGATGGAGCGACTTATGCAGAGAAAGCCGGTCAAGCGAACTTGGAAGGCAAAATCTACAAAACCGTGCGCGAAATCGCTTTGGGCAATGCAGAGGAGATTCGCAGCCAATTTCCGGACGTTATGCGTCGAGTATCGGGCTATAACTTGGACCAGTTTACCGATGAAGATGTGCCTTTTGATTTGAGTAAGATTGTAGTCGGATCGGAGGGCACGCTATGTGCCGTCGTCGAGGCCAAACTACGCGTCGTGCCGTTGCCTCCGCACAAGGGACTCGTTGCCGTGCATTTTAATGATCTGAACGAGTCTTTGGAGGCCAATATTGTAGCCTTGGAGACCGACCCCGCCTCTGTTGAACTCACGGATAAACTGCTCATTGATCTGACGGGAGCCTCAATCGAACACGCGCCGCGCAGGCGATTCTTAGATGGAGACCCCGAAGCCCTGCTCTTCGTTGAGTACTATGCCGATTCAGAAGCTGATTTAATCGGGAAAATGGAGCTACTGGAGAAGCGCTTGAAAGAGCGAGACATGGGCTATGCATTCGTCCGTGCACTGACGGCTGCTGATCAGGCCAATATGTGGGCGCTGCGCAAGGCGGGTTTGGGTTTGCTAATGGGCATGAAGGGAGACGCCAAGCCAACGTCGGGTGTGGAGGATATCTGTATTCCAACAAACCACTTGCCAGAGTTTGTGCGTCGCGTTCAGCAAGCGATGGCACGTCATGGAGTTGATGCGTGTTACTACGGCCACTGCAGCGTCGGTGTGTTACACATTCGCCCCATTCTCAACCTTAAAGATCCTGAGGGCATTGCCATTCTTCGCGCATTGGAAGAAGAGATGAGCGATATGGCATTAGAATACGGTGGAGCTATGTCGGCCGAACACGGTGACGGATTGGCGCGTAGCGAGTGGATTCCCAAGATGTTTGGCCCGCATGTCGCCGGTCTATTTGAGGAAGTTAAAGGCGCTTTTGATCCACAGAGCACTATGAATCCGGGTAAGATCGTAAACGCACCGCGGATGGACGAGAATTTGCGCTATGGCGAACAGTATGAGACGAGTTCGTTAGAAACCTTTTTCAGCTTTGATGAGGATGGGGGATTTCAAGAAGCCGTTGAACTCTGTTCGGGCGTGGGACAGTGTCGAAAAAAACTGGTCGGCACAATGTGCCCGTCCTATATGGCAACGCTCGATGAAGAACATTCCACGCGCGGTAGAGCCAATGCGCTGCGAGCGGCTCTGAGTGGAACGATGAAGGGAGGGCTTCTAAGCGAGGAAGTACACGAAGTGATGGACCTCTGCTTAGAGTGTAAAGCTTGCAAGGCAGAATGTCCTTCCAATGTAGATATGGCTAAGCTCAAATACGAATACTTGGCTCATTATCACCGCGAACACGGTTACCCACTGCGTTCCTATTTATTCGGCTATATCGGACGTTTTGCCCGGTTGGGCTCAGCCCTGGCACCGGTGTCGAACTGGATTGCAGGTAGTGGACCCAGCCGTTGGTTCCTCGATCGATTCTTGGGGATTGACCGTCGCAGGACGTTGCCGCGCTTTGTCGCCCAGCCGTTTTCGGAGTGGTTCGATAAGAAGACCTCTGTTGCAGACGGTAAAAAGGGACAAGTCGTCTTGTATAACGACACATTTGCCGAGTATGAAGAACCACAAATAGCGATTGCCGCTACGGTATTACTCGAACGAGCTGGATATGAAGTCGTGTTGGTTGAAAATAAGGTGTGCTGTGGTCGGCCCATGATTTCAAAGGGGTTCCTCGAACAGGCACGCGAGAACGCACGACAAAATATCGAGGCCTTGCTGCCCTATGTAGAAAGAGAGATCCCCATTATAGGGATAGAGCCCAGCTGTATCCTGACCCTACGCGACGACTATTGTGATCTCGTTCCCGGTCAGCAATCGCAGCGATTAGCTGATGGTGTTTACATGCTGGAAGAGTTCCTCGCTTCGCGCGCTCGGGCAGGTGACTTAGATCTGGAATTTAATTCTGTAGATCGGAAACTACTCTTGCACGGTCACTGTCATCAAAAGGCACTTATCGGTACGGCGGCAACGCGCGAAGTTCTCAGTCTACCAGCGGGATTTGAGGTAGAGGAAATTGCTTCTGGTTGTTGTGGTATGGCAGGTAGTTTTGGATATGAGAAAGAGCACTACGAAATCTCTCGTGTAGTGGGGCAGGAGCGGCTTTTTGACGTGATTGAAGCGCAGCCTGCAGACGTTGAACTCGTGGCAGTCGGCACATCCTGCCGACATCAGATTGCCGATTTTACGGGAAGAAAAGCCCGTCATTGGGCCGAAGTCCTATTGGAAGCACTCAATTAACACAACAGGAGAATACATATGGCATTTCAAGTGAAGAAACGCGGACGCGTAACCTACTACTACGGTGGAGATCGGCCTACGCTTTCAGCTTTGGTCACGGAAGATTTGGGCGATGGTGATTTAAAGATTTACTTTGCTGGGTTGACGGGCGGGTATTCTGCAAAAGGCCTGTTAGAGCGCGAAGAACTGGTCCGCATGGAGCCTCTCAAAGAGGTGGAAATGGTATTTCGCTGCTGGGAGAAGTGGCTGCAGCAGGCTGATATTTGCGATTCGATTACGAAGATAGACTTTTTAGAAGTGCACGCATTTGGTGCACAGCCCAAAGACGTTAACCCATTGGTTGAACCGGTGCTCTTCCAAGAA
>Ga0181565_10004340_pt1 | contig 10852 bp, 8 predicted proteins | sample 101ome_16_FD_129661 | JGI IMG/M metagenome (GOLD analysis project Ga0181565, IMG submission 129661) | Coastal salt marsh microbial communities from the Groves Creek Marsh, Skidaway Island, Georgia - 101401AT metaG (megahit assembly) | ecosystem: Environmental > Aquatic > Marine > Intertidal zone...
GGCCGCGATGGAATCAGCAAGGATGCCTACCCCGACATGGACAACTTTTTTACAGACCTGACCCATGTCTATCAGCAGAAAATCAAGGCGCTCTATGACCTGGGATGCCGATACCTGCAGCTTGATGACACCAACCTGGCCTACCTGTGCGATCCGGAACATTGTGAGCGCGTTAAGGCACTGGGCGAAGATCCTGCTGAGTTGCCCTCCCTGTATGCGAAACTGATCACAGACTGTTTCAAGGGTATTCCCGAAGACATGGCCACTGCCATTCACCTGTGCCGCGGCAACCATGCTAGCGCCTGGGCTGCTGAAGGTGGTTATGAACCTGAAGCCGATACCATGTTCAATGAAACCGGCGTCGATGCCTTTTTCCTGGAATACGATGATGACCGCTCCGGGTCATCAAACCCCCTGCGTTTTGTTCCCAAGGACAAGACTGTTGTTCTGGGCCTGATCAGCAGCAAGGTTTCCACTCTGGAAACGCCTGAAGAAATCATTACCCGTATCAAGGAAGCTGGCGAGTATATTGATCTGGACCAGTGCTGCCTGAGCCCGCAGTGCGGCTTTTCAAGTACTGAAGTCGGTAATGACATCAGTATGCAGAACCAGTTCAAGAAACTGAAGTTTGTGGTTGATGTGGCAGAAGAGTTCTGGGGCAATAAATCCAGCAAAGCCAGCAACTACTGATTGGTTTTATTCACCAGTAAAGCTGTTACAAAAAAGGCCGGGAATTCCCGGCCTTTTTCATTCTTGCTAGTCAGGTAGCGCAAAAACAAACAATCCTGCTCCAGCGGCTATGGCAATGTACTGCTTGCCATCTATCTCGTAACTCATCGGGCCGGCTGCGATCTGCCCACCCAGCGTCTGTCGCCACAGGACATCACCCGTTTGGGCATCCAGGGCATAAAAATGTCCTTCCCTGCCCCCGGCAAACACCAGGTTAGTGGCCGTGCTGAGCACACCGCTGTCAGTCACATTGGACATGATATGACGCCAGACAATTTCGCCGGTTTGGGGATTGATGGCCTGGATCGCCCCCAGGCCTTCTTCGGGCAGGCGCTGGTTGACGGGATTGACCCCCAGTGCCGGCACCGCCATGGTCGGAAACGCCCCGACATACTGTTGCCCCGGCGTATATTCCACGGGCCGCTTGGTATAGACCGAATAGGTATCCAGCCAGGTCGGCACGTAAAAAAGTCCCGTGACCGGTGAATAGGAAGGCGGATACCAGTTGGTTGCCCCCTGGTTGTTGGGCATGATGAAGGTTCCCTCTTCCGTCGGGTACAGCGCACGAATAGGCCGCCCGTTGTCATCAAAGCCGCTTAACCAGTTCACCGAAACAAAAGGTTCGCCCAGCAGGAACTCTCCGGTTTCCCGGTCCAGCACATAAAACACACCATTACGGTTGGCCCACAACATAACCTTGCGGTTTTCCCCGCGCCAGTTGATGTCTACCAGTACGGCGGCCTGGGTGGAGTCATAATCCATTTCATCGTGGGGAGTAAACTGGTAATGCCAGGCCAGCTCACCTGTATCAGGGTTCAGGGCAACTACAGATTCTGTATACAGATTGTCACCAGGGCGCGAATCACCATTCCAGTCAGGCCCTGGATTGCCGATGCCCCAGTAAGTCAGGTTCAGATCCGGGTCATAGGAGCCCGTCTGCCAGATTGAACCACCGCCGGTTTCCCAGGCAATCTGGGCAGCATCACTCCAGGTTTCCGATCCGGGCTCACCCGGGGCAGGAATGGTATTGAACTGCCACAGCTTGTCGCCACTTTCCACGTCAAAGGCCGCGATGAACCCCCGTATGCCGTACTCCCCGCCTGCCGGGCCAACGATGACCTTGTCATCAATGATCAGTGGTGCCAGGGTCAGGGCATAGCCCAGTTCAGGCGGAGCCACATCAATAATCCACTGGGGCTCGCCGTTCCTGGCGTCAATTTTCACCAGTTTGCCGTCGATGGTACCCATGAACAGGCTGTCACCATGCATGGCCAGGCCCCGGTTGACCCGTCCGCAACATACCCGGGCTTCCGGCAAGGGTGTATAGGAGTACTGCCAGAACAGGCGGCCTGTGACAGGATCTATCGCCACGGCGGTATTTGGTGGTGCCACGGTATACATGACCCCATCGACCACGAGAGGCGTTGCTTCGAATTTTTCGGCCGCACCGTCCCTTCCCCGTACCTGCCAGACCCATTGCAGTTCGAGGTTTTCAACATTGGCAGGGGTAACCTGGGTCAGGTCACTGTGACGCTGGCTGTCGTAATCCCCGCCGTACAACAACCAGTTACCCGGCTCATCGGCAGCATTAAGTAGCCGGTCCGGGGTAACCTGGGCCTGCACCAGTCCGGCGAACGTAAAAGAAACCAGAAGCCATGCGAACAACTTGCGTGTGAAATTCATTACTGCTCCCCTTTCAGCGAAATCATGTAAGCAACAAGGTCTGCCACCTCTGACGGTGACAGGACATCCAGGTAGGAAGGCATGGGTGAAGAGATAAACCCATGACTGCTCAATTCACTCTTGTTATAGGAAGCCAGCCTTTCATTTTCATTGAGCAGTTGCACAGAATGGGTATCCTGGTTCATTAACAGACCCCGGTCAGTTGTCCCGTTGGCTGCCGTGACCTGGTAAAAACGCTGACCCGCCCTGACTTCTGCCATGGGATCAAGCATAGATTGTTCCAGCGTAAAGGGTGTTCGGGTTGCCCCAATATTGCCAAGGTCCGGACTGAGCAGGTTACCGCCACCATTAACACCATGACAGGCACTGCAGCGGGTTTGTTCGGAGAAAAACAGGCTTTCACCCCGGGCTGCATCGCCGATCCGTACCTCCCGGTTATCGGCAACCATGCCGCCACCAGCTGGCAATGACCGCAGGAAGGCAACAATGGCGCGGGTGTCCCCGTAGGACAGGTTGGTTTTTCGTACCATCAGCGTATTGGGAATGCCCTCCCGAATCAGGCGAATCAGGTCCTCATCGGCACTGGCACGGCGAAACCGGCCAGTGCTGAGATTGGCACCTTCCACGGCATCCCCGTTATCACCGTGACAGCCCAGGCAATTGGCCTGGTATAAACCACGGCCATTTTCAATATCGCTGGGCGCATAACTGTGTTCCTGGGCAAGAGCCCAGGTGCAAGGGACAAGGAACAAGGTACAAGGGATGAGCCCCCGTACTTTACGTAAGAATATTTTCATGACTGACATTCCCCTTTGGTAAATTCATCAACAATTCAATGACTATTCAAGCATCTCTTTTCAGTAAGCGTTCCTGCCGGATGACGGCCCTGCGGGCCTCTTCCGGCCTATAAGAAAACAAGAGTCGAACGTGTCGTTCCTTGCCTCTTGTCTCGTCCCATGTCGGCAAACGGCCTGCGGCCTATGCCGACCTACGGGCAATCGTTAAAGCTCAACGTGTTGTCCCTTGTCCCTTGTCCCTCAAGCATTGTCGTAAAGCTTCCGCACTTCCCGGGCAATGATCTCCACCCCTTTCCTGACCTGGTTTTCATCCTGGGCATAGGACACGCGGATGCACTCATGGGTATGTGCCCATTGTTCACCCAGGCCCGCAAAGGAATCCTGCCCCGGAATGACCAGCACCCCTGCCTCTTTCAGGATTTCGTACAGTTTCAGGCATGGCACCGGCAAATCCCGGAACCAGAGCCAGAGAAAAATCGCTCCCTCCGGCTTGTGGATATAACAGGGAATATCGCCCATCGCCGTGATGAAAGCATCCATGGTGTTGTAGGCACGGTCACGGTAGTAAGGCATGATCAGGCGCTTGCTAATGTCCAGCACTTCCCGGTCTTCAAACAATTTGCCGGCAATGGCCGGGCCGACGTTTCCGCAGGCCAGGTTGAGAATGGTGTTGGCTGTGGCGTAGGCCTGGATCAGTTCCTCGGAAGCCACGATAAACCCGGTACGCACACCTGGCAAGCCCAGCTTTGACAGGCTCAGCAGGATGATCGTGTTCTCGCTCCAGTACGGACTGACCTCGTTGAAAATGATATTGGGAAAAGGTGTGCCATAGGCGCCGTCAATAATCAGCGGAATATTGTTTTCCGCGGCAATACTGTCCAGCTGGCTGATTTCTGCATCGGTGAGCACATTGCCTGTCGGGTTGGTGGGCCGTGATACGCAAAATGCAGCCGTTTCCTGTGTCACAGTCAGACTGTCGAAATCCACCCGGTACTTGAAGACATGCTCATCCAGGACATCAATGACTGGCCTGGTCGCTGTAAAAAAGTCCGCTTCCAGTCCGGCATCGGTATAGCCCAGGTATTCCGGAACCAGGGGAAACTGGATACGCTTGCTGGAACCATCCCCGAACCTGCCCGCCAACAGGTTGGACAACACATAAAACGCTGATTGGCCACCATTGCTGATAGCTATATTTTTTTCCGTGACCGGCCAGCCGTATTCGCTATTGAGCAAGTCTGCCAACTGCCTGAGCAGTTTTTCATCGCCCTGGGGTGACTGGTACTTGCCCAGTATGTTGTAAGCACCATCATCAGAGGACAGCAGGTTGACCAGGTGGTCCCGGTAGATGGTTTCCACCGCCTCAATGCGAGCCGGGTTACCCCCTCCCATGGAGATCATGTCCGGGCGGGTATGCAAGGCTTCACCCAGGTCAGCCATCAGGTCAACGATGCCCGAGCGGCCTGTGTACTTTTCACCAAAACTGGAATACTTCATCACATCACTACTGTTCGCAGGTTTGTATCAGTGCCGTCTTTAAACGCGGTGTCTCAGTCTTCCGGCAATGCAAAGACATAAAGCGCATTACCGGTGTCCGGGTAATGAATCTCCGGTGTCAGGCGTGAAGGCACGATACGCGGACTGCCGCCACCCAGGCCGGTTGAAATGGCAATATACTGCCGGCCATTGGCACTGAAAGTAATCGGGAAGCCCTGTACTGAAGTGCCAAGGCGGGTTTCCCAGAGCACCTCACCGTTGTCCACATCATAGGCACGAAAACGCCGGTCGAGATCTCCGGCAAAGACAATGTTGCCCCCGGTGCTGAGCACACCGGTCAGGAACGAGGCCGGTTGCTGCACAGACCATAGTTCTTCCAGTGTACGGATATCATAGGCAGCCAGTTTTCCCACGTTGCCATCGGTGCCCGGCATGGGAAACCAGTCGCGATCAACACCGGCACCACCACCACCTTCAACGAACTCCAGTTCCGTGGCCCGCTGTCTCAGGCAACTCTGGCTGAGGGGTATGATCAGCCGGGAGGTGCCTGGATGATAGCTCATGGCATGCCAGTTCTTGCCACCGGCTGATGACGGGCACACTTCCAGCCAGTCCCCCAGGCCGGATTCAATGACATCTGCCCGGTATTGCGGACGTCCGGTTTCCGGATCGAAATAATCAAAGGTGGTCTGCAGGACGGTTTCAGTATGGTCTATATACTGGCCTGTCTCCCGGTTCAGTTTCCACAGGATGCCGTGTTTGCCGATGGAAAAGACCACTTTCTCACCATCGATATCAATCAGCATGCGTTCAAAGACTTCATCCAGGTCAAAGACTTCTCCTGGTACGTGCTGGTAATACCAGAGCAGCTCACCGGTATCTGCATCCAGCGCCAGGGTCGAGTTGGAATACAGTGCGTCATCAAAGACTGTCATTCCGCGACTTACCGGCATCCAGGGCTTGGGTTGGGAGACACCGATATAGACAATGTCCAGTTCCTCGTCATAGGTCGGGGTGATCCAGGTGTCATTACCCGCGCGGAACATGTCATCAACCCCGCCCCAGGTATCGCCACCGGTTGTACCCTCACGCGCAACGGTTTCGAATTTCCACAGCAAGCTGCCGTCATCCACGTCATAGGCACTGACATAACACTTTTCCGGCCGGAAACGCAGGCAGTTGCCCATACCCGTGAAGACCTTGCCGTCTGCAACAAGGGGTCCGCTGGAGTTGCCGAAATTCTCACCTATCAAGGTACTCCAGATCTGCTCGCCATTGACCGCGTTCAGCGCCACGATCCGGGCATCCGGCACATTGACGATCAGCTTGTCTTCGTAAATGCCCATGCCGCGCATGGTCCCGGTGCGCCCGCCCAGGCTGTGCTCCCAGATCAGGTCGCCCGAGGAGGCTTCCAGGGCCTGTATCCGGTTGCCCGGATTAAAGATATACATGATGCCGTCATGCACCAGCGGCGATAGCTGGTTGTTACCCTGGTTGCCCAGCGCCCAGACCCAGGCCAGTTGCAGTTCATCAACGTTGTCCTGATTCACCTGGTCCAGGGCACTGTAACTCCAGGCTTTGTGATTGCCACGGTGGATAAGCCAGTCTGCGGGATCGGGGTTACGCAGCATCTCTTCGGTGACTGCCGTGTAATGCGGCATATCGCCGGCAATGGTTACCCCGGTAGGACCTTCATTGACCGGGCCTGCCAGGGGTGCATCCAGGGAGGGTGTACCACCGGCTGTGGTGAACTGCCTGATGTAGGCCGTGGAGTCTGCCAGCAGTGCGGCCTCCCCCACTTCACCGCCATTGGCCGACAGAATGAATGCGGCCAGGTCGACATAGGTTTGCTGCGGCAGACCGCCCACATTGGTTGGCGGCATGGCACTGCGCATGCTGTCAATGAGTTCAGCCACTGTCCGGTTGTTCCAGACACTGGTAAATGCCGGACCGCGCAGTGATGCGATGGGTCCGTTGCCAGCCATATCGTTCTGGTGGCAGGCCTGCGAACAGTTCGCCTGGTAAGCCGCCAGTCCCGCTGCCACCTGTTCCTCGGTGAAACTTGCCACCGCATCAATGGCCACCTCGTTATCAACCTGTGACATCACGTCACCGGCACTCACCAGGGCCAGCATCATGGCTGCAGCAGTCAGCTTATTCATCTTGGTATCCGGCATGTGTCAATCTCCATGTCATTCTCGGTGGTGACCCGGCCCTTCCGGTTATCCGGATCGTGACAGCAAGGAGGGGGCGGAAGTCTGGCGCAGAGGCTGCCCATGAATGCACGACTGATAACGTCCCCCGGCATGAAACCCCCAGGCCAGTTACGGTTGCAGAGCACATCCGTTCCGGTCTTTCTTGTTGTTATAGCCGTCTAATAATACCCAGTATGACTCACGAAATACCAGTTAGGAATTTTTACCGAATGTTGCCTTCATGACCATTAGCCAATATGGCAATACCTGCTGCCAAAACACCTATCTCCTTGTAAAAACAGGATTTTACTTAACTGGCACATTGCTTGCTCCAGTGAGGTTATGAACGAAAAGAATGCCGGTTAAATGTCACGCACTGTCGATTGGCACAAAACTGGAGAAAACCTGTAAACGTCAGGTTGCCAAAACAGGAATTGCAGGAGAACAGCTCATGATAAACAGTACATTATTTATAAAGAAACTCGCCCTGATGAGCGTTGGTGTCGCGCTGATGATGGTGCTGGTCAATTCAGCGAAGGCTGATGACTCTGTCACACGACAACATGAATTTGACCTGCAGAATTTCAGCGAAGTCGAATTCACCAACAGTGTTGGCAGACTCGAGATTGTCCCGACAGATGGTCGGGAAATGCGCATTACGCTGGATATAGAATCGGACAGGGGCGGTTTTTTTCGCCGCCGGGTCGATGTGGATGACATGGACCTTGAGGTGCGTGAACGCGGCGACACCCTGATCCTTGTCTTTGATGAAAAACATGTCAATGCGCAGTGGTACGTGGAAATGCCAGCAGTGGACAAAACCACTGTAGAAATGGGCGTCGGGGAACTCAGGCTGGAAATCGCTGCAACCGAACTGAACGTCGAACTCGGCGTGGGTGATGTGGACATCGATGCCGATGAAAATAATGTCGGGCGTGTGGACCTCAATGTCGGTGTCGGTGATGCCCGGATTCGCGGCGGCGACCTGGTTGATAGCAAGAGTGCCTTTATTTCCAAACGCATGCATGCCGAAGGCAAAGGGCAACATGATATTGAAGTTGACGTGGGAGTGGGTGATGTCAGTGTACGACTGAACTGAATCAGGTCCACTGCTGACCGGTTTACTCCTTTCCCAAGCAGGTTTACTATCTTTCCCGGATAATAATAACTCCGGGGAAGATAATGAAAAAAACCATCACTGTTCTCGCACTGTTATCAGGGCTTGCAGCAAGCTTGCCCGTCAGCGCACATCACTCCTTTGCCGCACAATACGATATCAACAAGCCCATTACCCTGGTGGGCAAAGTCACCAAGGTAGAATGGACCAATCCGCACGCCCGTTTTTATATCGATGTCACCGACGACGCTGGAGCGATTCACAACTGGAATATAGAGCTGGGCAGTCCCAATTTCCTGCGTCGTGCCGGCTGGTCACGCAACGACCTGCAGCCAGGTGATGAAGTCACGGTCAATGGTTCACTGGCCCGCAGTGGCGCCGACATGGCCAATGCTGCCAGCATTATTCTGAAAGATGGCAAGCAGGTCTTTGGCCGCAATGCTTCTGACGACTTCTGATCCATTGTATTCGGCCCGACGCTACCCCCCTTCCGGCTTTCAAGGATTTCTCGCTATGAAACTGATGCTCTCTATTTTGCTTTTCATTGTCAGCACCACGGTGTTGGCACAGGATGCTGAATTGCCGCAACCAGCACCCCGCTTGCCTGACGGCACACCCGACTTTGCCGGCCTCTGGTCCGGTGGCGGCCCGGTCGGTGATATCGCCGGCGGCCTGATCCCCGGTGAGGTCATGCTGTTGACCGAGGAATATGCAACGGTGAAGGCGAATCGCATGGCCGCTGATGATCCCGAAGCCAATTGCCTGCCTACCGGGGTCCCACGTATTGCTCCCTACCCCTGGCGCATTCTGCAGACGCCGGCCTACGGTCCTGCCACGCACCTGTTTTTTCTCTTTGAAGGCAATGTGCACAGCTACCGGCAGATTTTCATGGACGGGCGCGAGCATCCGCCGGCCGAGGAACTGGATCCAACCTGGTACGGCCACTCCATCGGCTGGTGGGAAGGTGACACGCTTGTCATCGATACTGTCGGGTTTAATGACCGCACCTGGTTCGACTTTCTTGGCAATCCCCATTCCACGGAACTGCACACTATCGAGCGCTACACCCGCACCGATTACAACACGCTGGAGAATGTCACCACCATTATCGATCCCGCTGCCTATCGCCAGCCTTTTACCATTCGTTTTGAAGCCAGGCTGCAACCCGCTGACTGGGATCTCATGGAATATGTCTGCAATGAAAATAACCAGGACGTTGAACATATCCGGGGACCTGCCCGCCTGTTCTAACGAATATCTGGCTACTTTCTGGAAAGAGATAAAAAAGGGAAGCTGCTGCTTCCCTTTTTCTTTGCCTGTCCATTCATTGGCTATAGCATTAATCGCCGCCCTGGAATGCTGACTGCAGCAAGTGGGTCAGTGTGTGCACATAGCGCAGTTTGCCGTTTTCCACGCGGAACAGATGGGTATCCGGTGAACCGCTGCCGCCGCCGGGCCGGCCGGTACCAAAGGTACAGTAGACCACGACAGAACCAAGTACCTCGTCAACCACGAAGCGGCGATTGGCTATATTGACACCGGCGGGCACACCGACTTCGCAGCTGTCGTCCGGGCTGCCGGTGCCGGTATACAAGCCCCCCTCAATACGCTCACAGGGAAAGCCCCAGGGCACATGATCAATTTTGCCTTCCAGGAAAGCATCCAGGTAGGCATTGGCCGCGTGCACGAGGGTGGCACGTGAATCCCGGTCTTCAGCGGTTATCGGACTCCAGTCCTCGGCAGAGGAATATTTCAGGTAGTTTTCCACATCAAACAACCAGTAGCCGGTAGTGGTCCACAGTATTTCCACCTCGGCGATTCGATCATGATTGACGCGTAACCGTGTGCCCAGCACGTAGGGATTGTCCTCGTCATTCACGATCACTTCCGTGAAGGTCTGGCAGGAATCGGCATCAAGCAGGCTGCGATGATGATTGATTGTCATCGGTGTATTGATCAGGCCATCATCCACGTCCATCAGGGCTTCATTTTCGTAATAACCCAGGTTGGCAGCGAACGGCAACTCCGAGGTATTCCCTTCACTCTGGGCTGATATATACAAATCCACAGCACGCTGCAATCCCCCGCGCGTGCAGGACACATCCTGGGCCAGGGCTGCCAGTGGTGCAAAAAAAAGGGCTGCCATGGCCCAGCACATCATTGAAAATCGTCTCACTGCATTGCTCCTCTGTTCAAAATAAATTGCTCAACCAGTTACCTGTCCAGGATCGCCGTGATATTGCGTTTGGGCGCCGAACCCACCTGGATTCTCTCCACCTCTTCCAGGTTTTCGATATCGATAACTGACACATCGTTGCTCGCGCCATTGGCGGCATAGGCATATTTGCTGTCGGGACTGAAGGTGATCCAGTCCGGATGACTGCCGACCTTGACACCACCCAGGAACGCCATGTCAGGTAGTGAATAGGCATACACGGTGCCATTCCAGCGACTGCAAATCCAGATGGTTTCCTGGTTTGGTGCCACGCCGATACCGTGAGCCGGCGCCGAATTGTAGGGTGGCGGGTCCATCTGGTCTTCAGGCACTGACGGCAAAATAACCCGGCCTATTTCCACGCGCGTGTCAAAGTAGACAACTGAAAAACCGTGAACGTTGGAAATCTGCACATACAGGTTGCGTGTTGAACCGTCGGGATGTGTATCGAAGGCAATGGGTCGAATACCTTCCATGGCATCACTGGAGGTAGGCGGGTAAATCTGGAAAGCACGTTCCCAGGTTTCGGTACTGAACACATCCAGGTTCCCTTCGGTGCCGCCAAAGGTGCCCGCCACGACATGACTGCCATCGGGTGTCACATAGGTATTATGAACAC
>Ga0181565_10004357_pt1 | contig 10827 bp, 12 predicted proteins | sample 101ome_16_FD_129661 | JGI IMG/M metagenome (GOLD analysis project Ga0181565, IMG submission 129661) | Coastal salt marsh microbial communities from the Groves Creek Marsh, Skidaway Island, Georgia - 101401AT metaG (megahit assembly) | ecosystem: Environmental > Aquatic > Marine > Intertidal...
TGAACACTCCCGAGCAAAGCGCGCTTTGGATCCAAAAATACCGTCACATGTCGCTCCTCGGTCACGTAGGCACCGCGGTGGGTCTCCTGCTCTACATCCTGCGCACATTGTTTTGACTTAAGGGAAATGTGTGTGTTTTCGGTTAGACATGATGACCGCTGTTACAGCAAGCGTCGTTGAACGTTTTTTACATCCCGTGAAAAACAACTATTATTTATCTCTTTTGTCTTTACGAAACAAACGGGTGAACCCCGATTTCTTCAAAAAATGCGGGAACACCGGCACGAACGTGCGACCTTGCGTTCTGAACAACCAGATACCGTCTCATGACGACACGCTCATCTACGTCTTTCGCAACGAGGTTTCGCGTGTGGAAAACAAGAAGGCGCAACCGTACGTCAGTGAGGCCTACGCGAAAGAATGGATCTTCGACAACGACCGAATCAAAACCTTTCGCATGGAACAGAAGAAAATGAAACAGAGAAACTCGAATCAAGTACGCGTCGAACGCAAATCGTTCGATCCGAACGACATCCAACCACTACCTGACATGATCGAACTTCCGAACGACATAGGGTTCACCGATCAGCACGGAGACAAGGTCCCCATCGAGATGCGCGGTACGCTTTCCTGTGAGGGGGTCTTGTTCAACGCGATCGATTTGGAGAAGGCGTTCGCTACCAAGAAACTGTACGATCGTGTGACGGAGTCGAAGGGAAGTTTCGAGTACGGCAAGCACTACCGATTCTATAGTGGTCCCCGAATTAATTCCGCTTTACAGAAGTCGAAAAACACGGTGTCGGACAAACACTTGTATTTGACTTACATGGGAGTGGTCAAATACCTCTTTTGTACCCGCTCCGGCAACCTGGAGCATTTTCAAAAGTGGGCGATCAACATCCTCTTTACGCATCAGTTCGGTTCCCAAGACGCCAAGGACGCGCTAGCGGGCGAGTTGGTAGGCGTGAAGCACAAAACCATCAAAACGGTGTTCCGATACTCGCACAACAAAATACCCTGCGTGTATTTGATACGTATCGGAACGGTCGATGCGATCCGAGCCCATTTTCAAGACAGGCAGGGAGGCCCCAATTTGGACGGCCTTCCGGATCACGTCACGATCTATAAGTACGGTGAGACCAAACATCTGGACGTGCGCTACGATCAACACGTCAAAACGTACGGCACATGGGCGAGTACGTTCGGATGCGAAAAGTATCTCAATATCGATCCGGCTTTCGTGTGCAAGGCGGAGGCTCATCTGAGTCGATTCTTCGACTTGTGCGGAATGCGACTGAACGACGCCAAACACACCGAGCTGGTGGCGATCCCGTCCGAACGAATGGCGGAGGTCAATCAATGTTTCAACGACATGAGCGTCCTGTTCACACGAGAGTCGGACGATCTTAAACGACAGAAGGAAGCTTTAGAGGCGAGCCATTCCAACGAGTTGATGCAGCTTCGTCACGAAATCACCACGTTAAAACATACTCACACCAACGAAATGATGCGATTGAAGCACGACTTCGAGCTCCTACAACGAGACAACGAGAACGCGTTGCTTCGAATGAGATTAGAGGCTGCCGAAAAGATGCCCCTCGAGTGTTCAAGTGGTGATACCAATTGATCTCATGCATTCGCACAGGTCGTCAATGGTTGTCGCTGTATCGTTCAACAACTGTGTGACCCTTTTCACGACGAGACTACGTAGCCTCCACTTCGGGTCGTTCACATAATGATCGTGTATCGTGTTGATGATATACGGTATGGTGACGAACATATGGTTCAGTGATTTGAACAAGAACGCTTCGATGTTTTGATCGTATACCGGATTGCCGTGCGGAACATGATCGTGAAGTACGTAGTCTACATCATCTTTGTTGTCGAGGATCGTCCAGTACGGAACCGCGATAGGTTCGTTTTTCATGGTGTTGTTTATGTTTTGAAAAATTTTGTACATATCCGAGTTACGAGCTTTTTCGATCCCTTCGTAGGCTATGGTTTCGAAAATTCGATACGCGTCTACAGTCACAATCATCTTGCAAAAACACGATTTAGAATCAAACTTGTATTTAATTCTTATTGTTAAATAAAATGGACACGTCGACGATAGTGTCTTTCGTGATAAACATTATCTTGATATCGTATGTGGTTTATTTGCTGTTTTTTTACGAAAAAGAGGAACGAGTATGTCCTTCGATGACTTGCCCGAAGTGTCCGGAGCTGCCACCGCTGTCTTGCCCGAAAACGAAATGTCCCGCCATCCCTACGATGTCCTGCCCGACAGCCTCTTGCCCGGAGCTGCCGCCGCTGTCTTGCCCGGAAGTGTCCTGCCCGGAGCTGCCGCCGCTGTCCTGCCCGGAGATGTCCTGCCCGGAGATGTCCTGCCCGGAAGTGTCCTGCCCCGTTTGCGAGGAACAAGAGGCCTGTCCCGAACCGAAACGAAATCTAGACGTATGTTCGCAATGTTTGACCTTGGACTACGGAAACATGACCTACAAACTGATGTCGATCGCTATTCGCTTCTCGGAGATGTCTCTCGACAACGACGACAAAGATCATCCGTTCAATACCATGCTGAACAACGCGTTCCCTCCGGACAACACCATGATGATACTACGATTCCTCAAATTCGGTCTTCGTGACACAATCATGCGTTCGATATCTGTAAACAACGATCAACGAACCGAGTGGGGCGGGTACAAACCGATCTTTACATTGGTGAGTGATGTGTACCACGTGCTAGTCAAAATGGAAGGTTCTTCGATGACACCCTTGGTATACGAAACCGACTACGATGTTATTTTAGACAAAGCACTCGCGATGCTCCAAAAGTACTACGACACCGACTTTTTCGACGAAGTCGCTTGGCCTATGTACACGCTTTTCAACGATATGAACCTCAACAAACTACGATATCCGCAAAAAGAGAGCCTTCAATTTGCATACAACGACGGTGTCGATCAGTACGAAACCTACTCCAAAGATCAAGAAGCGTTTGAAGATTTCGTGCGCAAGATATTCAACCCTCAGTCGATAACAATGCTGTCGAACATCGTGTTCGACATGGAAAACTTCAAGATAAACGTAAAGACCGTACTCGATGCCCCCGACGCCAAAGAGCGATTGCGTCAACACTTGAGCGACGCGGTGTCGTACTTGTACGGTTGATCAAAACATGTTGTTGATGAGACGCGTCATTCGATGTAAGAGGTTTGTACGTCTCGTGGGTATCTGCTCGGATTGTACATGAACATTACGTTGCATCTGCTCATACAGTTCCTGTTCCATATTTTCGTTAAATTCCATATTTTCGTTAAACATTGCTAAATTATGTTCGAGTAGTTTGAGCAACTCGACGATTTTTTCATCCCGTTCTTCAGGGGGGATATTTATGTATTTTTTCCAGCTGTTGTAAGCCATGTTTCGAGTTCGTATCGCCGTTTTGTTCAATTGTATTGAACGACACATCGGACACGACCAAAGCGCGGAGAAAGTTCGTTTGAACTCTTTCGATTCGTACTGTGCGATACAACTTTTGTGGAACATATGACCACAATTGGTTTTGATAGTGTTCCGATTGAATATGGGTTCCATACATATCGGACAACTTTCTATATTTCTATGATTTTTGCACAAATCTCCCTTGCGAGGAACTATCATCGGACATAGTCCACCCCTGCGACACGGTGAGTCGCAAGTAAACGGACAGGTTATGTCCGGATTGCATTTTTTTTTATCGTGAAAGTGCATATGTTTGTCGATAAAGGGCTTCTTCGGCATTTTTTTGTATCTGTTGCAAACCTCAATTACCATCAAATGATTAATCCTTAAATCAACTGAATGTACATGAAAATCGTAGCATCATCTTTAATCTGTGTGTATTCCAAATGAAATTCGACAGCGAAGGATACTTGTACACTCCAGACAGCATCGTGTTCAAAGGAGTACGGCTACCGATTCCGAATCCGGGATGGGCCTACGTGTACGTGAAAAAATCCAAGATTATGAAAGAAATCAAGCTCGATTCAGAACGTCCAATTTTTTTGGGTTGTACCACCAATCAGATCTACTTCAACTGTAACAACTGCACCTATGTCGGAGTGTCCAACGTTCAACGATACAAAGGGTGCTCCCATTTGATTTTCGGGATGTGCACCCTCGGCATAGGATTCATGACGGACGTCGGTATGGACCGCCATCATTATTGTCCTAGTTGCAACAAATTCATCGGGTACTCTCAAATGTTGTGACGCGCTATCACTCGTAGCCGTTCAAGGTGATCTTGTACAGGATCTCTTGACGACAGAACGGGCACGGCGAGTGCAAACGCAGCCGTCTCGCGCAGTCTCCGCACACCACGCATCCGCGACGGTTGTTGTGCGACAAGCACGTGTTGGGAGCTCCGTTCATGCAGATGCCGCACGTGGGGCCCTCGGAGTCCGAGCTCGCTTCGAGCTCGAGTCCTTTTTTGAACGACAGGAGCGACGCACGATACGCCGACGCAAACTCCGTCCGCACCTCCTTGAACTCGTACCAGAAGATCGCGTGCAGATCGTCGCGGTCTCCTCGAAGGACTTCGCGCATCAACGATCGTATCGTAGAGGAACGATTCGTCGAACGTTCCAATTTGGTGAGGAGCGCGAGATCGTCCAAGCGCAGGAAGAGCCGACGCGCCAAACGGGTCAACTCGGAGATGCTCCACAGATCGCTGTCGGTGACGCGAGGAAGCCTCTCTCGGAGGGCGGCTTCGAAATCCGGGAACGCCATCTCGATTGGGGAGGGCGAAGGGCGGGTTTCGCTTTGTCAGAACAAAAACACCCCCCTTCGCTTTTCTGTTCGACCATGGCTCCCACGAACCGAAAGCTCTTCAACATCTACACCAAAATGCACGCCGACGACGAGTACTTCACACCTCCGAGTCTGTGGGAGGCCGTGAAGGAGTTCCTCCCGAAATCCAATCAGATTGTGTGGGAGGCCTTCAGCGGCAACGGACAGTCCGGACAGACTCTGGTCCGATTGGGCTGCACGGTCATCCACGGACTCGACGTGGACTTCTTCGATCCGAACAACGGAGTGGTGGACAAGTACGACGTGCTGGTGTCCAACATCCCGTTCTCCATCAAACAGCTGGTCTTGGAACGCCTCAAGGAGCTGGACAAGCCCTTTATGATCATCATGCCCGGCACCACCGTGTTCACAAAGTACCTACGGGAACTCTTCGGAAATCAGCTTCAGCTCATCATTCCTCGTTCTCGTATGCACTTCGAGAAGCAAGGGGTGCTGCTGACCCGCACCTCCTTCGACTGCTGCTACTTCTGTTACAAGATGAATCTACCTCGAGACGTGGTGTGGTTGTGAAAACACACGTGTGGTTCGGTTCGTCTCAAACGACAAAAATGGAAATTTTCAAAAAAATATGACAGTTATACTACGATCGCCGTGTGAGGTGCTTTTTTCGTTCATTGAACACCTATCTCAAATGAATCTGGGAGTGTTCGAAAACCTTCCCGACGAACTCATCGAGAAGATTTGTTTTCACAATCACAACACCCGAATGCAGGGCGTGTTCGCGTTTCTTCGCAAGTATGTGAAGGAGAACATTCCTCGCGTCGAAGTTTTGCCCGAGAATATACGTAAAGCGTACCGGCACTACAGTGTGAGGATGAAAACCACCTTCATCCTCAAAAAACACAGCGACTTGGAGGTGGGATTGGTGTACAACGTGTTGGCTAAAAACGTGCACGTGATCGACTACGACTAGCCGAAGGTGGCCTCCGAGCGAACGGTCGCGAACACCGGCTCGTTCTCTTTGTTTCCGATTTGGTTGGAGATATCGCGAATCGTGCTCGAGATGGGCATCAACATGTAGTCGTCGTCTACGCGAAACAGGATGAACAAGGCTTCGTGTGACTTCACGTCGGTCAACCATCGGGCGCGAATGCTTTGCATGATCATCGCGACGGTGTTGTGTTCTGGGACCAACGCTTTACGTTGGGATTGTGCTACGGTACCCTCGAAGTTGAACACCACGGGAATGCGTCTCAATTTCTTCGAGGACATCATGACAGTTATTTACATCAAATATTAAAAAATTGATATATTTTTTAAAATTAGAATTATATGATAGAAGAGGAATCGCTACAATTCCACTGCGAAATGGATTCTACCGTCGTACCGAATGGCACCGTGCGCGATTTAAACAACGTCAACAAAGAGCGCGCGAAACGACGCGCGTTGAACGACGTCCGAATGGGACGACGCAGTTTTGTGACCGAAGCCTTCGTGAGTCGCCACCATTGGACACCAGCGGAGTACGAGGTGATTCGTCCATACATTCGCACCAACACTCACGAAACGAACGCGAACGATGCGAACGTCGCGCAACAGGAGCTTTTCGCGTTGATCGATCAGGAGACCCGTAAGGAGTCGACGGCCAAAACGTATCGATCCAAGGTGAACTCTCTTTTGCGCTTGTTCGAAATCGAAAACGGGATGTTCTCGAAGATTTTCGAGACGCATGGAGACGATCACATTTTGAAAACGATTCGCGGAGCGTACAAGAACGCGTCCACCTATCTTGCTCTCATCCTGTGGTTGTGCGATCACAGCACGAAGTTCGAGCGAATCCTGGGTCCCGCTCGCATCGCCACCTACAAAGACGCTCATCAGCACGAGGTGCAGGTCGTGACGCTCCGCACGCTGACCGAACGCGGTCCCGGATACACCGACTACGAGAACATATACACCACGCTGTTCGAGATCGAGCGAAACCTCCACACGACGCAATACGCCTCCATGCCGCATATGATCGCGATCATGTACACCATCGGATTGTACGACGAAACCGGCAAGATTCACATCAACCCTCGCAACTACTTCTGGAACGTGCGCATCGTTCACCACGACAAAGACCTGAACGACAAAGAGAACCTGCTGAACGTGTCGAACGGGCGATTGGTGATCAACGACTACAAGACCGCGGACATGTATCGACCGTACGACGTGACGCTAAGTCCCGCCGTCATGCATGTCGTTCGCGACAGTTTGATCAAATTTCCCCGCCACCATTTGCTCGTACACAACGACGGACAACCGTACTCCAACAACCGAATGAGCGAGAAGATCAAAGGTGTCATGGGGTATTCGATCGACACGATTCGTAAGGCGATCGAGTCGTACGAAGTGCACGTTCGAAAAACCTCGCGTATCCACATGGCGAACGTGTCTCGCCACACCATCGCGACCCAAGACATGACCTACGTGTCGCGTTGAGTCGAACCCGAACTAACTACAATTATCGTAACTGTATATATTTGTTTTTTTTTTGCTTTAACATGGATCGTCCAACTTGGCGATGATTTTCAGATATCGAATCTCGTTGGTACGCGCCTCGAGAAGCGCGTCTTTCGCACGAATCAACTCGTCTTTCACGCTGATGATGTGCTCTTTCTCCTCGATGATTTGGTTTTTGATGATTAGCTCGTGCTGTATCTCTCTAGTGGACCCGGCGTACATCGTAAAGATGTTGTGAAACATCTCCTTGACGTACCCTTCTTTGTCTTTGGGGATGACCGCTAACTCGACGCGCTTCTTGTCGTTCACATGCATCTTCGACGCTTGGAAGAAGTGCTTCAAGGTGGCCTCCGCTTTGTACATGTAGGTTTTGTCCACGTACGTAAAGTGCTTGAGACCGAAGGTGGTGGTCATCTTGCCGTAGGTTCTGTTGTGCTCTCTCGTTCGACGCTCGATGTCGTCCGCGCAACCGAACTTGTACACCAGATCGTTGTCCGAGTATTCGTCCAAGGCGATCGAGTCGTTGTTCGCGTCGCAATATTCTTTGATGTCGATTACTTTGCCGATCACGTACAGATAGATGCAAGGAAGCTTATCCACGTAGCAACGGAACACGCTTTGGATGGTGGCGGGGGATACGCCGAGCAGATTGCTAGCGAGGGAGTCCTTCTCCGACGCGCTACCGAATTGATGGGTAAAAAGCGTGGTGATCGCCCATCTCTGAAAATGCTCCGCCTTCTTGGCACGCGAGCACATGAGCAGTTTGACCACCCCCAAATAGGTGAGATACATCACCTTATCTGGACTTACATCGGTACCAGAATTTCTGGTGTCGATGTAAAATACATAATGGGTGTTGTACTCGTAATCGCTCTTGGAACCCTGCACCGTGTCCTCCACGCGGTTGTGTAGAGGATGCAGGTCCGACGCCTTAAAATACATGCCGTGCACCGTTCTCTCGCCGCGCATCTCGATGCGTATGGTGTTGCCGTGCTCGTCCTTGAAGCCTTCGCTCTCGTCGAGCTCCACGATCTTCGGTAACGGACTCAACGTATTCGCGTCGTATGCCTTGCGGGCGACACGAACGTCCTGCAGTTTTTTGGTACGAATCTTCGAGTTCTTCTCCTTCGCATTGTTGCGATGGTTGACGATCCGATCCAACACGTATATCCACTCTTTGGCGTACGTTTCGGTCACATACGGTGTCGCTCGAGAGTTCTTGGAGTTGCTCACCGAGTTGTTGAACACGAACAAGATCTCCTTCTCCGGGATTTCGTTCTTGGCGATGCATTTGCGGATCAACTGCGTGGGAACGGATCCGCATCGCTCGAAGAATACGGGGTTTATCTTCTGTTCATAAACGCTCAACAAGGACACGTATGTGACGTTGGAGCAACGCGGAACGTACTTGGTAAGCTTCTCATCCATCGTGCGACACGAATAAAAAAAAATACGATTATACGTTATTACGCGAAGAATCTTTAAATCACGTTCCGTACTCTGTGAACGCACACTCGGTGTAGCATCATGCGGACTTGTATATGTATTTCAATTCGTAAAAGATTTTGTCGTTGTCATTCATCGTAGAATACGTCGCGATATCGATACGACGCTCATCGTCTATGACATGTATGTAGATCTGTTCGTACAAACTTTTACTAGTAGGGTCCACGAAAATGTTAAACACGTTGGGAGAAATTGGGATTCTCATCCTTTTGGAATATTCTACAACGGATAACATATGATCATATTTCGACTTGTATTTAGCGTAAATCTCCGTAGTTCTTAGATACGATACAAACCCAGGTGTCAGCTCTTCCTCGGGAGGAAGAATTACGAATGCCTCCGTATTGTTTGACGACGAACTCTTCGCGGGACTATGCGTGTTATCTTCTCTAGATGGCCATGCGTTCATTCTGCGTCTTTTTTTTGGGTTGCGTCCGATTTCCCACTCCCATCTGTGAACGCTTTCCAACATTTTGATTCTCTCTTGGATTAAGGTTTGTTTATAATATCCAACCTTGTTGTTTCGAACGAAATTATAAAGCTCTATCTCCTTGTTTGATGAACCATCGATTACGGGATATTTCTCGTTATTAGCGATAAACCGCATCAGATTATTGGATAGCTCCGTAAATCGATTCCAATCTTCTTCGACGTACACCTCAACTTCCGGTAGTTTTTTCCTGAAAATTGATAATTTGCATAACGCATCTTGATGTTTCAACCAAAGAGATCCGCGATCGAATCTTCTTACGTATTTCATAATTAAATTATCTACTAACTTATGGTCGAACTGGGTCTCCGGTTCCTCGACAAATCTTTTCAAGGTAGCATAATCCTTGTCGAATGTATCTTCGATGTCGTTACCGAATGCATCCATTATCCTATTAGGAGTGTACCCAATGACTCTCACACGACGATGGAGCTTGCGGTCAATTTTTTTTGTTGTTATTTAAAGTTTCATTTTGTATTACCAAATGATTAGGTTACCCTCCACAATATGGCGGAGGATGCAGTCGGTCCATCGTCGTACAGATCCAACGAGTTGTTGCTCCTTGAGTTAGCAAAAACGTATGGTGCGAGCGACTCTATCATCAACGAATTTAGTTTGATGGCACTTGATAACCCTAGAAACAATTACATACTCTTCGAATTGATTACTAAGAGTCCTCCCTCTTGGGATGTTATAACCGAAGCGTTCGATCAAACGATCAAGTACGGCTCCATACATTACTTGACGTTTTTATACGAGGAAACCACCAAATTGGAGCATGCCATGTCACCAAAATGGTTGTCATACTTCGTGCACATGCTTATGGTAGATATCAAAGTCAACAGTCTCAATTTCGAGTGTTACAAATTTTTGTATCAGAAGATCTTTGAAGAAACGACTCGGTATACGAATGCTTTGTATATGAACCACTATGTTTACAAGACGGTCGCTACATTTGAAGAATTGACTTCGAAAATAAAACCGCTTACAATGATTGATATTTTCGACAGATTGACCGAAGTTCATAAAATCTTACTACGTACCATCAACGCAAACGATTTCCCATCCAATTGGAACAAAAATCAAATCACTCAAGAATTAGCTTCGTGTCGTTTCGAGCATTTATTAACAAACTTGTACAAAAACGGAGACTATACCGCAGGACATGTATTCCTCACAGCAGTGTATCACGGGAAAATGCATTCGATGCAATTTATCTATAAAAACGCTAGATATACAGCTGCCGAACGTCTACAATTCGACACGGAGGTGACTACGAATTTCCAACAACAGGAGTTTTTTGACAAAATTAATAATTTGATCAATCATTTGCTTATATTATCTTGGAGGACGCACAAAATCTCAAGTGAAGTCAAACGTTTTATGTACTGCTTAGAGTTCCTTGGTTCCAACGATATCATTCCAATGAGTTATGTCAGTAAAATTCGCGATGATTACATATCATATATCTACAATGATCATAAATATGATAAACACAAATATGATGTAGGATACGCCCTTATGTATTTAAGAAA
>Ga0181565_10004358_pt1 | contig 10825 bp, 23 predicted proteins | sample 101ome_16_FD_129661 | JGI IMG/M metagenome (GOLD analysis project Ga0181565, IMG submission 129661) | Coastal salt marsh microbial communities from the Groves Creek Marsh, Skidaway Island, Georgia - 101401AT metaG (megahit assembly) | ecosystem: Environmental > Aquatic > Marine > Intertidal...
AAACTTGTTGGTATGATATGTAAAGAGCAGTTGCAAATGCTTGAGGAGAACCACCCATTGTTTGGAATAAAGAAAGTCCTCACACCTTACTCTATTTTAACCTTTAAAACAAAAGAGAAATGAAAACACCAATGCAAGAGTTTAAGCATATAATGATGGGCTTATCCATTAAATCATATGCGGACACATATAACCTTTAACACCAAAGAGAGATGAAAGCAATTACAATATGCCTACTGATTATATCAGTGATTGAGAGCAACCAAGACAGTACCGTTTACACTGCCGTTAATATCAATACAAATGATACCGGCAAGCTTTGGGCCCCAGAGAATACTCACGCAGTAGGGGATACAGTAATACTATACTAATCCCAATGCTTATTATACCGCTCCCAGTAAAACTCTGGCATATCGGTAACATAATCACCAACTAGATCACACTCAAATATAGAGTCTGCTTTCTGTATAAGAGCAGTAGCTATAATGTCGTCCCTCTCAAAGCCACGAGAACATATCATATCCACTATCCACGTATAATTATTTCCAGATAGTACGGCTGCCTCAACTAAGACAATCTTATCATACCTGCCTACTATAGAGTCTAAGAGCAAGTCAAGCTCCTCTATGTAATGGTCCACAGACTCCTTAGGATATGGAACCTCCACCATATGCAAATCAGGCATATTCCCCCTATCACTTAAATGATGAGCCACCTGCATTGCTACCCCACTACTATAGTCTGGGCTAACACAAAATACTGCCGTAGTAATTGGCTCAACCTTCGGAAACATGTGTATCAGACGCTGCGTCAATTGATACTCCCTGATGAAATCTATATACATAATACTAATCTATAAATAATCTGTAAACTTCCAAGACTTTGTCTACAATCTCATGCCTGTGATTGCTCTCCAATCGGATCATCCTGAAACCCTCTACCTGCTCCTCTACCCTGCGTAAAAAAGATAAGCCACTCATCTTCTTATTCTTTAAATCAATCTGAGCTAAATCACCACACAATACCATCTTACTTCCCTTACCCAAACGACCCAATAATGCCTGAGTCTGATTGTCCGTTAAGATCTGTACCTCATCGGCTATTATAAAGGTATCCACAAAAGTGATCCCCCGTACATAACCCATAGGCAATATCTGTATTCTGCCCTCAGCAATTTCCTTATCTATCTTATCCTTGCCATATAAACCATACAGGTTCTGATAAATAGGCTGCAACCAAGGGTCCATCTTATCAGCTACATCACCAGGTAAGAATCCCATATCCTCCCCAGCACTTACCATAGGCCTGGTGATTACAATCTTCTCTACCTCCCTTCTGAATAATAAGTCTAATCCAATAGCCGTTGCCAATAAAGTCTTTCCACTACCGGCTACACCCGTGATAACAGATATGTGGCTCTCTAATACAACTGATTTGGCTAATTTCTGCTCCTCATTGAGCTGTATCTTAAACCTGATTGAGCCCTTTGGTTTTCGCTTGGCCTTGAATACCTCGCTATTATGATCCTGCACATAACAAAGATACATAATGCCCCCCTTTTAAAATAGCCCCCGGTCAAATGTCTGAAGTAAAAGTCGTGCACGCAGTGATGGTAACACGTATGTATGGAGGCACACGGGTGCGTGCGGAAAGACCCCCCCCCTGTGATTCTGCAATCGCATTATGCGTGGTGAATCACACATGAGGGATTCTGCTTCGGTACTACATAGTAGTAAAAATCTAAATCTGACAAGCATTATAGACCCTAAGGGCTATAATATTCTGTACACCATCGGTCAACTGTGTACAAAAAAACCTAAAAGGTTTCCCCTAAATAAATTTGCCATCAACCAAAGGTTGGTTTACCTGTGCAGTGTGCACTCGTAAATGGCTATCGCCATTCAACGATCAACCTTTCTTTGAAAGACGTTTAAGGATTCGGTTTATCCAAAGGATATTTTTTTCTGCAACAAGTCTCAGTCCAATTTGATTTAATCCCCTTAAGTCTAAGGGGGATTAGTTGGAATCATCGAGTCGGACTATACTTGGTTTACTATATTTTTTCCTCTCCCTTTTAAGGGTGAGGAGAAAAAAAAATATATAAACCTAAGTAAATATGAAAAACCAAACCATCATCACAGCAACAGAAGTTTTAACTTCAATCAACCATTTCAAAACTCGCAAAGCCAAGAAGTCTTGGCTTACAAGGGCTATCTCTTTACAGGAAGCGAAGCTTCAAGACATAGTAGATAAGGCAACCCTAAAGGGTTGGAAGCACTACTATGGTCAGCCTATCCACGACCACTTCCTTGAAGTGCAGGGTAAACAACTCGTAGAGTTGATGGAAGCAAGACAAAGACTAGAGCCGAAGGCTCGTAGGGTTCAGTTGCCGACTATTCAGCCAAAGGCTGTCATTCAGGATGTCATTGAGACTCTCGACCTAAAGGTCGCTAAGAAGACAAAGACTGCCTCCAAGCCAAAGGCTTCATCCAAGCCCAAGTCTGCACCGAAGAAGCAACCGAAGGTTGATACCCAGACAGAAGCCTTAACTAGCCTTGCTAGTTCTATTGCCGAGTTAACTAAGCAAATGTCATCTCTTACAGAGATGGTAGCCAACAATAGCAAGGCTATTGCAGAGTTACAGCAACCGAAGGTTGAGAAGAAAGTCAAGAAGCAACCGAAGGTTGTCAAGCAACCAAAGGTTGAACAGAAAAAGATTGAGTTCACTGAAAGTGATATGAAGTCCTTTGGCACTATGTCTACTGCTTTAGCAGAAGCTGTTGTCAAGAAAGAATCAAAGAAAGCTCAACCGAAGGTTGTTATGTCTTCTTCTGTAGATGGTTATACCTATCCTAGTGCTAAAGCAATTATGGATGCTCTTAAGAGCAAGTAAACTCTGAGACCCAATCATTACTAACTCTCGTGTTCCCATACCCTGATATTTATGAAGGGTATGGAAACACTTAGAGTAAGTTACCTAACCAAACAAACCGAAACAAATATGTCGCATTCAGAATTTCAACTATTTATGGGCTTAATCATAGCCGTCTTTTTCTTGGCTACCGTAGGTATTGCCGCATTGTTAGACCTTAAATCAAAGAAATAAACATATGAACTCAATTCAAAAAGCAATTTACTTTGGGTATAACTACCCATCTAACTTCCTAGAGGAAGCCTTTGCAAAGTACAGCGTTAGACATTACATACACTTACTTAGTAAGTGGAACAATAGTAAGAACTTCTTTCAGTTCTTTACTCAACTAGATACAGAGAATCAATTAGTACTCTCTGAGTATATAGAGAATTATTATTCTGAGACCCAAAGCAAATAAAAAACAAAACACATATGAAATCACCTATCGAAAAATTCACCAAAGAAATTGAGCAAATGCATCCTATGTATGCTATGTATTTATTTCAAAGATTACGTGCTGACCTTGAAACAGTTCGGGAACATCTACCTAATATCTTTGAAGAAGATAGAAAGAACACTGAGAACAATGAAATCTCATTGTTTAGCCCACACTTTTATATTCACTATGGCAATATGGTGGCAGACATCCTAAAGGATGTATGTGAATATGAGATTGAACCATTTGTTGAACCTGTTATCGAAGATAAATAAAATGAAAAATTATATCATGACAACAAAAGAAATTATCTACAACATGCTTACCGAAAATACAGGTATGCATATGCTCGACAGCGGTGGAGCATACGGACGTAATTGGGAACGTAATCAAGTTAAAACTATCCAAGATTTCGAGAGCGAACCCGAAGAGACTTACACCTATTCCAAGCAATGGAACGAATTAGAACGAACTGTATCCGTGTTTCATTACCTATCTCAATTAGATACCGATGAGATATGCGACGAATTTAATTCTATGCCTTGCAATGATTGGGACGCTATAAGTGTGTTTCATGGTGTGAGTGCGGAGCAATGGGACTGGCTAAACACCATTGGTGATGTACAAGTATTAAACACATTCAATACATACAATTCGGACTCAGACCTATCTCAAATATTGCAGGGCTCATGGATTGAGATTAATGATGAGCAATATCTATTGCTACAAATACATGGAGGTTGTGATGCCCGTAGTGGATACACCAATGCAAAGTTATTCAAAGCAAAAGAAGAGGGTATTATACATGAGTACTTGGATGAATTTCAAGATAGTTGCATTATTCAAGAAGGTCTTGAAGGTGGATACATTACTGCGATTGATTACAATGACCCGACTATCGAGTATACAAGTGAGCAGTTATTAGAAATGATGAACGAAGTAAAAACTAACTAACATGAAAAAATATATTGAAAAAGACGGTTACCATTTAAAGGTAAAAGTAGATTACGAGTTAGGCGGCATGAACTACTTTTCAGGACAAGTAAGTAAACGTGGGTACTACCTATATGTATACCCAGTACAAATTGAAACCCGAGATGGTAGAATTACCATTGAGTCATTCACTATGTTTAATGGTGGCAAAAAACTTCTTTTAGAAGTAAGTCGCAAGTCACAAAAAGCATACGAAAAAGCCTGTGCTATGGTTGATAACCATCAAGATTTTATCGAACGTATAGAAAATAAATGTAAACATAAATAAATCAAGATGAACGCAAAGAAATAAAACTATGAAAAATATTTTAAGCAGTGGCAACACTAACGCCAAGACCAAAAAGAATCAGCGACCTACGAAGATATTATATCTTCACCCCTCTAAGATTGAGGGCAAAGAGATGTGTCCCTTTGCATCTGAAGGATGCCGTATGTCTTGCCTCAATACCGCAGGGCGTGGAGCAATGCAATCAGTTCAAGAAGTTCGTATCAAACGAACCAAGTACTATGTACTAAACCGAGATGCATTCTACAATCAGTTGTATAACGAGATACAATCCTTTTCGAAGTACTATGTTAATAAGGGCAAAGAGGTTGCCATACGATTGAATGGTACATCAGACCAACCCTTGGTAGAAACAATGTTTAACCAAGTAAGACGTTTCAATTACAACATTGTCTTCTATGACTATACTAAGAATCATAAGAAAGCCGGTACACGATATGGTATTGATGGCAATCGTTATGTGGTTACCTTCTCATATAGTGAGAAAGATGGTTCTGAGACCCAAGCCCTAGACGTTCTCAAGAACGGTGGCAATGTTGCTATCGTCTTTGACGAGCTACCTAAGACTTGGCACGGCTACCCTGTAGTCAATGGCGATGAACGTGATGACCTTATGGTCGACCTTAAAGAACCAAGCATCATTGGATTACTTGCCAAGGGCAAAGCCAAGCACGATACCTCTGGCTTCGTAGTCAAAAAGACTGATGATCACATGCACGTCCCACAGCCTGTGATTGTGCCACGATCGGAAGAGAGTCATTGGAATGATGTGGCAACCCACCAAGAAAGATTCGCTTACTAACTCTCGTATTTAAGTAACCCCCCGATATTTATGAGGGGGTTACTTAAATACTTAGAGTAAGTTAAATATATAAACAACACCGAAATATGAAACAAATAACCATACAAACAACAAGATACTACACTAAAAGTGTACAGACTAAAATCAATTATCCTGATAACTTAGACTTAGATAAAGTAGAAGGATTTCTTCTAGCAAATACAAACCTTAAAAAATCAATAAACGTAAAGTTTAATAACGAACCCGCAGAAATGGAATCAGAAACCTGCGAATACTTCGTAGAAGAAACCAAAGATATCGCTAATGGTATAATTCGCATCGATTGTTGGGACATAATAGAATAGAACTATGAATTTAATAGACAGAGTAGACCAAGCATTTGACTACTTCAAAAGTTTCAGACTTGAAGAGTTAAAAGAAGATGATGTATACTACATCGATGCCTTGATGAATTACATTGAGAGATTAGAAGCACAAGTATCAACACTTAAAAAAGAAACAAAATGAAATACGAAATCACACAAACAATCACGCAGTCAATCACTAGAGTGGTTGAAGCAGATGACAGAGAACACGCACTTTCTATGATTCAAGATGCGGACTTCATACAAAGTATTGAAGAACAACGTATGGAGCAATTCGAAAAGGATGAAGAGGAGTGGGAAGTAAAACTAGTTAGAGACAACCCTTCTGAACGCATATATCATGCTCGTAGGTGTGATGTAACCGGAGAGGGAATGGACGAGGGATGGTTATGCGGTGATGACTACTACATCAAATATGAAACAGATTTAATTTCTTATTTGAAAGGCGTGTATAACCAAGACTATGGAAACTATCAAAAAGATAAAATGGATGGCATCATTGACAAAGGCAAACTCAGAGAGTTATTGTACGAAGATGGATACTTTCTATACACCGAATGGTACGAAGAAGATGATATTATGTACGTTGAGGTTGACGGAAAGGTAAGACTAATGACAGACGCTGACTATAAGATTAAACAATTTGATGAACTAAATAAATAAAACTATGAAAAAAGTAACAATCACAACAAGAGAAGTCTATCATAGGATAGCATCAGTAACCATCGACGTTCCATCAAACGTAGGAATCCACGACATACAAGTATGGTTGTGGGAGAATCAAGACTCATATCAAGAAGAAATTGACAACGCTCTAGAGAACACAGACATATCGATGGGGCTTGGTATGGGCGATGGGATGGACGATCCGACTTCCGAATCAGAGCAACGCTTTGACTTTTTTGAAGACAATGAAAAAACATACGGAGGACACATATAAATAAACAAATAAAACTATGCCAAACTATTGTTCAAATTGGGTTTCTTTTTCTGGAAAGAAAGAAGACCTACAGAAATTACACGACGCACTCAGATATGCTGAGTCCCTTAACGCTGAAAACGGTGGTCTCATTTGGTATGATACTTTCTATGCGGCACTTGGACTAGACGTTCCATCAGAATTAATAGACGTATACGATGTATTCGGATCTAAATGGCTTGACATTCAACAATTAGATTTAGGCGGTATAAGTTTAGAGTTATTGGGAAATTCCGCTTGGTCACCTGTAGTGCCATTTGTACACAAGCTTTGTAAGAAGTTCAATCTCACTGCCTCTGGAGAGTACGACGAGTGCGGATGTGACTTTGGTGGATTCTACGAAATAGACGAAGACGGAACCCTAAGAGATAATACGTATAACTACATATCCTACAGATACCTTAGCGAAGGTCTTGAGGGGGTTGAATCAGAGCTTACGTTTTATGACAACATCGAGGAAAAGATAGAAAGACTAAACGAAGCCAAGGCAGTTATGCCAAAGGAACATTACGAGGAAATATTTCAAGCAATAAAAGAAATAAGCAATGACTAAAACAATTATGACATACGATTTAAAACAACAAGCAAAAGAGCAAGGCATTGTCCTTGACGAGAGATGCACCCTTGACATCGAAGATGTTAAGCACATGGCTGACTATGACGGAGAGTCACACGGAGAACTAATTAGAGTACTCGAAGAGTTTTACGACGACAGATACGTTGAAATTCGTGACCTTCTACTAGAACAATTTCAATTTTTCTTGGATTCCAAAAACAATTAAACTATATTTGCACACACTAAAATCAAAAAACACACACATTATGAACATTGAACATTTCGAAAACGTACAGAACTTATTACAAGCCACAGGCTTAAATTGGGAAGTTAAAAAAGAACCAATCATTCACCCATCCGGTCTGGTAACAGACCACTACGGACTCTACCGCTACAACCAAGGCGAGGACAACCCATCTAATTGCTTCGGTGTTGCCAAGGGTAGGTACACTATCTTTCAGAACGAAGCCATGGCTGATACCGTACTTCGTGCAACCGATAGCCTCGGTGTTGAGGTTAACAAAGGTGGCGAGTTATCAGATGGTGCTAAGGTATACCTTCAAGCACAACTGCCCGATGCCTATGTAGGTAAGTCAGACATCAAGAGATACCTAACGGTATTGAACAGTCACGATGGCTCTGCATCTATTGGATTTGGATCTACCAATACGGTAGTAGTCTGTACCAATACATTCCATATGGCTCACAAAGGAATATCTAAGTTCAGACATACTGAGTCTGCTCAGTATCGTATTGACCAAGCCATTGATAGATTTAGAGCTACCATCTTAGCAGATGAGCAATTATATAAGAACTTCGAACGGATGTCTGAGACCCGACCAACAGAACACATTGTTCAAGCGGTCATCAATGGTATGTTCTCAGTGGATGCCATCAAGACTAAGAAGGAGGATATCTCCACTCGTAAGGCAAATCAGCTACGTCAGTTTGCTCAAGCCTACACCATTGAGCGAGACCTAGAAGGTGATACCTTATGGGGACTATTCAATGCAGTTACTCGATACACTAACCATATGGTTACTCACTCTACAACTGAAAAGAAAGAGGAATACCTAATGACAGGTGGCGGTAACAAGATTAACGAGACTGCATACGAGACAATCATGCAGTTCATAGATAATAACCTAGCACCAAGCCCCCAAGTGTTCGCTGTGTAGCATTTTGGGTTTTGGTAATTTCATAGTATGGGAGGCTTCGGCCTCCCTTTTAATCCATTAAATGAATTTAAAAGTATATAACAATATCCTCAAGGGAATCCTTGAGCAAATGCAAGGCGGTGATTACGTATCCGCAGAAGAAAACATCATTAAGATAATCGCAACCATCAACAACCTAGATAATTATGAAGACAGAAATTCTAAAGAAAAAACTAAGGGAAAATAAAATAGTACTTCCCAGCTGCCTAATGTGGTCAACAGAAGATATTGACCTACGAATGAATGCACTGGGCAAACAATCTGAATTAGCCTTAATGACAGATGAAGAGAAACTGAGTCTATTGGATGCATTCTTCATACGACATGAAGATCAGTTTATGGAGTTTATAAATTGGCATCTAGAGTCTTGGCTAAAGGCTAACCACAATATGTTAGAATTACCATTTTAATTATGCTCAAAGTAGATAAGAATACTCTAGAGGTAAAGAAAGTACGATGTTATCGTATCCCTTTCTATGTCCTATTAGTAATATGCATTACACTATCATCAATCATATTACTCCGAGACCCATTGATTGTACGTCATACTCGTAAGATAATTGAAACAGATACAGTGTATCTGCCCGATGATATCAGTCTCAACGATTCATCCATAACAGCTGAACTAGTTAAGCTTGGATGCGTACTCCCAAACGTAGCACTCGCACAATTCAAGATAGAGACGGGGCATTTTACCTCTGCCATCTGTCGTGAGAACAAGAACATTGCCGGTATACGTAATAGTTCTAGCCCATTATCTGTAGGCAAGAACCGAGGACACAACGTGTACAAGAGATACAAGGACTGCCTCAAGGACTACGTCAGAGTCCAGAATAAATACCTCAAGAACATTGATGGGCATTATGCCGAAGCAAAAGATTATATCAAAGTTATAAGATCAATCAAGAAATGAAAATTACAGACAACACACTAATCAAGATGAATGAACACCTTGACCATTTGATTTATCTATATGGTGAGGATGATTACTCTAAAACATTTAGAAAGGTTTTAGAACTGCTTTCCATTATCAAGGAAGATGACAAAGAAAAACTAGATGCATACGTTGAAACTATTCCATCATTTTGGATGTGGGATCTAAATGATTTAATACTAACCTATATGAATGGGTTTCAAAGAACATATTACATGGTCGAAGACTATATAGAAATCATAGAACAAATAGCAAAACAATATGGCGAAATACGAGATAAATCCATCTGATTGGGATAAAGACCCAATCAAGGTGCTAGACGAAATCATTGCAATAGGAATTACTTCCCTAGAGGGTAAAGACTTTGAGATTGTGATGAAGTGTTACGACACAGATCCCGATTACTTTCACGATAAGATGCGTGAGATAGTCAAAGAAAAAATAGAGCGTAAGATGTATGGCAAAAACTAAAAAGGACATATGGCAAGATGCACACCTAAAGGTGGGTAAGAAAGTTGCTCATGCCAATTTAAGTACACCTAGAAGGTTTGGAACAGTAGTAGAAATAAAAGAAAAAACAGTATTAATAGATTTTAACGGAACAATAAAAGAATGTCAAAAGAAAGAAGTAACAGTATTATGGAATTGAAGTTTAAAAAGAATTGGTTTGGTCGTTGGTATATCGACCTACCTCAGTACCTCAAGGAAGGTGGTAAAAAAGCAGACCTAGAAATGGTTGCCGGTGCAGATACGATGCTCGACTACATCGGTCGTGGTAAACGTAGAGTTAAACTACGGGTCTCAGAAGAACCTAACTTCCCTTATGCCATTCATCTATTCAAGCACGAAGAAGATGACTGCGGTGCTACCTACTTCAATAGTGAAGTAATAGACCAAACCGTATGGCTATGCAATGTAACTAAGTATGTGTTCGGTGGTTATCACCCAGAAGATATATATGTAGATGCGTACTAAGAAAACTAAGTTCAGAGTCCCAAAGAAAGTGTACGATGATATGATTGATGTGTTCGGCACAAGGGAGACGGCAGAAGATGCTGTCTCTCTGTACCTAGATCGTATGGTCAGAAGAAAGTTCAGTAGACTTACACAGGATGCAGACCAAGAAATGTATCTGTACATGTACGATGAGTTTTTTGAGAAGTTTATGTACTTCGTCAAGAACGATGGACTCACATTAGATGAATATATGTGTAAAGTAATCAAGAAATTATGTCAAAGAAAAAAATTGCGATCGGATATATTAGAGTTAGTACCGATCAACAAGCAGAACGAGGAGCAAGCCTAGATAACCAAAGACAAAGGATTCTAGACTTTGTAGAACA
>Ga0181565_10004370_pt1 | contig 10810 bp, 11 predicted proteins | sample 101ome_16_FD_129661 | JGI IMG/M metagenome (GOLD analysis project Ga0181565, IMG submission 129661) | Coastal salt marsh microbial communities from the Groves Creek Marsh, Skidaway Island, Georgia - 101401AT metaG (megahit assembly) | ecosystem: Environmental > Aquatic > Marine > Intertidal...
AATATGAACAAAAACTTGCAGAATACAAGAACGAAAACAAGGACGAATGAACATGGCCAAAAATTGGAATACTATTCTTCGTTGGGTTCATCTCATTTTCGGGTTTTGTTTCTCAATATACTTTGGTGCAATCACCTTCACGGGAGATATCGATTATTGGGATGGACAACCATGGGTCACAATGACGATGGGAACCGTTGTTCTTGGTATCGTTTTCTGGACGGGCATTATCAAATGGCAATTACCTCGAATCAAGAAGTGGAATCGTAACCGAAAGAAATCCAAAGTAGCGACAAATTGATTCAGATAAGTTGCAAGGGGTTATCCCAAACCCCTTTGCATTTTATTTTTCGATACAAAGGGGATTCAGTGGGCCGCTACTAACGCTACCCTAAGATTCATTCTGCGCCTGAAACGATGGCTACCGTGGGCCCGTATCTCGTACCCAAATCGGCACAGACGGTCTCAAGAAGTTCAACATCGTCTCGTGAGAAGGCTGCTGGAAGATCCGAATCCACGTCCAAGACGGCAATGACTTCGCCGCTTGGGGCGATTACAGGAACAACCACCTCACTGTTTGTGCTGCTGCTGCAAGCGATGTGCTCGGGCCGAACATGCACGTCAGGGACATCTTGCGTTTGCTTGGTGCGTGCAGCAGCTCCGCAAATTCCGTTCTCAAACGGAATGTCAAGACATCCATGACCGCCCTGATACGGGCCGATTTTCAGGTGTTCTGGACGTACCGTCCGATAGAAACCCGTCCAGTGAAAGTGGTCGAAGGCGTGATGCAATTCGCAGACCACCGTCGCCATGGCTGCTACCCAGTCGTCTTCATCGCTCAACAATCCCCCGATTCGTGCAAGGACTTCCTCGTGATGTTCGCTGGCCATGTGGGTTGGTTTTGGGCGTGTTTTTTCACCCTTTCCTTTCCGAACTTCGTGCTACGACGGCTGCCAAGCACGATGCTGCAACGCACAAGAAAAGGCCGAAGCCAGGGGCGTCGTTATCGGAAACCCCTCTTGTTTGATTTGCATCCTCGTTCAATTCGTCGGTGGAAGTCTTGTCTTCGGTGTACACGCCTTCTACACAGGTTCCCGAGCCGGTAGCGATCTCGGATTCAACCGCTGATAACACGGTGGCGTTCCTCGCATCGGCGTTGAGGTCGTCCCGTTCGTAAAGAGACGTGTTGAGCAGATAGCATCCCGGTTCAAGCGAGAAGGAGAGGTCGTGCAGCTGTCCCTCCTCGACAATGTTGTTCCACCACCACAAGCCTTTCCATTCCCCATCGCTCATGTTTTTGACCACGATGATGCCGGTGTAGGTGACGCCATCGTTCAAATCGTTGACCTGTGCTTGGTAATCGTAGCTCCACGGCGAACCTGGTTCTTCAGGCGTGAGTACGGGGAGCAGATGGTTGACGGTGACGACTTCGTTTTTCGGTTCGGGGGGGGCCCGCTCTTGCCACAACCAGACCATGTTGTATTCATGTCGTCGCGTATCCTCGCCCACGAGCACTCGACCGTCATCAAGCACGAGCAGATTGTCGGGCCCGGCCAGATTGTCGATGTTGCATTCGTATTGGGCCGAAGAGGTGTAGGGGCCTCCAACGATCGCCGGAACGATTCGGTTCACATTCCACGCCGAACTCATGGTCATTCGGTAGACGATGCCGCAATAATTCTCAGACACGTCAATGTCGCCCTGTCCGTCGCTCATGGCGTAACCTATCGATGACATCGCCAAGTACAGGTTGTCCGGTGCGTTTGGATTGAAGGCAACCCCTTCCATTTTGTTCCATTCATCGCTGGCGCCCAGCGCAGCCGCAGCTTTACGAGATTCAAGGAAAGCCACGCGGTCATCGCTGGCGTAGCCAACGACACCGTCGTTGTTCAGGTCTTCGTTGAGGCGATGCTCAGCCCAATCGTTGATGGCTTCATCGGAGATGTAGGATGTTTGACCGTTGACATGGTCAGCTGGTGTGATGCCGTCATAATCGTCAATCCAGGCTTGTATAGCGCCGTTGGAAGACGAGGCCATCTCAATCCATTCGACATCAAAACCAATGGTGGCTGAATCCCATCCCTGGTCTTGGTTCAGATGGGCAGCAAACAGCGTGCCAGCGCTGAGATCCCCGGCCTGATCGGCAATGAATTTGAACAGCACCGTATCGTAACCGTCATCGGTAAGGTAAACCGTTTTTTCATCGGGCATCACCATAGCGTTCTCGTGTGAAAAACGCCCCATAGCGAGATGCCGATCAAACACGGGTTCGGTTGATGCAGCATTCTCAATTTCAATGATGTAGCCGTAGTCGTAGGGATTCGGATAGGTGCCGAGGTAGTCTGCAAGTTTGGTTTGGTCTGCATGGTACCGGAAATCTTCGTTGTTCCAATCTTCGGTATTGTCAAAATAAAGCTCTTCAGAAAGAAGCGGGGTCCCCCACGGGGTCATGCTTCCAAAGCAAAGCACCCATCCGCCGTTGATACTGCTTAGATTCAACATTTGACTGCTGATGATTTCCCAAGTTTCCGTAGCGGTATCCCACTCAAGTTCCAACTGGCTCAAGCCTGCAGGGCGGTCTTCCCAAGCGGTGTAGAGGTAGCCATGATGGCCGGTTGCGTCCGAATGAACAAAGGCGTTGTAGTCCGGCTTCTCGCTTGTGAACATTCGGTTGCCATCATCGGCCGCATAAATTCCACCAGCGACGGTACCGTCGGTCAACGCATCGCCGCTTTGGATGAGGACCTGATAGTCGCCGTATGACGTACGGATGCCGTGCCATACATCGCTTGGTTGGCTGGTGGATTCAAGTTCAGGAACGGTTGTTGGCAGGTTGTTCCAATCAACATCGTTGATGACGCCAACGGTGGCTTTCCACCCGTCTTCGTCGGGGTGCATGGCGTTGACAAAGAAATGACCGTTTGCACCAACGTGCATGCCGGTGACCTCTGCTTCGGGTGGCAACATCATGATGCGCGTGATCTGATCAGAACCGCTGTCGTCTTCGGTTTGCGCTACGGTTGAGGATGGAAGGTTGAGAAGAACCATCAGGCTCACGGACAACAGAACCCATCCTCGACGGTTTCCCATGCTTTGGTCTGGCAGGAAATTACGAAAAACATTCCCACCTTGATTTTACATTCGTTCTCTTACAACATCAAGTGTTCTTGTTGAACCAAGAATCAAACATCACCTACCATTAGATATAAATAAAGATGCCGAAAGGGATTAAATAGGTTCGCCAAAATCTTGGGAACTGGAGTGGGACATATGGACGAACAACAAGTAGAAGATATTGTGAAATGTAGCGACTGTGGAAGCAGATCGCTCTCTCGAGACGAAACGCGTGGCGAAGTGGTTTGCGACGATTGCGGATTGGTGTTGGAAGACAACGTCATCGATCAAGGTGCAGAATGGCGTGTCTTCTCCCCCGAACAAGGCGACCAAAGAGCCCGAACGGGTGCGCCCATGACCGTGATGCTTCACGACAAGGGTTTGTCCACCGATATTGACTGGCAGAACAAGGATTATTCTGGAAAAACCATCAATTCTCGATACAGATCTCAATTTTACAGAATGCGAAAATGGCAGAAGCGCAGCCGAGTCAGCAACGCTACCGAGCGCAACCTCGCCATGGCCTTGGCCGAACTGGACCGAATGGCCAGTCGCCTTGAATTGCCAAAATCCGTTCGTGAAGCAGCCGCTGTGAACTACAAGAAAGCAGTTGACAAGCGATTGATTCGCGGTCGTTCCATTGAAGGAGTCGCCGCCGCCTCGTTGTATGCGGCTTGCCGACAATGCGGTGTTCCACGAACGCTTGACGAAATTGGACAAGCATCTCGTACAGGCCGCAAAGAAATCGGCCGAACCTACCGATTTATGGTTCGTGAACTGAAGATGAAAATCATGCCAACTGGCCCGGAAGATTACATTTCTCGATTCTGTTCAGGATTGGGATTGGACGCAGACGTAGAAGCGAAGGCATACGAACTCATCAAGGCCGCCCAAGAAAAAGAATTGACCAGCGGGCGAGGTCCAACCGGTATTGCTGCTTCCATCATCTACATCGCTTCGGTGTTGTGTGGTAAGCGCCGCACGCAGCGCGAGGTGGCAGAAGTTGCTGGTGTCACAGAAGTCACCATTCGTAACCGCTACAAGGAACTCATTCAGAACCTCAACATTGAGCTCGATATCTGAGTAGAGCCTTGCGTTGATGCAATGAATGGAGGCCGAGAGCGTGAGCAAGAGCCGAACCAAGATTTCAGACGAGGTCTTTGAGCGCGTTGCTACCGGTTTGGTTGAGGCACTTGAGCGAGGTACGGAAGCCTGGCCGTTGCCAGAACCACCGATGAGCGACCCTGATTTCCCAGCGATTCAACCCACCTCTCCACATCGCTTGTTTGAGGAAGGTTTGGGCATTCTCAACATCGACCGAGGCATGTTTGATCGGCACCTCAATACGGTGGTCGATCTGATTGTTCCGCACCGAATGAACCTCACCGACGACCCGTACGAAGTTCATCAAAAATGGCTGCAACGCCGTCTCGACGACGTGGCTCACCGGCTGCTGTTTCACATTGCTACGGATTGGCTCGCTCAAGCCTTTGACCCCCATGCACCCAACACCGACCGCTGGTGGTTGAGCATCGCACTGGTCAACGGCCTCGCAACCGTTCCTCATGGTCAACCGATTCACCAGGGATACCACTTGGTTGAATCCATCGCCTTGGCTGAACGACCGGGCACATGGCACACCCAGCCGGATGCAGGTCCTCAACACATGGACTGGAACCCTCACGCTGTGGTACCGCGCATGGCCAGTGCCGTTGTGGCTCACGAGCGCGGTGTTGAGGCAGCACGGTGGCTGTTGGAACGACTTGAAGATGGTGACCTTGACCGGCGCCTATTGCTCTTGGAATGGGTCCGTCTTCTGCTTGAGCGCCCTCCGCTCATCGAACCGCTCGGCCTGAAAGACATCCTTTTGCGGAGAGCGGCAGACCCTGTGGCAGAGGTTGCCAATCGGGTGACCTTGTGTCTAGCGAAGGCCATTGAGGGCGACCGAGACTTCGGACACCAACTCGCCCTTCGCCTACATGAACGAGAAGAGCAACTTGTTCAGCGCGCCATGGCCGATGTTTTGACGCGTTTGTTCCGTAGGTTGACGTGGGACGCTTTGCCCCTGCTCGATGACATGCTCACCTCAGAGGATGAGGGCGTTCTTGCCGCCGCCAGTGCTACGGTAGGGGATGTCAAGTTCCTCGATAAAGAGCAATGGGCGGACCGTTTGCGACAGCTCGCTGACCACCCTCTTCCCATCGTACGGCGTAACCTCGTCCCCAATCTCCGGGAATACGTAGAATTTGATTCGGCTGACCGCAGAGGTCTGTTCTTCGCGCTCTGGCAGGACGGCGACGAGGTTGTTCGAACCCGTCTGCGCGAGTTGTTGCTTCGCATGGAAGAGGTTGCACCCGAGCACTTTGCCAATCAAATCCGTGCTCTTCACGAAGCCAGCGCCGATCTTTCCCCGCTTTGGGAGCCGATGAACGTGCGAAATGAACACCGTTGCGTTGCATGGCAAGCATGGTTAGCGGGTGAAGGCGACCTGCCGACAGGCGCGTCACAAAGCGTTCACCAGTCAACGATGGAAGCCCCCGAAACACTTCCTGGGTTGGATGATGCCCTTCGCTCCCTGGAAGAGTGATCACTCTTCTTCTAGGAGCGGGCCGTTCGTGACCAGCCAAACATAGCCACCGTTCATGACCGCGAGCATGCCAATTAACGTCATTAGCAGACCCGCTGGTTCGGGAACGAAACCGTCGAGCGCACCAACGCCGAAGAGCCTACCAGCGACCAAGCAAGCCAGTCCGAAAACGACGGCATGCAACCACGACGTTTCAGGGTGGGCCCATCGGTTCACGGTGGGAGCAACACCATAGAGGCCAAACGTGCGTTTGAACCATGCCAGATAAAGAAGGCTCATGCCAAACAAACCCAACACGCCTCGGGTGAACGACGGTGAATCCCAGGGTCCAGCGGGCGCCAAGTCGGTGAACGATTGAAGGACCAACAGGGCCCCCGTGATGAAGAGACCCCGTTCCAGGTCTTTTCCCTCCATGATGGTGGGCTGGAGGGCCACGCTTGAAAGCATAGTCCTCTGTAGCCAAGACATGGGCGTGGTTCGCGATGCTGTTCTCGTGGCTGCAGGCCTCGGCACTCGCATGTTTCCAGTGAGTGCTTTTCTACCAAAAGAAACGCTGCCACTGGTCGACGTGCCTTGGCTCACTCACTTGGTTCTGGAAGCAAAAGCAGCGGGTATCGAACGTTTTCACGTGGTGGTATCGCCCACCAAATCGTTTGACGGCATGCTCGATGACCAACGCTCCATGCACGCACTTCGCAATCATCTTGACGAGCAATTGTTCAACGCTGCCGAGGGCATGGAGGTTTTCACGCATATTCAGAAGGAGCCCAAAGGCGTGGCCAACGCCATTGAAGCCGCTTTGGACGCTGTCGACGGCCCCATTCTCGTGATGTTGGGAGATAACCTGCTGATGGATGTCCATGCACCAACAACCAACTATGCACCAACCTCTGCCTCAAAGAACCTCATCGACGCTTACCAAGATTCACAGACTGCCATGGTGGGCCTCATGGAAGTTGACGAAGCCGATGTGCGCCATTATGGCATTGTGAAGTTGGACAACGACCTCATCACCGATATGGTGGAAAAACCTCAGCCAGGGCAGGCGCCGAGCCGTCTGGCGATGTGTGGGCGCTACATTTTCCCTTCAGACATGAAAGAACGTCTTGCTCACCTCCCCTATGAGGAGCACGGCGAAATGCAAAGCATCGCTCTTCAACGCCAATGGATGGAGGAAGGCTTGCTTCACGGAATGGTGCTTGACGGCACTTGCTGGTACGATTCGGGCTCTCCAATGAAATGGCTGCAGGCGCAGGTTGACCATGCCCTGCGACGGCCCGACCTTCAGGAAGAAATGGCAGCGTGGCTCACCCAGCGGCTCAAGGATCAGCGCTGACCGGGTTTCCAAAACGAGAGTGGTACCGGTGCTTCGTTGATTGCATGACGGGATGCGAGGTGATCGGCGCGTTCGTTCCACCGGTGCCCCCGGTGGGCTTTGACATGGGACCACTGAAGCGACCTCAAGGCTTGGACCTCCTTCCACAAGGACTGAACATGCGCTACCAATTCACGGTTCGCCTTTGCTTTCCACGCCCCGCTTGCGAGGTTTCCAGCATAGGTTGAGTCCGCCCGTATGACCGCAGGGGCATCATCCCCTTCGACCAGCAACCAGCGCAAGGCAGCAGCAAACCCGCTCAATTCTGCCGTGTTGTTGGAGCCAACTTCTGCACCGATGTACCCTTCTGCGGCTGAGTCGGTCAAGACAGGGCCTGCCGTTTCAAAGTGGAGTTCTCCCGAGCCCTTGCCGAGTCCCGAGTCTCCCACGACCACCACCATTCCCCATGATGCGGGTGTGTTGGCATCCACGTTTTGGTTTCCAACGCATGAACCATCGACGTAAATGGTCCATTTTGGGAGGTCCGTCAACGAACTCACTCGCCAATCTCGGCTTTGTATGCAGCGGCGTCCATCAATCCAGTAACCGCTTCGGGATTCTCAAGGGTCATCTTGACAATCCAACCGTCACCATAGGGAGAGGTGTTCATCAATTCAGGCGCGTCTTCGAGATCCATGTTGACCGCGGTGATGGTGCCAGCAAGTGGTGCAAAGATGGGCGATGCGGATTTCACCGATTCAACGACTGCGAATTCTCCCATGTCGCCAACGGTGTCGCCTTCGCCGGGCAGTTCGATGTAGACGATATCGGTCAACATGTCCTGTGCGTGGTCCGTGATGCCAATCGTCACCGTGTCGCCTTCGACACGCATCCATTCATGCTCTTTGGTGTAATACAATCCTTCTGGGACTTCGCTCATCGTATCGCCTCTACATGTGACGGGGAGCCGAACGCTCATCAACCCACCGATAACGCGTGTTCTTACTCCTCTTGGCGAAGATCCTTTGCGAGCACATTCGCTTCCAAGGCCGCCCATTTTGCGTTCACCGATTCCGAATGCTGGACATCATCAATCTCTTCCTTGACTCTGGAGGCCATCTCATCGTCCGTTTCGTACGAAAAACGACGGGCGAGCGGCCCTACGCCGTTTGAGACCGACCACCCGGCCCCAATCAACACCAGGGCCAATCCGAAGAACGCAAGAAGAACAGGGGGTTGTGTCTGTGGAAGCCGGCCAGCTTGAAGTGCAAAACCAACCCCAAGCAGCAATCCCACCCCCGTGCCGTAAAAGAGGCGGGTGGCTGCAATTGCAGGGGGGTGCATGGTCCGTCGAGGCAGCGATGCATCATCAATCAACCGATGGTGAATTCAACGCTCAATACGTTTCACGCATCAATTTGTGAATTTTGTACGGCAACAACGCCCGGTTCACCGGCGTCACCTCGAGAATTCGACCATCGTCTCGACGACGGATGTCTTGAAGCAGCGGGTGTCGGCTTTTCTTGTGAAGGGTCAACAAGGTTGGCATGTCCACCTCAAGCGCGCTTCGAACAGCCTGAACAAACGCTTCAGATTCAACGGAAAATTTTCCGATTTCATCGATGACCAGCACCTCACAATGATGCTGAGCGTAATCGATGGCCGGTAGAGCTACACGGTTCAACTCCTCAATGTCGATGCCGTAGCCCAAGACACGCAGACGAGAATCAATGGCCTTGTGAGCGATGATCCCTTCTTCGCCGCTGACGATATCGATGACCTTGTAGCCCAAACGCTCCCCGTTTTCCAACAAGGGTTCGGTTCGCATGCCACCAAGAATTGGTTTTTCGATGGTGCCGCCTCGCATGGAAATTTCTCGCTGCCGTTCGTCAAGCAGCATTTCCAACACTTTTTCCATCACCGCTGACTTTCCGCTGCGTGGCAGGCCGGTGATGCCTATCTTTGGATGAATTCCCATCTTCTTCCTATCCTCCAAAAGAGCGAGCGTTTTTGACCACTCGGGTATCTGCTATAAATTATCGGTTCCAAATGACGCACATTCGGTAAATGGCACGTCAATATTTCCCGTTCACCCTACGAGAGTACTGAATTGTGGAAAGAAGTCCGGGAGCTCCACTGGCAACATCTCCAATTCGTAGTTGTTGACGTTGTTGTTTGCCGCCCAGGCCCTTGCCCACTCGTCCAAGTCGTTGTTGTTGAGGTGGTCGCAAAGCCATTGCAGACCGTTTTCGATGGTCTTGTGGTCGTTGACCAACCGGTGTTGAATGTCTTCATGAAGTTCGATGTGGTTTACGCTGTTTCCAAGCACGCTTCCTTCCGGAATCACCGCCCAGCGCAGGCGGCGATCTTGGTGTGCATTCACGATGGCTTGACAAGCAAGCCGTGGCCCGTAGGTCGGGTGGTCTTCACCGATCCACATCGCCAGTTGACGCTCGCTTGCTCGGGAGGGGATGTCGGTTCGGAAGGCAGGGTGGCGAATGAAGACATTGCCTTGCTCGTTCTCGGAAAAATGAACGCCCCGAATAAACGGGCGGCTGCGCTTGCCCTTGACCCATGTTTCAATGTGTTTGGCGTGAGCAGTTTGGTCGATTTCACCGACCCGAACTCGAACGTGTCGCTCGTTGGTGGTCAGTGGGTGCTCATCGTCGCTCAATCGTGGCAGGCTTGCCAATCGGTCCAGTACCTCAAGGGTGTATTTTCGCTCGATTCGGTCTCGGGGCAAGCGAGGAACGGCCCACGTGTCACGAGCCCACGAAGTCCAGCGCTCGTGCTTGAGTTCAAACACCGGCACGCGAGACGAGAGCCCACCGCTTTCTCGTCGGAGGTCAGCCCGAGTGATCGGGCCGTGAAGGTTGAGTGAGCACGGTTCGCCGTTGGCCGTGATGCCAAGAACAACAACACCTTGCGTCATGCCGGGGAACAGAAGGTTTGCTTCTTCAATCGCCCACGCATGGGTCCATGCATGTCCTTGCACCAACAGCTCACGCAGGGGATGCGAGGATTGTTCGCGCAAGAGGCTGTCAGGAGCAACAATTCGCAAACGGCCTCCGTCGCTGAGAATTTGTAGGCTGCGCTCGATGAAGAGCCGATACAGGTTCACATTCCCACGCATCGTTGAAAACCGAGGCTTTCCGTTGTCCATGAGGTTTCGAAGTTGTTCACCCAACTCTTTGCGTAGTTGGCTACCGTCTTCCATGCCTCGGAAGCGGTCCTTGATGCGAAGCCAAGGTGGGTTGGTGAGGACCAAGTTTGGACGTTGTTCCCACGGCCAATTGCCCTGCAGCGCATCGCCTTGTTGAACACCGGCATCGAGGAGCCCTTCCATTTCTTTGCGGGAAATTTTCCCGGGTGTTTCTGGACCAAAACTGACCAGTTCGTGGCGTATGGCTTCGAGAAGAAGACGTGTCTTGGTGCTTTCAACGACCAGCGGGTCGATGTCCAAGAGTTGAATGTTGGAAAACAAGCGGCGAGAATCTTCCTTGCGCTTTTCGGGCTCTGCATCTTCGTGTGCATCGGCGTGAAGACGGATGAGGCGAGCGTGGAAGAGACCACCGCCGGCGGCGGCATCGGCGACGGGCAGAGGAATGCCGCTGAGGGTACGGACGCCGTTCTCAATCGCCAATTGTTCGGCTTCATCGTCCACTTCGGCTTCTTGAGAAGCGGTAGGGAGGTTGAGTTGTTGCACGTGCTGGCGGAAGCCAGGGGGAAGGTTACTCATGAGGAAACTGGAGGGCTGGACCGGCTTGGTTGGGTTGACCAAACTCTCTCGCATT
>Ga0181565_10004371_pt1 | contig 10809 bp, 6 predicted proteins | sample 101ome_16_FD_129661 | JGI IMG/M metagenome (GOLD analysis project Ga0181565, IMG submission 129661) | Coastal salt marsh microbial communities from the Groves Creek Marsh, Skidaway Island, Georgia - 101401AT metaG (megahit assembly) | ecosystem: Environmental > Aquatic > Marine > Intertidal zone...
AGAGAACCAGAAGGAGACTCGCGACAGCTTCCTCACCAACCTCAAGATCGGGGAGGTTCGAGAGGGCACCGTGTCGTCGGTGGTTTCGTTTGGCGCTTTCGTCGACCTTGGCGGAATGGATGGCCTCATTCACGTGAGCGAGTTGTCGTGGAAGCATGTCGACCACCCGGGCTCAGTTGTCGCAGTTGGCGACCCTGTCACTGTTCAGGTTCTCGATGTCGACTTCTCTCGTGAGCGCATCAGCCTGAGTTTGAAAGCAACCCAGCAAGATCCGTGGGCCGAGTTCGCGGAAGGTCACTCTGTCGGACAGTTGGTCTACGGACGTGTCACCAAGCTCGTTCAGTTCGGCTCATTTGTTCAGGTCGGCGACGGCATCGAAGGTCTTGTGCATATCTCTGAAATGTCAGCACATCACGTGGAGAACCCTGGCGACATTGTGACCCCGGGTGAAGAGCTGTGGGTGAAGATCATCGATCTCGATCTCGAGCGTCGCCGCATTAGCTTGTCGATCAAGCAGGCCGCAGAGGGTGGCGAACTCGCTGCCGAGTACCGCGAGCACTTTGACGTTGACGACGAAGGCAACTGGATGCACAGCGAAGAGCAGATGGAAGCCGCGTGGGCTGAGTATGAAAACAGCGCAGAACCCACCGCTACTGCGGTAGAAGAAGCGCCAGCCGCCGACGCCGAAGCTGCAGAGCAGGAGTGATCTAATGCTGCTGGTCGGGTTGACCGGTGGCATTGGCGCGGGCAAGTCGACGGTGTCGTCGTTGCTCGCCGATCTTGGTGCGTGCATCGTTGATGCCGATGAGGTAGCCCGTGAGTTGCAATCGGCTGGTTCCCCGGTGCTCGCTGCGATGGCTGAACGTTTCGGCAACTCGATCCTGCACGATGACGGTTCGTTGAATCGTGCGGCGGTAGCCGAAATTGTGTTTGGCACCGACGATGAGTCGAAGGCTGCACTGAAAGATCTCAACGGCATCGTGCATCCGGCGATGCAGGCAGAAATTTTGCGCCAGATCAAAATTGGTCACGATGGTGGTCAGCATGTGGTGCTCGATTTCCCGTTGCTTGCGGAGAACCCTCGTGATGACCTTGACGCAACGATCGTGGTTGATATCGATCCTGAGATTGCGGTTGAGCGACTCGTGAATATTCGTGGCATGGATGAATCCGATGCGCGAAATCGCATTGCCAATCAAGCGTCTCGGGAGAAGCGTCTTGAGATTGCCTCCCATGTCGTTGATAACTCAGGTGATGTCGAGACGCTGCGCGCTCAGGTCGCAGATGTGTGGGGGCAGATCACTGGGTGAGTACCTGGGTGTTTGGCTATGGCTCGTTGGTAAGCCCGGTGTCGCTGGGTTCGACAATTGGCCGGCTGCCAGTGCGTGGCCGCGATTTTCTGGCTGCTGAATTACGTGGATGGGAACGTCGCTGGAATTACGGCTATCTCATTTCACCTGAGCGTTACGCCGGAAGCGAAGTGTCGTCAATCGATACCGTCGTCGCCCTCGGCATCGTGCCGGCTCCGTCGGCGGTGATGAATGGCGTGATCGCATCGGTGTCTGACACTGAGCTCGCTCGTCTCGATAGGCGTGAGCGGCGCTACGAGCGGGTTGACGTGACCGACGCAGTGGAATTGCTCGAGGGAAATGCAGCTGAGTTCGAGATTGATGCGGTGATCACGTACGTTCCAACAGATGCTCCTGTCGCCGATTATGTCGATGGCCGAGATCGTGGTCGAGCCGGCATCGAAGTTCGATATTGGGACCTCGTGAATACGGCGTTTGATGACTTGTTGCCGGGGGCGGGCGAGCGTTTCCGGGCGTCAACACCTGAGCCCGATGTGCCGGTCGTTGATGTGTCGAGGATCGAATGAGTGCCGATGTGACCTCAGAACGCAAGGAAGTGTTCGAGGTCGTTTCTGAGTTTGCGCCAGCGGGAGACCAGCCAAAAGCGATTGCGTCACTCGCAGAGGGTGTAGAGGCCGGTCATCGGTTCCAGACCTTGCTGGGCATCACTGGCTCGGGTAAGTCGGCGACGATTGCGTGGACGATCGAAAAGGTGCAACGGCCGACGCTGATTTTGGCGCCCAATAAGAGTCTTGCCGCACAGCTGGCTCAAGAGATGAGAGAGTTCTTCCCGAATAATCGGGTGGAGTACTTCGTCTCCTACTACGACTATTACCAGCCTGAGGCGTATATCCCGTCGAGCGACACGTTCATCGAAAAGGATTCGTCGATCAATGATGAGATTGACCGGTTGCGCCACTCCTCGACGGCGGCGTTGCTGACTCGTCGTGACACGATCGTCGTTGCTTCCGTCTCGTGCATTTACGGTATGGGCTCTCCCGATGCGTATCGGGGGCAACTTCTCGATCTCAATGTGGGTATCGACTACGACATGCGTTCGATTCTTCGTCGCTTGGTCGACATGCAATACGACCGAAACGACATGACGCTTATTCGTGGAAAATTCAGGGTGCGCGGCGACACGATCGAGGTGCATCCGGCGTACGAAGAATCGGTTCTTCGCATCGAGATGTTTGGTGACACGGTCGATCGTCTCACCCGTATTGACCCGATCACGGGCCAGACGCTGGAAGAGTTGTCTCGTGCGTATGTCTTTCCGGCGACGCACTATGTCGCAGGTGTTGAGCGCATGGCTCGAGCGATTGCGGGCATCGAGGCTGAATTGCAAACCAGCCTGAGCGAGTTTGAACGTGAACAGAAGTTGCTTGAGGCACAGCGGTTGAGGATGCGTACCCAATATGACCTCGAGATGATGGCCGAGGTCGGTTACTGCTCGGGGATTGAGAACTATTCGATGCATATCGACGGACGTGAGCCGGGCGAGCCTCCGTTCACCTTGCTCGACTATTTCCCTGACGATTATCTACTCGTGATCGATGAGAGCCATGTCGCAGTGCCGCAGTTGCATGGCCAATATGCCGGTGACCGCAGTCGAAAAGATGTGCTCGTCGAACATGGCTTCCGTTTGCCAAGCGCTCGAGATAATCGACCTTTGACCTTTGACGAAACGATGGAACGCATCAATCAATGTGTGTTCTTGTCAGCAACACCAAGTGACTACGAATTATCGATCTCTGACAATGTTGCAGAGCAGATCGTGCGCCCGACGGGGCTTGTTGACCCTGAGGTCATTGTTCGTCCAACCAAAGGCCAGATCGACGATCTCATCGAGATGGTGAGTGATCGGGTGACCAAAGGTGATCGTGTGTTGGTGACGACACTGACGAAAAAGATGGCCGAGGACCTCACTGATTATTTGCTCGAGCAAGGGTTGCGGGTCAGGTATCTGCATTCAAATATCGACACGATTCAACGCATCGAAATTCTTAGAGCGCTTCGCCTCGGTGAGTTTGATGTGCTGGTCGGCATCAACCTCTTGCGTGAGGGTCTTGACCTCCCTGAGGTGTCGCTCGTGTGCATTCTCGATGCTGACAAAGAGGGGTTCTTGCGAAGTGAGACCTCGCTCATTCAGATGATTGGTCGTGCCGCTCGAAATGTCGACGGGCAGGTGGTGATGTATGCCGATCGGGTGACCGATTCGATGCAGAGAGCGATTTCTGAGACGAAACGTCGTCGTGAAGTGCAGCTTGCGTACAACGAAGAGCACGGCATCGATCCGCAGACGATTCGGAAAGCGGTGGGCGACATTTTGTCGATGCTGCGGCCTGATGCGGGTACGACTCCGGTGCCTGGCAAAGATCGCCGTCGGAAGCGTGAGCGAGAAAAGGTGCAGCGTGAATTGGCGTCGCTTCCCGAGAAGGAAATTGCCCGTCTCATTCAAAGTCTCGAAGAGGAAATGCATGAGGCCGCCGTCGAATTGAAGTTTGAGTATGCGGCCCGGTTGCGCGACGAGATAGCGGATCTTCGTCGTGAACTCCGTGACGCTCGGTGACTGAAGGCCGGTTAGCCTCCCCAATCGTGGCTCCTCGTTCAACAACATCTTCGAAGGCCGGGTCTCGTCCCGTAGCGAAGAAAAAGGGGAGCGCTGCTGCAAAATCGGTTGCGGCGAAAAAGGCACCAACATCCTCTCCGAAGGCGCAAGCGGCCAATCGTGCCCGGAGGTCTGCGGCTCGGGCCGCAGCTGGAGACGCCCCGGTCATCACCGTGAGAGGTGCCCGAGAGCACAACTTAAAGAATGTGTCGGTCGAAGTTCCGAGAGATCGTTTGGTGGTGTTCACCGGGTTGTCGGGCTCGGGTAAGTCGAGCCTCGCGTTTGACACGATTTACGCAGAAGGGCAGCGACGCTACGTCGAATCATTGTCGTCGTATGCCCGGCAGTTCTTAGGACAGATGGATAAACCTGACGTCGATGTCATCGAAGGTTTGTCGCCGGCGATTTCTATTGACCAGAAGTCGGCAAGTCGAAACCCGCGTTCAACGGTGGGAACGATTACCGAGGTCTACGACTATCTACGTCTGCTGTATGCCCGGATCGGCGTGCAGCACTGCCCAGATGATGGTTCGCGCCTGCAGCGCCAAACCCCTCAGCAGATTGTCGATCGGGTGCTTGAGCTCGAACCTGACACCAGGTTCCAGATTCTTGCGCCGGTGGTTCGTGGGCGAAAAGGTGAATACGAGACGCTCCTCGAAGACCTTTCAGGTCAGGGGTATGTGCGTGCTCGTATCGATGGTGAGACGGTTCAGATCGATGAGTTCTTGAAGGGCGAAGACCGGCTTGCTCGTTATGAGTCGCATGACATCGAGGTTGTTGTCGACCGTTTGGTGCTTCGAGAGGGAATCGAGCGCCGACTCACCGACTCACTCGAAACTGCGTTGCAACTTGCGGATGGTGTGGCTCAGGTTGACATTGTTCCTCGTGATGGTGACGAGGGTGAGACGTTGACGTTCAGCCAGCATCTTGCGTGTCCTGCGTGCGGGTCGAGTTATGACGAACCTGCTCCTCGAAATTTCTCGTTTAACTCGCCGTATGGAGCCTGTGAGACCTGCGATGGTCTTGGAACGACGTTTGAGGTCGACCCCGAACTTGTGATTCCTGATGTCGAGGTGTCAGTGGTCGATGGAGCGATTGCGCCGTGGCGATCGGCCCACACGCAGTATTTCACCCGCATGCTCGAATCGGTGGCTGAAGCCAACGACATCGACCTCACTTTGCCGTGGAAAGATCTCCCAGCGAAGCATCAGAAGATTCTTCTTGGTGGTGCTCGGGGGCGGCTGACGGTGAAATACCGCAATCGTTACGGACGGTCACGAACGTTCTCTTCGGAGTTCGAGGGAGTCATTCCGTGGATCAAACGTCGTCACGAATCTGCAGATAGTGACTGGACTCGTGAGCAGTTTGAGGGGTACATGCGTGAGGTGCCGTGTTCGGCCTGTGACGGTGCCCGGCTGAAGCCGTTCACGCTTGCGGTGACGATTAACGATCGGAATATTTCGCAGGTCTGTGAGATGTCGATCGCTGATTCTGCGGAATTTCTTGCGGGCCTCGAACTGTCTGACCGAGATCGCATGATTGCCGAACGCGTGACAAAAGAGATCAATGCTCGACTCGGCTTTTTGCTCGATGTCGGCCTCGATTACCTCACGTTGGCTCGATCGGCGGGAACGCTGGCGGGAGGAGAGGCGCAACGCATTCGGCTTGCAAGCCAGATTGGTTCTGGTTTGGTGGGCACCCTGTACGTGCTCGACGAGCCGTCGATCGGTCTGCACCAGCGTGATAACCGCCGGCTCATCGACACGTTGACTCGGTTGCGTGATCTGGGCAACACGGTGATTGTTGTCGAACACGACGAAGAGACCATTCGTGAAAGCGACTGGATTGTTGACATCGGCCCAGGGGCCGGCGAGCACGGTGGCGAAATTGTGTACTCGGGGCCAGTGCCCGGTGTTGAAAAGGCCTCTACATCGGTGACCGGTGATTACCTTGCGGGCCGTCGGGAGATTCCGGTGCCCGAGCTGCGGCGTGCTCGAGGGGAGCATTCACTACGAATCATCGGTGCCCGTGAACACAACTTGCAAGATGTTGATGTCGATATTCCGCTTGGAAATTTTGTTGCGGTGACGGGTGTGTCAGGTTCTGGAAAGTCAACCCTCGTCCGTGACATTTTGTTGCCGGTGTTGATGCAGCGGATTTATTCGTCGAAGACTCCTGCGGGTAAGCATCGCCGAATTGACGGCATTGAGCACCTCGACAAGGTGATCGATATGGACCAATCACCGATTGGCCGTACCCCGCGTTCAAACCCGGCGACCTACACCGGGGTGTTCGACCACATTCGCAAACTGTTTGCGGCAACGAATGAGGCGAAGATGCGTGGCTATCTTCCCGGCCGGTTCTCGTTCAACGTGAAGGGTGGTCGCTGTGATGCCTGCTCAGGTGACGGGACGATCAAGATCGAAATGCACTTTTTGCCCGACGTGTATGTGCCGTGTGAGGTGTGTAAGGGTGCCCGCTACAACCGTGACACGCTCGATGTGGAGTTCAAAGGCAAGAACATCGCCGATGTGTTGAATATGCCGGTGGCTGAGGCCGTTGAGTTCTTCAGTAATCAGCCTTCGATCGCCCGCTACCTGCAGACGTTGATGGATGTGGGTCTCGGTTATGTTCGGCTCGGCCAGTCGGCGCCGACGTTGTCGGGTGGTGAAGCCCAGCGAGTGAAGTTGGCGACTGAACTTGCGAAGCGGTCCACCGGTCACACCATCTACTTGCTCGATGAACCGACGACCGGTTTGCACTTTGAAGATGTCCGCCGTCTGCTCACGGTGTTGGGCCGTCTTGTCGACCAGGGCAACACCGTGCTCGTCATTGAGCACAACCTCGACGTGATTAAGACCGCTGACTGGTTGATCGACCTTGGCCCCGAAGGCGGGGTCGGGGGCGGAACGGTTGTTGCCGAAGGCACACCAGAGCAGGTCGCCGCAGTCGATGCCTCTCACACGGGGGGTTTCCTGCGAGACTTGCTCGCGTGATCCAACCGTCGATCGACACTCTTGAACATCGGGCCGAGTTACAGCGGCGCACATTGGTGACGTTGCGGGTTGCAGTGGTGCCCGGGCAGGCCGCGGTTGCTGGCACCGTTGCGGTTGTCTCGCTGCTCGCAAAAGACATGTTGGGTTCTGACCGACTCGCCGGACTCGGGTCGGCGGCGTTCACGTTCGGTGCGGCGTTGACATCAATTCCGTTGGCTGCATTTATGCGTCGACGTGGGCGACGCCCGGGTCTCGCTCTTGCGCTTGGCATCGGGTCGTTTGGTTCGCTCGTTGCGGCCGCTGGTGGTCAGACAAGGATGTTCTGGCTGTTCATTATCGGCATGTTGCTGTTTGGCTCGGGCCAGGCCGCTTCGTTGGGTGCCCGCTATGCCGCAGCTGATCTTGCAACCGATGATGAGCGCGCGAAAGCGATTGGTGCTGTGGTGTGGATCGGCACCTTGGGCGCAGTGTTTGGTCCGCTGTTTACACCGTTAGAGAAACGCTTCGGCATCGCGATCGGGCTTGACGAATATGTGGGTCCATATCTGTTTGCGGCAGCGCTGTTCGCAGTAGGGGCACTTGCGTACCTTGTGTTTTTGCGACCTGACCCGTTAGTCGTTTCGAACGCAGTTGACCCGACTGCTGCGCGGGCCCGTCCGATCAAACAGGTTCGTAACTCTTTTGGCGAGATTCGAAAGTCGAAGCACGCAATGCTCGGGTTGGTGGCGATGGCGGGCGCGCAGGCGTCGATGGTCGGTGTGATGACGATGACCCCTCCGCATATGGCAGATCATGGGCATGCTGATCTCTCTGCGATGGTGATTGCCTTGCACATCGTGGGAATGTTTGGGCTCGCTCCGCTCGTCGGGCGGTTCGTTGACCGCACCGGAGCGGTGAAATCGGTGCTGATTGGCGCCGTGTTGCTCGGAGTGAGCACCATCACTGTGCAGATCGCCGGGTATGTGCCGGCACTTGTATTTATTGGTCTGTTCCTGCTGGGTCTCGGCTGGAACATCGGGCTCATCGCCGGAACATCTTTACTGACGTCGTCGGTGCCGGTGCACGCCCGAGTCGAGGCTCAGGGCACAGGAGATCTCACGTTGAGTTTGTGTGGAGCGATTGCTGCTCTGGGGTCAGGCTTCGTGAAGCAATCGTTTGAGTATCACATTCTCGCTGACCTGGCGACGGTGCTCGCCGGCGGGATGTTGTTGTATGCGCTGTACGTGCGGGCGGCGTCTAACGCAGCCGCTTCGATAGCTCATTAAGGCGCTTTTTCTCATCTGATGAGAGGGCATCGAGCCCTCTTGATGACACCTTGTCGAGTAAGCCGTCGAGTTCGTCTTGCAGCGCTTGGGTTGCTGGCGAGGCCGCAGGTGGTTCCCATGGGCCGCTCACGACTTGTGATCCTCCACGGCTCCGGTTGGGGCGGCGGACTTTTCCTCGAGATGAACGGGTCGGCTTTTTGTGCCGGGTGTTGTTGGTGAATCGAGGAATCATGTCGAGACGATCAGCGAATCCCCACTGACGAACGGTGACGAGGGCGGTGCCGATGGCGAGCAGCATCACGAGGAGCGACCCCCAGATGCGGTCGCCAACGAAGCGAAGGATGTCGATGCCCACAAAGATCGAGGCGATGATCCAGGCCGGGATACCGAAGAAGAACGGTGCGTCCGGGTTCTCAGCAGCAAAGATGGCCAGCATCACGGTGCCAAGGAGCCCGAGCCCCATTTCGGCGGCGGTCGGAAGGTCTCCGATGATCGAGACGAACAGTGTGGGCGCAACGGTGATGGCGACGATGAGTCTGGTGAATCGAATTCGGCCCACCATTTCTTCAACGATGTGTCCGAAGTACCAGAAGAAGAAGAGGGTGATGAGCACCCAAGCGCTCGTTGGCGGGGTTGCGATCGGCCAGGTGATGAGGCGCCAGATTTCGCATTGGCGTACCGCTGACGGGTGAAAGACGAGCTTGGCGAACCATTCGATGCTGACGGCGTACAGAAACATCGAGATGATGCCCGAGCCAACGAGAAATGCGGTCGTTGTCACGTCGATGTTGCCAAGTTTGAACCAGCCGTCGCGAGAACGAGGGCCTGGTATGCCGAAATTGAATCGTTGTGCCACGTCTCCACGGTACTGGCACCGCAACGCTGTGTGCAGTCTCTGCTCGTAGTCTCTTGGAAGTGATTGAGCGACCGCCCACAGGAACGATTCCGGATGAGCCCGGGTCGTACCAATTCAAAGATGCTCATGGTCGCGTCATCTATGTGGGTAAGGCGTCGAGTCTCCGGCATCGGTTGAGCAGCTATTTCCAGCGGGCCGATCGGTTGCACCCTCGAACCCGTCAAATGGTGGAGACCGCCGAGTCGGTCGAGTGGACGATTGTGCGCAACGAGGTTGAGGCGCTGATGCTCGAGTATTCGCTCATCAAGCAGCATCGACCACGGTTCAATGTCCGGTTACGTGACGACAAGAGTTACCCGTTTCTTGCGGTGACGACCGATGAGGAGTGGCCGAGGGCGATGGTGACTCGGGGTGCCCGTCGAAAAGGGGTTCGCTATTTCGGGCCGTATGCCCATGCCTACGCGATTCGTGAGACGCTCGACTTGCTGTTGAGGTCGTTTCCTGTTCGTACCTGTTCGCCGGGCAAGTTTCGTCAGCATGAGCGTCTCGGCCGTCCGTGTCTGTTGTTTCACATCGAGAAGTGCGCCGGCCCGTGCGTTGGGGAGGTGTCAGCAGGCGACTACGAGTCGATGGTGAACGAACTGTGTGGTTTTCTCGGTGGTGATACCGATGAGGTGGTGGCCCGGCTCACCGATGAGATGGGTGATGCCGCGAAGGCCCTTGAGTTTGAAAAAGCGGCACGGTTGCGTGATCGGCTCGAGTCGGTCGAGCGAGCGATTGAGCGTCAGCAGATGGTGGCTGAGCGTGATGAAGACCTCGACATCATCGGTGTCTCCGATGACGAGTTGGAGGCATCGGTGCAGGTGTTCTTTGTGCGTCGTGGACGGGTTGTGGGCCGCAAGGGGTTTGTGCTCGACAAGGTTGAAGAACTCTCCGACGGTGCGCTTGTCGGCAGGGTGATGGAGTCGATGTATGGCGATGAGCCGCCAACTGGGGTGCCGAAGCAGGTGTTGGTGCCGACGGTGCCCGATGACGTTGGGCTCTATGAAGAGTGGCTTGCAATGCTTCGAGGGTCGAAGGTTGCGATACGGGTGCCGCAGCGTGGTGATCGTCGGCAATTGCTCGAGACGGTGACCCATAATGCTCGAGAAGAGTTTGTGCGGCACCGGATGCGTCGGGCGAGTGACCACAATACGAGAAGTCGGGCCTTGACCGAGTTGCAAGACGCATTGCAGCTTCCCGAGGCGCCGTTGCGCATTGAGTGCTACGACATGGCGCATTTGCAGGGCACTGATTACGTCGGTTCGATGGTGGTGCTTGAAGACGGCATGCCCGCAAAAAAGGAGTATCGACGTTTCAAAGTCAACATCGATGGCAATGATGACTATGCGGCGATGGAGGAGGTGCTGACTCGTCGATTGCAGGCCTATCTCGATGAGCGTGATCAGCCGATCGAAGAGCGCGGTGAGAAACCAGGGAAGTTTGCGTATCCCCCACAGTTGCTCGTGGTCGATGGAGGAAAGGGGCAGCTGGGGGTTGCTGAGCGAGTGGTGAACGAACTTGGTTTGGCCGATGAAATTCCTGTTGCAGCCCTCGCAAAGCGGTTCGAAGAGGTGTACGTGCCGGGCTCTTCAGCGCCAGTTCGCATTACCCGTGGTTCTGAGGCACTGTTTATGTTGCAACGCATTCGTGACGAGGCACACCGGTTTGCGAATTCGTTCCACCGTGAGCG
>Ga0181565_10004379_pt1 | contig 10802 bp, 6 predicted proteins | sample 101ome_16_FD_129661 | JGI IMG/M metagenome (GOLD analysis project Ga0181565, IMG submission 129661) | Coastal salt marsh microbial communities from the Groves Creek Marsh, Skidaway Island, Georgia - 101401AT metaG (megahit assembly) | ecosystem: Environmental > Aquatic > Marine > Intertidal zone...
AGGCACGCGAACCGTCGTCCGGGAAGATCGCGGCCGCAACGGCGGCGAGGTCGATGATCTTTCGATCGTCGTCGATGAAGGCGCCGATCCGCGGTGCCGAACCCGGTGGCGTGAATGTGACGAGACGCACGGCGATTCCCCCGATCGAGCGATAGTCGAACGAAGGGTCTCGCAAATCCCCGGGCGCGGCAAGGCCCGTCGGCATGGCCGACGCAGCAGGCGGGACGGAACGTCCGCGCGGGCCTCAGAACTGGAGGACCGATCCCGCGGCCAGGAACGCGATCAGGCCCAGCACATAGATGCCGACGAGGCCGGACCCGAGAAAGACCAGGTTTCCGGCCGTGTGCAGCGGATGGCGACGGCGCTCGACGGCGCGCCGCCTCGGGGAGCGGCGCTCGCGGCCCGCGACCACGGACAGGAAGACCGGGCGACATGGGAACGGGACGGTCACGCGCACATCGACGGGATGCCGGCCTGCGGGGGCCGCGCAGTCGCCGATCGCGGCTGCCTGTTCGGGTGTCAGGCCCGCTCGGATGTTTTCGGGCAGGCGGTCGAGGAGGGTGGTGTCATGCCGGGTTCCGGGCCCCGAGTGCGGGGCGGCGAGGTCCGGGCTGGTCAGGTCCTGGGCGGTCACCGCGGGTGTTGCGGTCCGGTCTGGCGGCGCCGATGGCGCAATTGTCATCACCGGCCATTATCGAAAGACATGGTTAAGGAATGCTTGCCGGTGTTAACCATGTTTTACCGTTCGGTTCCTAGGATCGAGGCAACAGAACTCCGTCCGGTGCGAGAACCTTTGCCGCGCGGACAAGGATTGCAAAGAGGACACGCTCGATGGCGACGCGCACGGACACGCGGAAGAAGAACCTGGTCAACAAGGCGGCCCAGCTGGCCCGGAAACAGCTGGGCGGCGATGCCGGCACGGCCTGCGCGGAGTTCCTGCGCGCCTACTATGCCAACGTGCCGCCCGCCGACATCGCGACGATGGACGCGGAGACGCTGTTTGCCGCTGCCCAGTCCTATTTCCGGTTTGCCCAGAAACGTCTGCCCGGCGAACCCCTGATCCGCGTTTTCAACCCGCGCCGGGGCGACCATGGCTGGGACGGCGACCACACGGTGATCGAGATCGTCACCGAGGACATGCCGTTTCTGGTCGATTCCATCACCGCCGAGCTGAACTACCAGGGCCTGACGGTGCACCTGGTGATCCATCCCATCTTCGATGTTACCCGCACCGCCGCAGGTAACATGAAGGACTGCGGCCCGCGGGGGGGTGATGGCGGCGGTGCCGAGAGCTTCATGCATTTCGAGGTGAACGAGCAGACCGACCCCAGGGCGCTTGCGCATCTCACCGGCCGGCTCGAACAGGTGCTGGAGGATGTCAGCGCGTCGGTTGCGGACTGGCGCGACATGCGTGCGCGTGTCGCATCGATCCTGGACGATCTGGATGCCCACCCGCCGAAGGTCGCGAAGGCCGAGGTCGAGGAGACGCGCGCCTTTGTCGAGTGGATGCTCGACGATCATTTCACCTTCCTCGGCTATCGCGAATACGACCATGCCGCCGCTGGCGCGAAGCAGAAACTGAAGGCCCAGCCCGGCGGTCTCGGCCTGTTGCGCGATGCGGACCGGGCGATTTTCGAGAACTGGGCCGACGATGCGCCGCTGCCCGACGAGGTGCGGTCCTTCATCCGCCAGCCGCAGCTGGTGATGGTCACGAAGGCGAACCAGCGCGCGACCGTACATCGCCGGGTGCATATGGACGTGGTGGGCGTGAAGAAGTTCGACGCGGCCGGCAAGGTCGTCGGCGAGCGCATAATCGTCGGCCTGTTTACCTCGACGGCCTACAGCGTGTCCCCCACCCGGATTCCGCTGCTGCGTCGGAAGGTTGCGAAGGCGATCGAAGGCGCGGGCTTTCCACCGTCGAGCCATGACTCGAAGGCCCTTGCGCATATTCTGGAGACATATCCGCGCGACGAGCTGCTGCAGATTGACGACGATCTTCTGCTGGATCACGCGATGGGCATCCTGCATCTGCAGGAACGTCAGCGCACCGCGATGTTCGTGCGCGAGGACCCGTTCCAGCGCTACGTCACCGCACTCGTCTTCGTGCCGCGCGATCGTTACGACACGGAACTGCGCGAGAATCTTGCCGCGATACTGGAAGACGCCTTCGACGGCACCTGTGTCGCCTTCTTCCCCGAGTTCGGCACCGAGTCGGTGCTTGCCCGTGTCCTGTTTGTCATCAAGACAGGCGCGGACAAGATCCCGCCTTACCGGGTCGAGGAGATCGAGACCTCCCTGCGCGAGGCAACGCGGTCCTGGGAGGACCGGCTGCGCGATGCGCTGGTCGCCGCGCGCGGCGAGGAAGTCGGCATGGTCATGGCCCAGCGCTACGGCTACGCCTTCACGGCCGCCTACCGCGACCGCTACGCGCCCGACGCGGCGGTCGAGGACATCGCGGCAATCGATGTGGCGCGAATTTCCGGGAAGCTGCAACTCAACCTGTATCGCCCCGAGGACGACAGTCCCGAAACGGTGCATCTCAAGCTCTATCATGCCGATGGCGCGTTGCCGCTGTCGGACGTGATCCCGATGCTCGAGAATATGGGCCTCAAGGTGATCGGAGAGGAGCCGTTCGCGGTCGAGTACAATTATGGCGACGGGGTCGGCACCGTTTGGGTACACGACTTTCAGATGGAATCCCGCTCGGGGGCCGAGATCGACCTGGCGGCGGTACGCGAGTCCTTCCATGAGGGGTTCGCACGCGTCTTCGACGGGGCGATCGCGGATGACGGGTTCAACAACCTGATCCTCGGCGCCGGCCTGGAGTGGCGCGAAATCCTCGTGCTGCGCGCCTACTGCAAGTTCCTGCTGCAGAGCCGGATCGCATACTCCCAGGCCTATATGGAGGAAACGCTCGCCAACAACCCGACGCTCGCGCGGATCGTCGTCGAGCTGTTCTTCGCGCGCTTCGACCCGCAAGTCGCGGAGAGTTCAGTGGCCGCGCGGCGCATCAAGAAACTTCGCGGGGACCTCTCGGACGGACTCGATGCGGTCTCCAACCTGGACGAGGATCGGATCATCCGGCGCTTCGCGAACGCCGTCGAGGCGACGCTGCGCACCAACTTCTTCACGACCGACGATGACGGCGAATTCAAGCCCTATGCATCGTTCAAGATCGACAGCGCCAACGTGGACGACCTGCCCGAGCCGCGGCCGAAGAAGGAAATCTTCGTTTACAGCCCGCGCATGGAGGGCTGCCATCTGCGTGGCGGCGACGTCGCGCGCGGCGGTATCCGCTGGTCAGACCGGCGCGAGGATTTCCGCACCGAGATCCTTGGTCTCCAGAAGGCGCAGATGGTGAAGAACTCCGTGATCGTGCCGGTCGGCGCGAAGGGCGGCTTCGTGTGCAAGAGCCTGCCCGCGCCCACCGGCGACCCCCAGGCGGACCGGCAGGCCGTCCAGGAAGAGGTCGTCGCCTGTTACAGCACGCTGATCCGCGGCCTGCTCGACGTGACGGACAATCTCGTCGCCGGCAAGATCGTTCCGCCGGACACGGTTGTGCGTCACGACGGGGACGATCCCTATCTGGTCGTGGCGGCGGACAAGGGCACCGCGACCTTCTCGGACATCGCCAACCGGATCAGCCAGGACTACGGCTTCTGGCTGGGTGACGCCTTCGCGTCGGGCGGCTCGGCCGGCTACGACCACAAGAAGATGGGGATCACGGCAAAGGGCGCGTGGGAATCGGTGAAGCGCCATTTCCGCGAGATCGGCCACGACACCCAGACACAGGATTTCACGGCGATTGGCGTCGGCGACATGTCTGGCGACGTGTTCGGCAACGGGATGCTCCTGTCGAAGCACATCAAGCTGGTGGCCGCCTTCAACCACATGCATGTCTTCATCGACCCGGATCCGGATCCGAAGGCGAGCTTCGCCGAACGCCGGCGCCTGTTCCGGCTGCCGCGCTCGAGCTGGACCGACTATGACGCGAAGCTGATCTCGAAGGGCGGCGGCATCTTCGAGCGCAGCGCGAAGTCCATCAAGCTCAGCTCCGAGATCAAGGCCCTGCTCGGCGTCACCCGCGACCAGATGACGCCGAACGAGCTGATCCGGACGATCCTCGTGTCCGAGGTCGACCTGCTCTGGTTCGGCGGGATCGGCACATACATCAAGGCGACGAGCGAAAGCCAGGCCGATGCCGACGACCGGTCGAACGATGCGGTGCGGGTCGATGCGAAGACCCTGCGCTGCAAGGTCATCGGCGAGGGCGCCAACCTGGGTGTCACCCAGCGCGGCCGGATCGAGTATGCGCGGGCCGGTGGACGTATCAACACCGACTTCATCGACAACTCGGCCGGCGTGGACTGCTCGGACCACGAGGTGAACATCAAGATCGCGCTCGACGACGTGGTGTCGGGCGGCGGCATGAACCTGAAGCAGCGCGACGCGCTGCTGGTCGAGATGACCGACGAGGTCTCGGAGCTGGTGCTCAACGACAACTATCTCCAGACCCAGGCGATCTCCCAGGCCGAACGCCGGGCGCCGGAACTGCTCGAGGCCCAGTGGCGGGTGATGCGGGCGCTGGAGCGGCGCGGGCTGCTCGACCGGCCGATCGAACACTTGCCCGATGACGAGCGAATGGCGGACCTTCATGCGGACGACCTCGGCCTGACCCGGCCGGAGTATGCGGTGCTGTTTTCTCACGCCAAGATCGCGCTCTATGGCGATCTGCTGCCGACGGACGTGCCCGACGACGCCTATCTCGTGCAGGACCTGGCGCGTTACTTCCCCGGGCCGATGCGCAAGCGATTCCCCGAGGAACTGTCGCGGCACCGGCTGCGCCGCGAGCTCGTCGCGACCTATGTGACCAACTCGCTGATCAACCGGGTGGGTGCAGCCTTCGTCCATGACCTGACCGAACGGTCGGGCGCGGAGCCTTCCGACATCGCGCGAGCCTATGTGATTGCGCGCGACGTGTTCGACCTGCGCCCGCTGTGGCGCGACATCGAAGCGCTCGACCTCAAGGTCCCGGCCGATGTCCAGAACGAGATGGCCCGTGAGCTTGAGGAGCTCGTCGAACGCATGACGATCTGGTTCCTGGCCAATGCCCGGCGGCCGCTGGCCATCGCGGACACGATCGAGCGTTATGCGCCGGGCATCCGAGAGCTTGCGAAGAAGCTGCCGGACATCGTCGCCGCGGAGGACCGCAAGGGCATTGCGCGGCGCGCGGAACGCCTGGCCGAGGCCGGCGTTCCGAAGGCGCTCGCCCAGCGGATCGCCAGTCTCGATGTTCTCGCAGCGGGCGGCGATGTCGTCCGGATCGCGCGCGACTCCGGCGTGCCCGTGCTCGACACGGGACATGTCTATTTCGAGCTTGGCGCGCGGCTGGGGATCGACTGGGTGCGCCACGCGTCCAGGACGATCACGCCCGAGTCGGAGTGGGAGAAGCTTGCGATCGATGCCATCGTGGACGACAGCTACCGCCACCAGTCGGCCCTGACGAACCGGGTCCTCGACGTTGCCGGGGGCGGCAAGCTCGGTCCGAAGGTGGCCGAGGGTGTGATCGAGACCTGGGTCGAATCGCGGAACGGTGCGGTCGAGCGGACTTGCCAGATGCTCGACGACCTTCGGTCCAACGAGGCCGTCGATCTGGCGATGCTCTCGGTCGCGAACGGACAATTGCGAAATCTGCTTGCCGGGTAATCGACCGCCGGTCCATGGTCGCGGCGCGCACCGGGTGGTCCACCCGGTGCCGTTGCTGCCGCCGCCCCGACCGGATTTCCCGTGAGCCGCTTCCTTACCCCCTCTGCCGGCAACCTCGCGATCCTCGCCGCGCTCGCTGCCTGCGCCTCGACGGCGCTCGGCGGCTCGGCCTTCGTGGCGATGCGTTTCCTGGTGGCCGAGACGGAACCGGTCACGGTGGCCTTCCTGCGCAACGTGATTGCCGCGTTCGTCCTGACAGCGTTGGCACTGGTCATTGTCCGGCGCTGGCCCACGCCGCGCGAGCTCCTGATCCTCGGCTTCATGGGCGCCATTTTTTTCGGGGGCCTTCAGTTCATTTTCGCAAACGCGCTCACCTACACCACGTCCTCGCGCGGCGCGCTGGCGTACATGACCACGCCTTTCCTCACCCTTTTGATTGCGACCCTCTTTCGCATCGAGCGGCCGACGCCGCAGAAGTTAGCGGGGATCGTTCTCGCCACGACCGGTGTGGTGGTGGCGCTGGGCCAGGGCGCCGGCGCGCCGCCGGACGCGTGGATCGGGGACGGGCTGATCCTGATCGGCGCCCTCATCACGGCGGTCCACGGAGTCTGGTCGAACCGTTGGTTGCAGCGCCATCCGCCCCTGGTCGCGGTGGTGACGGGCGTAGTCCCGGGGTCGGCCTTTCTGTATGTGGTTGCGCTGGCGACCGACGCGCCGGCGTTCACACCGGAACTCTCGCGCGCGGGCTGGATGGCGATCGCGTATCTCGGCATCGGTGCGGCGGTGATCTCCTATACGTTGTGGCTCTGGGCGCTGCGCCATACGACCCCCACGCTGGTGGCCGTCGCGTTGCCTATGAATCCGCTGATGGCGCTGATCTGGGGCGCGGTGCTGCTGGGCGAGCAGATCACGCCCGCGATCCTGGTCGGCTTCGCGCTGGTGATCGCCGGAATTGCGGTTACGAACTGGCGGCGACGCTCGCGCGGTGCCGCATGACCGGCACTGCGACTGTGTCGCGCCGGCTGGCCCTGCTCGCCGCGGTTGCGGCGGTCGCGGCACCGTTTGCCGCGGGCACGACGCTCGGTGCAATACGTTTTGTTTCCGCCGAGGTCGATTCGCTCACCATCACCACGCTCCGCCTCGGCATCGGTGCCCTGCTCCTGTTGCCCCTCGCTCTGGCCTTCGCGCGCGGCTGGCCGCGCGGACGCGATGTCTGGGTCGTCGTCGGGCTCGGCATCGTGATGTTCGGGATCAGTCAGTGGCTTGTTTCGGCGTCCCTGGCCCACACGACCGCCGCGCGGGGCGGCATCCTTGCCTCCACGGTCCCGTTCATGACGCTCGCGCTGGCGGCCGGTCTGCGCGCAGAGCAGCTGACCTGGCTGAAGGCGGCAGGAGTCGGGGTCGCGACCCTGGGTGTGGCCTTCGCGCTCTGGCGCGACGCGAGCGCCGTCCCGGGCGGTTGGCGCGGCGATCTGCTGATGCTCGCCGCCTCGCTCGTTTTGTCGGTTTACAATGTTGCAACCCGACGGGTGATCCGCCGCTATCCGCCCCTGATCTTCGTGGTCTGCAACCTGCTGCCCGGGGCCGTGTTTCTCGGCGTGATCGGGACGATCTCCGGCACCTTCGACACGCGGAGCCTGCAGGCGCTCGCCGCGACGGAGGGCGCTGTTCTGGCCGTGCTTTATATCGGCGTCATCGGCAGCGCGTTCACGTATTTTCTCTGGCTCTGGGCGCTACGTCACACCAGTCCGACCCGCGTGGCGATCGGTCTGACCATGAACCCGGTGGGGGCTTTGGTCGCCGCCGCGATTGTGCTCGACGAAACCATTACGCCCGGCGTCTGGATGGGTCTGGCCTGCATCGCCGCCGGTATTCTGGCGACCAACTGGCGACTTCGGGACGATGGGGTAGATGACTGACGGGGACCGGAGACTCGACCGCAGGTCCGTCGCCGGCTGGTGCGGCTACGACTGGGCGAACTCGCCGTTTCCGGCCATCGTCCTGACCTTTGTCATTCCCGCCTACTTTACCGAGGCGGTGATGGACGATGCCGCGAAGGCGACCACCTGGTGGGCGATCATGACGGGTACGGCCGCCTTTGCGATTGCCGTCCTGAGCCCCGTCCTCGGTGCGATCGCGGACCAGGGTCGCCGCCGCAAGCCCTGGCTCGCCGCCTTCACCATCATCATGGCCGCCGGGTCGGCGCTTTTGTGGTTCGTCCGGCCGGATGCGGATCACGCGGTCCTGCTGCTCGCGCTGGTGGGGGTCTCGGTCGTCGCGTTCGAACTGTCCATGGTGTTCTACAACGCGTTGCTGCCGACCCTGGCGCCGCGGGCCTGGATCGGTCGCGTCTCGGGCTGGGCCTGGGGGCTCGGCTATTTCGGCGGCGTCGGCGGGCTCCTCGTCGTCCTGTTCGGTTTCGTCCTCGCGAAGCCGCCGCCCTTCGGCCTCGACGATTCCCCCGATATCCTGGCGCACGTCCGCGTTGCCGGCCCGATCGTCGCGCTTTGGCTGCTTGTCTTCTGCCTGCCGCTGTTCGTGTGGACCCGCGATCCCCGGGGGCGCGGCCTTGCGGCCGGGCCGGCGATCCGCGAGGGACTCGCCGAGCTGCGCACGACGCTCGTCAATCTGCGTCGCCACCCGCAGCTCTGGCGCTACCTGCTGGCGCGGATGATCTTCACGGACGGGCTCAACACGCTGTTCGCCTTCGGCGGCGTTTTCGCCGCCGGCACCTTCGGAATGCCGGTCGCCGAGGTCATCATGTTCGGGCTGATCCTGAACGTCACGGCGGGGGCCGGCGCGTTTGCCTTCGGCTGGATCGACGACCGGATCGGCGCGAAGCGCACGATCCTGCTTGGTCTTTGCGGCCTTGTGGTTGTCGGGTTGCCGCTGCTGGCCGTCGAATCCAGGATCGCTTTCATCGTCCTCGGCGCGACGCTGGGCATCTTCTTCGGACCGGTCCAGGCGGCCAGCCGTTCGCTGATGGCGCGCATCACGCCGGACGGCACGGAGGGCGAGATGTTCGGCCTCTATGCACTGTCGGGCAAGGCGACAGCCTTTGTCGGACCGTGGATCGTTGCCGCGATCACGGCGGCCACGGACAGCCAGCGCTGGGGCATGGCCAGCGTGCTGCCCTTCCTCGTGATCGGCGGCTTCCTGCTCTGGCGGACCGTGCGCGACGTGCCGCCGGAGCGTGACTGACGCGACTGCCCGTCCCTAGTGCCGGAAATGGCGCATCCCGGTGAACATCATCGCGATGCCCGCCTCGTCGGCCGCGGCGATCACCTCGTCGTCGCGGACCGAGCCGCCCGGCTGAATCACGGCCGTGGCACCGGCCTCGACCGTCGTCAGCAGGCCGTCCGGGAACGGGAAGAACGCATCCGATGCGGCGACCGACCCGGCGGTCAGCCGTTCGCTTTCGCCGGCCGCTTCCGCGGCCTCGCCGGACTTGTGGGCGGCGATCCGCGCCGCATCCACCCGGCTCATCTGGCCGGCACCGATGCCCACGGTCGCGCCGTTCTTCGCGTACACGATTGTGTTCGACTTCACATGCTTGCCGACGGTGAAGGCGAACAGCATGTCCGTGATCTCCTGCTCGCTCGGCTGACGCTTCGTGACGATCTTCAGGTCGTCGCGCGTGATGTGGCCCGCGTCTCGGTCCTGCAGGAGGAAGCCGCCGGCGAGCGGCTTCACCAGTCGGCCGGCGGCCCGGGGGTCGGGCATCTCGCCGGTCAGCAGCAGGCGCAGATTCTCCTTGGCGGCGAACACGGCGCGCGCGTCGGCGTCGGCGTCGGGGGCGATCACCACCTCGGTGAAGATCTCGGTGATCGCCTCGGCCAGCGCGCCGTCGAGAGGCCGGTTGGCGGCGACGATCCCGCCAAAGGCGCTGACCGGGTCGCACTTGCGCGCCGCGCGGTAGGTTGCGACGAGGTCGTCTCCCATCGCCACCCCGCAGGGATTCGCGTGCTTGATGATCGCGATGGCGGGGTCGTCGAACTCCGCCACCAGCTCAAAGGCGGCGTCCGCATCGCCCAGATTGTTGTAGCTGAGCTCCTTGCCCTGGACCTGTTCGGCCTGGGCGACGCCGGGGCGGGCAGGCCCGCCGATATAGAGTGCCGCCTCCTGGTGCGGGTTCTCGCCATAGCGCAGCACGGCGGCGCGGCGGCCTGCGGTGACATGGGTCTCGGGGAACGACTCTCCGAGCTCGCCGGACAGCCACGCCGTGATTGCGCCATCATAGGCGGCGGTGCGCGCGTAGGCCTTCGCCGCGAGGCTCCGGCGGAGATCGGCCGGGAGCGCGCCGGCGTTGGCATCGAGGGCCGCGATCACCGCGTCATAGTCTGACGGGTCGGTCACCACCGCGACATGGGCGTGGTTCTTGGCCGCGGCGCGGATCATCGCCGGCCCGCCGATGTCGATATTCTCCACGCAGTCGTCATAGCCTGCACCCGATGCGACGGTCACTTCGAAGGGGTAGAGGTTGATGACGATCAGGTCGATCGCCCCGATCCCGTGTTCGGCCATCGCCGCCTGGTCGTCCGGATGGTCGCGCCGGGCGAGGATGCCGCCATGGATCTTGGGGTGCAGGGTCTTTACCCGACCGTCCATGATCTCTGGGAAGCCGGTGTGGTCGGCGACCTCGGTGACGGGAATGCCGGCCTCCGCCAGCGCGCGCGCGGAGCCGCCGGTGGAAAGGATTTCGACGCCGTGGCCGGAGAGCGCCTGTCCGAGCTCGGTCAGCCGGGTCTTGTCGGATACGGAGATGATCGCACGCGTGATCGGCGTGTCATGATTGCTGGGCACCGGTCTGATTGTCCTTCGTCAAGTGCTGGGGGGTCTGTCCGGGTCAGGGGCGAACCTAGGGGGCTGTCGCGCTGTCTGCTGCCGCGCCGCCGGACTGGAACTCCGGAACCAGGCGGGTCAGCAGATTGCGACAGGTCTCGTTATTGTTCTTTCGGGCGGCGGCGCAGATTTCATCGATCGCGCGCACCAGCACATCGTGGTCTGCCACGCGAGGCGTTGCAAGCCGGATTGCGGCGTTCTCGGTCGGCGTGAGGCTTTCGGCGTCGTGGAACAGCTCTTCGTAGAGCTTTTCG